>OKVW01000460.1_pt1 | contig 24168 bp, 21 predicted proteins | sample 1606991 | NCBI WGS metagenome assembly OKVW01 (sample SAMN03281021, study PRJEB24777) | human gut metagenome | isolation source: fecal sample PR177 from 1 month old male Malay infant, vaginal delivered...
ACGTAATTTAAAGGCAATGGCATTGTTGGCGGCAGCAGCGCTTGTGATGGCTGGGTGTGGGAATTCCGGAGGTCAGGCCACCACTGCTGCAAAGGCAGAAACCGCGGCCCCGGCGGCAACAGAGGCCCCAGGCAAAAGCGAGGCGGCCAAGACCACAGACTTCCCCACCAAACCCATCGATCTGGTGGTCCCCTTCGCAGCAGGCGGAAATGTGGACCTTTCATGCCGTATTCTGGCGGCAGAGCTGGAGAAGGAGCTGGGGCAACCGGTTAATGTGCTGAATAAAGAGGGCGGCGGCGCCGTGGTGGGGCAGACATACGCGGTGACACAGAAGCCTGACGGCTACACCATGCTGGCGCTGACCTCATCCTATGTGACCAATGTGCTCAGCGGTGCAACGACCTATGACATGGATTCCATCACCCCCATTGCAGAATACTGCTTTGATCCTGAGCTGATCGTGGCATCCGAGGCTTCAGGCATTGAGACTATTGAGCAGTTTATGGAAGCGGGCAAGTCCAAGGCGCTGTTGAACTCCACACCGGGATTTTCTACCTCCCACCATATTGCCAGTCTGATCTTCACCCAAAAGACAGGTATTGAGTTTGAGTATATGCACACCAACGGCTCCGCGGAGCAGACCGTTCAGCTGGCAGGCGGACATGCGGAGGTGGGCTTCACCACATACGCAGGCGCTGCTTCCCTGATCGACCAGGGCAAGATCAAAGTTCTGGCAATCTGTGCGGATGAGCGCAGCGATATCCTGCCCGATGTTCCTACCCTGAAGGAGTCAGGCCTTGACTTCGTATACGGCGCATACAGAGGGCTGGCTGTTCCGGCAGGCACCCCGGATGAGGTGGTACAGGTGCTCTCCGACGCAATGGCCAAGGTGATGGCTTCTGAGGAAGTAAAGACCCAGTTCGACAACAGCGGTTTCCCCATCACCTACACGGATGCAGCTGCATTTAAGGTATTCCTGGCAGATGATTACAAGAGTATGGAGGCGATCCAGGATCTGATTCAGGAATAAGCCCATTACAGAAAGAGGTGACAGTATTGAATAAAAAGGAATTTGGCCTGGGAATCGGCACCACCGTGCTGGGGGCGGCCACCATGATTTATTTCCTGAGTATTCCGCCAAAATCTGCATTTTACCCCAGAATTATTTCCATAGCAATCATTATTCTGGGACTGGCCATCACTTACAACGCTGTCAGAGCCGCGGGGGCTGCTCCGGTGAATCCGGGACAGCCCGCGGCAAAGAAGGAGATATCCTACAGCAGCGTCGCACTGATTGCCGCATATCTGGTGATTTATTACTTCGCATTCCAGTACATTGGATATACCATTCCCACGTTTCTGATGATTATGGCCGCTTCCGTGACCCTTGGGTACAGAAAGTGGAAGATCTTGATTCCTACGGCGCTGCTGGTCAGCATTGGGCTGTATGTGGCCTTCAGCCAGATATTTAATGTCCGGTTTCCGGGCGTGTTCTTTTAGGAAGGGAGGGGTATCAAGTGTCTAATATACTATTAGGTTTTCAGACGGTAGCTTCGGTTAATGTGCTGATGTTCCTGGTTCTGGGCTGTATTGTGGGACTGGTAATCGGCGCGCTTCCGGGTCTGACCGGCAACATGGCCATTGCCCTGATGGTTCCCATGACCTTTGGGATGGAGCCCAGCGTGGGCCTTGCATTCCTGGCGGCGATCTACTGTTCTTCCATCTACGGCGGTTCCATCTCGGCAATTCTGCTGGGGATTCCAGGCACGATTTCAAGCTTTGCCACGACTTTGGACGGATATCCGCTGGCCAAGCAGGGGAAGGCGGGACTGGCCCTGGGCACAGCCACCATGGCCAGTGTATTCGGCGGCCTGTTCAGCGCAGTGGTACTTCTGTTCCTGACCCCTGTGCTGGCAGAGGTGGCGCTGAAATTCGGACCGGGCGAGTATTTTGCCATATCTCTCCTGGGTATCGCCTGTATCACCAGCATCAGCGGAGACAATATCCCCAAGGGGCTGCTGTCCGGTATGATCGGCCTTCTGATCGCGGTCATCGGCATGGACCCCCAGAACGGCTACCCGCGGCTTACCTTCGGCAACATGAACATGCTCAGCGGAATCGGCCTGGTGCCGTCTTTGATCGGACTGTTCGGGGTTGTGTCCGTACTTAAGACAGCTGAGGCCTGCAAGCGGGTCAAGACCAATGCAGTCATGCCTGAGGTGGACAGCGTGTGGATCGGATGGAGGGAATGCCTGCATCAGCTTCCCACCTGGATTCGCGGCTCTGTGATCGGCACCATTGTTGGCATTATCCCGGGCGCGGGAACCAACGTGGCCACCTTCATGGCCTATGACATGGAGAAGAAAATGTCCAAGGACCCGGAATCCTTCGGAAATGGCAATGTCATCGGCGTGGCAGCTCCGGAGTCTGCCAACAACGCGGTTACAGGCGGCTCCCTGGTGCCCCTGCTGGCGCTGGGCGTTCCGGGTAACTCCACCTCAGCACTGTTTCTGGGCGCAATTATGATCCATGGCATGCGGACCGGCCCTGTGTTCTTCACTGAGCATCCGGACATCATTTACGGGCTGTTTATTGCCATTATTATTGCAAATATTATCATGGCACCACTGGGGATCTTCATTCTGCGCTATATGAAAACCATTCTGTCCGTGCCTGAAGAACTGCTGGCCGGCATCATCCTGGCTTTCTGCGTGACCGGAGTGTTTGCCATTGCCACCAACCCATTTGACGTGCTGGTGCTGATCATCTTCGGCCTGATCGGATACTTCTGCTATAAATTCAATATTCCCACAGCGCCCATGATCGTGGCCATGGTGTTGGGGTCCATGACTGAGAACAACCTGCGCCAGGCCCTGGTGGCCAGCAAGGGTTCCTGGGATTTCCTGTACAAACAGCCCATCACATGCACAGTGCTGATTATCGCTGTGGCCAGCTTCTTTTTCCCGTTTATTGCGGCCAAGGTGAAGCGGATGAAGGCGGCCAAGGTGTGATAAAGGATGAGATAAAGGATGAGATAAAGAGGACATGGTGATGAAGAATACCCTTGAATTGTGCAGATTCCTGGCGGCGCTGTCCGCCGGGGATCAGGGCGGAGGCGCGCGCGCAGCGGCTTTGGCCGGAGATCCGGCAGAGGGTGCGGCGGAACGCCCAGCTGTTTATGTTTCCGGGGAAGTGATGGAGGACATCCGGTATAAAACTCTGGACTGGCTGGGCTGCGTCATCGGGGCTTTGGATAAAAAAAGCTCCGCAGGCGTCCTGGAAATGGCGCGGGAGGCGGGCGGGAATCCCCAGTGCAGCGCCTTTGGCCTGCCGGGAAGGACCTCCATGTATATGGCGGCATTTTCCAACGGGATACTGGGCCACACCCTGGAGTATGATGATGTGAATAAGATTGCCATCACCCACCCCGGAGCTGCTGCGCTGCCCGCTGCCCTGGCCGCTGCGGAATACTGTGGGGCGGACTTTGAGCGGTACGCGCTGGGGGCTGCGGCCGGATATGAGGTGATGATCCGGCTGGGGTCTGCCGTCAATCCCTCCCATTATGACTATTGGCATACCACCGGAACCTGCGGCACCTTCGCAGCAGCAGCTGCGGCCGGGAAGGTGATGGGTCTTGACGGGGAGCAGCTGTCCAGGGCGCTGGGAATCGCCGGCACCATGGCTTCCGGGCTGGTATGTGTATTTGGGACCGACGCCAAGCTGGTCAATGTGGGAAATGCCGTGGAGAACGGCGTCAAGGCGGCGGTGCTGGCAGCAAAAGGGTATTCGGTGCCGGAGGATGTGTTTGAGCGGGAGGGCGGTTATGCCCGGGCGGTGAGCCTGGAACGGGATTTCGATCAAATGTGTCCCCAGGATGGCGATGAACTGAAGATCCTGGATTCATATTATAAAATCCATGCTTCCTGCGGCCATACCCACTCTGCCCTGGATGCCCTCCAAAAGATTATGAAGAAACACAATTTCACAGTGGACCAGGTAGAAGCCATAGAGGTTAAGGCATATAAAAAGGCGGTGGACCTGACAGGCGATTTCAGCTGCGGCACGGAACTGAAAGCAAAGTTCTCCATGCCCTACTGCATTGCCGCCATGGCCGTGTACGGCGAAACCGGACTTATGCAGTTTACGGAGCAGGCCAGAAGCGACCCGCGGGTCCATGGACTTAAAAGCAGGATCAAGGTGGAGGAGGACCCCTCCTGCACCCGGCGGTATCCGGCCCTCAGGATAGAACGGCTGTGTGTGAAGCTGAAGGATGGCCGGCAGTGGGAGGAGACGGTAGAGCTTCCCCAGGGCAAACCACCCAGGGAATATATTAGGAAGAAATTCCTCTCCCTGGCAGGGCTGACAATAGACTGTGAGCGCGCCTCTCGGATCATGGGGCAGGTGCTGTCTCTGAAGATGGATTCTTCCATGGGTATACTGGGAGAAGGGATAAGAGGTGAATTAAGTGGCAGCTAATATGCTTGATTCCATGCTGTACCGCAATTCCTACAGCACGGAAGAGATGAGAACAATTTTTGATGACAGGACAATCATCCAGAATTTTCTGGATATTGAAAAAGCGCTGGCCGCAGTGCAGGCAGAACTGGGAATTATTCCCAAAGAAGCAGCGGAGGAGATCTGCAGAAAAGGGTTTGTGGAGAACCTGGACATTGATGAGATCGAGGCGGGAATTGTGAAGGTGGGCCACTCTCTGGTACCAATTCTGCGCAATTTCCAGAAAAAATGCGACAATGGCTATGGAGAGTACATCCATCTGGGCGCCACCACCCAGGACATACTGGACACTGGGTTCATGATGTCCGTAAAGCGGGGATTCGATGTGATCTACCGGGATGCCCTGGAGGCGGAGGAGGCGGTTCTGAGCCTGGTGGACCGCTACGCGGACACTGTGATGGCCGGGCGGACCCACGGACAGCAGGCAATCCCGATTACCTTTGGTTACAAAGCGGCCGTGTGGGCCAGCGAGCTGCGGCGGGATATTGAACGCATGGAGGACTGCCGGAAACGCTGCTTCGTGGGACAGCTCTCAGGGGCCGTGGGCTCCATGGCCGGATTCGGAGAGCAGGGGCTGGAGATCAGCCGCAGGGCCATAGAGGCCCTGGGACTGGATGTGCCGGACATTGCCTGGCACGTGAGCCGGGACCGGATGGCGGAGATCGTCAGTGTGCTGGCCATGCTGGGCTGCACCTTTGGCAAGATCGGCCAGGAGATCGTGTATCTCCAGGGAACGGAGACCGGGGAGGCGGCGGAGGGCTTTGTCCACGGCGCAGTGGGAAGCAGCACCATGCCCCACAAGCGCAATCCCGTGGCGCCTGAGGCGCTGCAGACCCTGTCCAGGCTGGCCAAGGCCAACATGGGGGCCACATTTGACTCCATGTACCAGTTCCATGAGCGGGACGGGGCTGCCTGGAAGATCGAGTGGATGAGCCTCAATGAAACGGTGATGCTCACCGGCGGCGTGCTGGCCAAGGGCAAGAAGCTGCTTAAGAACCTGGACGTGTTCCCGGAGCGGATGAAGGACAATCTGAACCTGTTAAAAGGCCTGATGATGTCCGAGCCGGTGATGCTGAAGCTGGGAGAGCGGATCGGCAAGCAGACTGCCCATGAGGTGGTGTACCAGGTGTCCATGACCGCATTTGAGGAACAGGCGGATTTCAAGGCCAAGCTGATGGAGAACGAGGTGGTGGCCGCCAACATGACGGAGGCAGAGCTGGATGACCTGCTGGACCCTGAGCGGTATACCGGGGACTGCGGGACCATCGCCAGAGGGGTCAGCGCAGCCATTAAGGAAAGACGGAACCAATAATAGCGGGATCACGGCCTGCCGCTTAGCTTAACTGCGCGGGTAAGGCTGGATTAAGCGGAAAAAGGAGAGCGGTAATTATGAAAATCACGAAGGTTGATGTATATATGCTGGATGCTGGGGAGCAGAGGTGGCAGAGAAAGCCCATCATCTGCCGGATTCATACGGATGAAGGAGTCTATGGGGACGGGGAGGCGGGAATCGCCCTGGGGATTGGCGCAACGGGCGCATTTGGAATGGTGAAGGACCTGGCGGGCCTGATCATTGGCATGGACCCCATGAATATTGAGGTAATATGGGACAAGATGTTTAAGTCCAGCTTCTGGGGGATGGGCGGAGGCGCTATTGTTTTCGCGGGATTAAGTGCGATTGACATTGCGCTGTGGGATATTAAGGGCAAAGTCCTGGGCGTTCCCTGCTACCAGCTGCTGGGCGGCAAGTTCAGAAGCAAGATGCGTTCCTACGCCTCCCAGCTGCAGTTCGGCTGGTGTGACAAGATCGGCCCCTACGGGAAGGCGGAGGACTATGCCATGATCACCCAGTATGCCCTGGACGAGGGCTATGACGCGGTGAAGATCGATTTTACCCAGATCGGGCTGGACGGCACCCATCTGCCCAAGCGTGAGTGCGAGGGTATCCCAACCCGCAGATTCATTGATATGGTGGATTCCAGGATGAAGGCTGTCCGGGACAACTGCGGATGGGATTTTGACATAATTGTGGAGAATCACTGCCGCACCGATGCAGTCAGCGCCGTGATTATCGGGGAGCTGTGCGACAAGTACAAGGCCATGGCTCTGGAGGAGCCGACTATCCCCATGAACCCCATGATGCACAAGGAAGTCCATGACAAGATCAGGACGCCCATTGCAAGCGGCGAGCGGATCTTCGGGCGCTGGCACTACATGAATAATTTCATGCTGAACAATGTGCAGCTGCTGCAGCCGGATGTGTGCAACTGCGGCGGCCTGACCGAGGCCAAGAAGATCTGCGATATGGGCCAGGTATTTGACGTGACGGTGCAGGCCCACTGCGCGGGATCACCGATCTCCACGGCAGCGGCCCTTCATCTGGAAGCGGCAATTCCCAATTTCTGTATCCATGAGCATCATTTCCGAAGCACCCAGCCGTCCCTGACGGTTCTGTGCAAATACGACTACCAGCCCGAGAGAGGCGTTTACACGGTCCCCGAGCTGCCGGGCTTGGGCCAGGAAATGTCCCAGTTTGCCATTGACACGGCTCTGATGCACGTGGTTGTGGACAAGGATGAGAGAGGGCTGTAAGTAAGGGAATCCTGGGCGGCGGCCTGCGGATGTGTTATACTGTATATAGCGGAGCGGGGGCGGGTGAGAGATCCGCCCCCGCTCCGGCGGCATTTGCGAGCCACCTTATGCATCACAATTTTAAGTCACACTCTAGGAGGGACAATATGTTTCTGGCGTTAAAGGTAAGTGATCTGGATAATACGGCCACGATTTTTGCAGAGGGAATTGAAGCGGGAGCAGAAATCGAGGTGAGGGACAAGCAGGGAAATGCGCAGGTGCTGAATGCCCTGGACCCCATTCCCTACGGGCATAAAATCGCTGTGAGGGAGATTGCGGCAGGGGCGCGGATCATCAAGTACGGTGAGGAGATCGGCGTGGCCACCAGGGATATACCCGCGGGCAGCCATGTACATGTCCACAACCTGGACAGCATGCGGGGCAGAGGCGACCTGGAAAAGGAGGGGCAGTTATGAGTACAGGGATCAAATTCAGGGGATACAGAAGGCCGGACGGCAGCGTGGGCAGCCGCAACCTGGTGGCTGTGATTCCAAGCGTTGTCTGTGCCAATGACGTGGCACAGGCCATAACCGCCCAGGTCCAGGGTACGGTGGGGCTGTACCACCATCAGGGCTGCTGCCAGCTGCCGCCTGATCTGGACCGGGTGACTGATACACTGATTGGCCTGGGCTGCAGCCCCAATGTGGGCGCCGCCCTGGTGGTGAGCCTGGGATGTGAGGGAACCGATCATGAACGCCTGGTGCAGGCTATTGCAATGACCGGCAAGCCGGTGGAGATCATCTATATCCAGAAGCTGGGGGGCGTCAGCCGGGCCATCGCCGCAGGCATCGACGCGGCGTCCCGGCTGGTGCGGAGCATCTGTTTCCAGCCGCGGGAGGAGTCGGATATCTCAGAGGTGGCGCTCTCCATCAAATGCGGAGCCTCGGACACCACCTCCGGCATGGCGTCCAACTGCGCCCTTGGCTATGTGGCCGACAAGCTGGTGGATCTGGGCGGTACGGTGATCTTCGGCGAGACTACGGAGTTCCTGGGGGCAGAACACATTCTACAGCGCCGGGCCGTTAATCCCCAGGTGGCGGAGCGCATCGGGCAGATTGTGGCGCGCATGGAGAAGCGGGCCAGGTCCCTGGGCTGTGATATGAGAAAGGGCCAGCCCACCCCCGGGAATATAGAGGGGGGACTGTCGTCCATTGAGGAAAAGTCCCTGGGAGCAATTGTAAAATCCGGGACCAGACCCATACAGGGCGTCATGGAGTATACGGATACGGTGCGGGATGGCGGACAGGTCAGGAAAGGGCTGTGGATCAAGGACACTCCCGGCCGTGAGCCGGAGATCCTGACCGGTATGGCCTGCAGCGGCGCGCAGCTGATGATGTTCTCCACCGGCCGCGGCGCCCCACAAGGCTTCCCTATTATGCCTGTGGTGAAGGTCTGCGGAAATCCCATTACATATGAGCATATGATTAATGACATGGACATCAATGCAGGATTAATCATCCAGGGCAGAAAGTCCATCGACCAGGTGGGCGAGGAGGTGTTTGACAAGCTGGTGGAGGTGTTGAACGGCGGGATGAGCAAGAATGAAAGCCTTCATTATTATGGGTCCATTGATATTTATACGTTGGGGCCGGTGATATAGGATACTATTCCGGTATTGCTATTCTTTGGGGCAGAACAAAGGCATGAATTGCAGCTGCCTTTGATAAAGTATCAGGTGTAGAACGGCATAAGGGTCTAAGGTCAAATATTCTACGGCCAGGCAGCAGGTAGGGTATATTAGATTGACAATTACTTTTGTTTGTAGTAAACTTAGGATACAAAAAGTAATTATGTACAACGATGCACGAAATCCCACGGAACTTGTCCTTCCGTGGGATTTCTATTTAGGCTAGCTGTTTCAGCTCTTCCGATCTAGTAGTCCGTTCTCCAAGTCCTTGTGCATAGAGTGCCTGATATTCGCGTCAGGTGTGCGCCTGCGAAGCGACGGCGTAGCGGTCCCTACGGCTAGCTTTGCAGACGTGCACCTGGCGTGGATAGCGGGTGCTATATGCACAAGGACTTGGAGAACGGACTACTAGCCATTTACAGATATAGTAGCATACAATACCTGCCATGATCGAAAGCAAAAAAGTAATTATGTATTCCACCGATGCACCCCCTTTCCGCCGGAAAGAGTCAACAGCATCTCTATTATATCCCCTCTCTATCAGCACGTCCACAATAAATCTTAAAAGTCACCATAAGCAGAAGTCGCCTTTACAGTAACTCTTCATGAATCATTCCCATACTAATTCGGCAAAGAATACAATTTATCTATCCTGGGAGTGCCGCACTCAAAATTTGTTCGGAAAAAAGAAAAACGAATCTGCGGAGGTGGGACAGTGAAAACAGGTTATAAAACAGCAAAAACAGGTTTTTTAGCAGAGATCCTGTAGTGGTATACCAAAAAGCGGCGAATAACCTAAAATTTTTACAAAAAACCCTACCATTTTGCATGATATCATGGTATTATTAGAGAAAAGTGGGATACCAACACGGGAAAAATTAGTGAGTGGTATACAAAAGAAGGAGGTAAGCCCAATATAAGGTTGGGTATGACGGTATGGTTTATAGTTATTATCCGGGTTGTACTTTGAAAACCAAAGCAAAAGAATTGGACGTTTACGCAAGAAGGTCGGCTGAGGCCCTCGGCTTTACCCTGGAAGAGATCGAGGACTGGCAGTGCTGCGGCGCAGTATATCCTCTGGCTTCCGATGAGATCGCCACTAAGCTGTCCTCAGTCCGGGCGCTGGCTGCAGCCGGGGAAAAGGGCCAGGACCTGGTTACGCTGTGCTCTGCCTGCCATCATGTGATCAAGCGGGTAAATGATGATATGGCAAATGTGCCTGATATTCGTCAGAAAGTTAACAATTATCTTGAACTTGACAATGCCTACAGCGGCGAAACCCATGTATATCACTTTCTGGAGATCCTCAGGGATAAGATCGGGTTTGACAAGCTGAAGGAGATGGTGGTGAATCCCCTGACCGGCAGGAAGATCGGAGCCTATTACGGCTGTATGCTTCTGCGGCCCAGCAGTATCCTCCAGTTTGATGATCCTGAGAACCCCAGTATTATGGAAGATTTCATCCGGGCGCTGGGAGCGGAGCCGGTGGTATATCCCTACCGCAATGAGTGCTGCGGCGGATACATTTCCCTGAAGGAAAAGGAGCTGTCCGGGAGTATGGTGGACCAGATCATGGAATCCGCGGAGTATAAGGGAGCCGAAGAACTGGTGACGGCATGTCCCTTGTGCTTATACAATCTCCGCAGAACGGATGTGAGGGGGACTCTCAACCTAAACCAGGGAGGGAATTCTCATACCCCGATTGTTAAATATTTCACAGAGATTTTAGCGGAAGCCTTAGGCGTTAAGGAAGTCGAAGGAGGTGTCCAGGTTGATTAAATCAGGAAAAGAACAAGCCCGGCTGCTGAAGGAGATCAGCGGTGTTGACACCAGCAAATGTATGAAGTGCGGCAGATGTTCCGCCTCATGTCCCTCCTACGAGGCCATGGATATAAAGCCCCACCAGTTCGTGTCCTACGTGCAGAACGGGGATGTGGAGCCGCTTCTGAAGTCCGCCTCCATCTGGAAATGCCTGTCCTGCTTCGCCTGTGTGGAGCGCTGCCCCAGGGATGTGAAGCCCGCCAAGCTGATAGAGGCGGTGCGTCTCATGGTGATCCGTGAACAAGGCGCCAATTATCTGTCCCCGGATGAGATTCCGGAGCTTTTAGATCCAGAACTGCCGCAGCAGCTCTTAGCCAGCGCGTTCCGGAAATACAGTAAGTAAGAGAAAGGTCGGAGGTGAATTCATTGCAAAGAATAGGAGTTTTTGTCTGTCACTGCGGCACCAACATCGCGGGAACCGTGGATGTGGAAAAAGTGGTGGAGATGGTTAAATCAGAGCCAGGCGTGGTTCATGCAGAGGAATACCAGTATATGTGCTCCGAGGCCGGCCAGCTGAAAATCAAGGCTGCAATCCAGGAGATGGGCCTGACAGGAGTGGTCGTCTGTTCCTGCTCACCCAGAATGCATGAGGCGACATTCCGCAAGGCCGCCGAGAAGGCGGGCCTGAACCCATATATGGTGGAAATCGCCAATATCCGCGAGCACTGCTCCTGGATACACAAGAACCGGGAGGAAGCCACTGAGAAGGCCGTAATCCTGGCCCGCGCGGCTGTTGCCAAGGTGAACTTAAACACCCCCCTTAAGCCGGGCGAGAGCCGCGTGGTGAAGCGCGCGCTGGTGATCGGCGGAGGAATCGCCGGAATCCAGACCGCTCTGGATATCGCAGAAGCAGGCTACGAGGTGGATATTGTGGAGAAGACCCCCAGCATCGGAGGCAGGATGTCCCAGCTGGATAAGACCTTCCCAACCCTGGACTGCTCAGCCTGTATCCTGACACCCAAGATGGTGGAAGCGGCCGCCCATGAGAAGATCAACATTTATACATACAGTGAGGTGGAGAAGATCTCCGGCTTCGTGGGCGATTTCTCTGTGGATATCCGTAAGAAAGCCAGAAGCGTGGATATGAGCAAATGCACGGGTTGCGGCGTCTGTTCCGAGAAATGCCCGTCCAAGAAAACGCCCAGCGAGTTCAACAGGGGGCTGTCCAACAGAAGCGCCATCTACACGCCCTTCGCCCAGGCCGTTCCCAACGTGCCGGTGATTGACCGTGAACACTGCATCAAATTCAAAACCGGCAAATGCGGCGTCTGCCAGAAGGTCTGCGCGGCCGGGGCCATTGACTATGAACAGCAGGATGAGATCATCACCAGAGAGTATGGCGCCATCGTGGCGGCCACTGGTTTTGACACCATCAATTTAGATAAATTCGACGAGTATTCCTACAACCAAAGCCCGGATGTAATCACCTCCCTGGAGTTTGAGCGCCTGACCAATGCGGCCGGCCCCACAGGCGGCCATCTGGAGCGGATATCCAACCATGAACATCCCAAATCAGTGACCTTTATCCAGTGCGTAGGGTCCAGGGACTTAACCTGCAAGGGCAAGACCTACTGTTCCAAGATCTGCTGTATGTACACGGCCAAGCACGCCATGCTGATCCGCGATAAATACCCGGATGTGGAAGTCAACGTATTCTACATCGATGTCCGCACCCCGGGCAAGAACTTCGACGAGTTCTACCGCAGGGCAGTGGAGGAATACGGTGTCAACTATATTAAGGGCCAGGTGGGCAAGGTGGCGGAGGCAGACGGCCATCTGAGAGTCCAGGCCGTGGATCTGATCGACAACAAGCGAATCATGCTGGAGACAGACCTGGTGGTGCTGGCCACAGCCATTGAACCGGACCCGTCCGTGAGAAAGCTGGCCACCATGCTGACCGCCAGCATAGACACCAACAACTTCCTGACCGAGGCCCATCCCAAGCTGCGTCCCGTGGAAAGCCCCACGGCCGGCGTGTATTTATCCGGCGTGTGCCAGGGGCCCAAGGACATCCCCGAGACAGTATCCCAGGCGGGTGCAGCGGCAGCCAAGGTGATCGGCCTGCTGGCCAAGGACAAGCTGGTGACCAACCCGTGCACAGCCAAGTCCGACGAGCGCTACTGCAACGGCTGCTCGGCCTGTGAAAATGTCTGCCCCTACGGAGCCATTTCCTATGAGAACAGGGAAGTATTTGACCACGGTATCCGCGAGACCAGAAGAGTGGCTGTTGTCAACAGCGCGCTGTGCCAGGGCTGCGGAGCCTGTACCGTCACCTGCCCGTCCGGCGCCATGGATCTGCAGGGATTTTCCAACAGACAAATAATCGCGGAGGTGGACGCAATATGCAAATAGAATATGAGAATACGGAATTCAAGCCTCTGATCGTGGCCTTCTGCTGCAACTGGTGCAGCTACGCGGGCGCGGACCTGGCAGGCACCAGCCGCCTGTCCTACCCGGCGCAGGTGAAGATTATCAAGGTCCCCTGTTCCTGCCGCGTGAATCCGCTGTTTATCCTGCGGGCCTTCCAGAGGGGGGCCGACGGAGTCATCATCTGCGGCTGCCACCCGGGAGACTGCCACTACAGCACAGGCAACTATTACGCCAGAAGAAGGATGACCCTGCTGTTCTCCCTGCTGGACTACATTGGCGTTGAGAAGGGAAGGACCAGAGTGGAGTGGGTTTCCGCCGCCGAGGGTGTGAAGTTCTCCACCACCATGAACGAGTTCATAACCAAGATCCACAGCCTGGGCAAAAATGTGAGATTGGAGGATTTACGATGCAGGAAATGATAAACAGAGCCAAAGCACTCCTTGCAGACGGCACAGTAGCCAGAGTGCTGGGCTGGAAACGCTGGGATCTGCCCTACAATCCTGAGCCAGGCTTCTTCAGCACGGAGAAGGAACTGGACTCCCTGGTATACGATGGGTTCTGCGGAGCCAATCTGAGCAAATACATGATAGAGGCCGGCAAAAAAGAGGGGAAAACCCTGATCTTCTTAAAGCCCTGTGATACATACAGCTTCAACCAGCTGGTGAAGGAACACCGGATCTGCCGGGAGAAGGCTTACATCATCGGCGTGGGCTGTAAGGGCAAGCTGGATATTGAGGCAATTAAGAAAAAAGGGATCAAGGGCATTGAGACCATACAGGAGGACGGCGATACGCTGCGCATCGGCACCATTTACGGCGAAAAGACCTGTTCCTATGCCGATGGCATAGAAGAGCGCTGCAAGGTCTGCAAGGGCAGTAAGCATGTGGTTTACGATGAGCTGATTGGAGCTGACGTGGAGCTGGCTGTTGCGCCGGAGGACCGTTTTGCCAAGGTTAAGGAGCTGGAGGCCATGACCCCTGATGAGCGTTTTGCCTTCTGGCAGGGGGAACTGTCCAAATGTATCCGCTGCAACGCCTGCAGAAATGTCTGTCCGGCCTGCAGCTGCAACAAGTGCGTATTTGACAGCGACCGTTTTGATACGGCCCAAAAGGCCAATTCCGATACATTTGAGGAGCAGATGTTCCATCTGATCCGGGCCTTCCATGTGGCGGGAAGATGTACGGACTGCGGAGAGTGCAGCAGGGTATGCCCCCAGGGAATCCCCCTTCACCTGTTAAACCGCAAGCTGATCAAGGATATCAACGGATTCTACGGCGCGTTCCAGGCCGGTGAGGATATAGAGGCCAAGGGGCCGCTGACAGACTTCACGCTGGATGATGTAGAACCTGGCATTGTAGGGGAAAGGGGATAACATATGTATAAAATTGGGAAAGAACAGCTGCCGTCCCTGTTTGCCGCCATTGCGGAACAGATGGATTTATATATGCCCCTGAACAAGCACGGCCAGGTGAATTACGGAATCTGGTCGGAAGAGGAAGAACCGGCCCTTGACGCCTTAAATACAGTGAAATCCCCCAAGGATTTCTTCTTCCCCCAGAGTGAGAACCTCTACACCTGCTACCGGGAAGGAAAGAAGATCTCCATCACCCCCGAGGAGCTGAGGGACAAGCCCTTTGCGGTATTCGGAATCAGGGGATGCGATGTCAAGGGCATTGAGGTGCTGGACAAGGTGTTCCTGGCCGATCCGGTGGACTCCTTCTACCAGGCCCGCAGAGAGCACGGCGTGCTGATCTCCAGCGCCTGCCATGAGCCGGAGGAGACCTGCTTCTGCGGCGTATTCGGTGTAAATGCCCAGGCGCCGGAGGGCGATGTGGTTACCTGGACGGTGGGGGAGACACTCTACTGGGAGCCAAAGACGGAGAAAGGGGAGGTGCTGACCAGGGCGCTGTGCGGACAGGCTGCACCAGCTGGTCAGGACGCTGCCGCCGAGGGGCAGAGTACCCCTTACCAGGCTGCGTCTGCGTTGCTGACCCCTGCGGGCCAGGACGGCCAGGCAGCCGTGGAACAGGAGCAGCAGAAAATCAAAGCCATCCTTCAGAAGCTGCCCTACAGGGATCTGAATCTGGAACCCTTTAAGAATGCGGAGCTTCTGGACCTGTTCAACTCTCCAAAATGGAACGATTTATATAAAGCCTGCCTGGGCTGCGGCACCTGTACCTTCGTGTGCCCCACCTGCCAGTGCTATGATATCCGGGACTATGACAGCGCCAGCGGCATCAAGCGTTTCCGTTGCTGGGATTCCTGCATGTACTCCGATTTCACGCTGATGGCCCACGGGAATATACGGAATACCCAGATGGAACGGTTCAGACAGCGCTTCATGCATAAGTTGGTATACTTCCCGGACAACAACGATGGAATGTTCTCCTGTGTTGGCTGCGGCAGATGTGTCGGCAAATGCCCTTCCTCATTAAACATTGTAAAAGTAATCAAAAGTCTGGGGGTGTCTGAAGATGTGTAGCTGCGGATGCGGAGGAAATCACAAACACGATGAATTAATACCCCTGGTTGGCGTTATCACGGACATTAAGGAGCAGACTCCTGATGTAAAGACCTTCCGCGTGGTAAGCCCCCAGGGCGGTAAAGTATTTGACCATATGCCGGGACAGTGCGCCATGATCTCTGTACCCGGAGTGGGCGAGGCCATGTTCTCCATCACCTCATCCCCCACCAACAAGGAGTACCAGGAGTTCAGCATCAAGCGCTGCGGAACTCTCACCGACTATCTACACACCATGGAGGCGGGCGACGAGATTACTGTCCGCGGCCCTTACGGCAACTCATTCCCTGTGGAAACCGCTTTAAAGGGCCAGAACCTGCTGTTCATCGCGGGCGGCATCGGCCTGGCTCCCCTTCGCTCCGTCATCAACTATGTGATGGACAAGAAGGAGAACTACGGCAGTGTGGACATTCTCTACGGGTCACGCTCCATGCAGGATCTGGTGGGACTGGACGAGATCCGGGACGTGTGGGCCAAGCGGGACGATGTAAATGTACACCTGACCATTGACCGGGAACAGCCGGAGTGGGACGGCAATGTAGGCTTTGTCCCCTCTTATCTTAAGGAGCTGGAATTCTCCACGGATAAGACCGTACTGGTCTGCGGCCCGCCCATTATGATTAAATTCGTGCTGGCAGCACTTCAGGAGATGGGCTTTGAGAAAACCCAGGTATTCACCACCCTGGAGCTGAAGATGAAGTGCGGTATCGGGAAATGCGGACGCTGCAACATCGGTTCCAAGTATGTGTGCAAGGACGGTCCCGTGTTCCGCTGTGACGAGATCGATGAGCTGCCCAACGAATATTAGAGCTAACGAGAGGAAAGGTATTGAAAATGCAAGAAATGGTGAATGTATATTTCTTTGGTAAAAAATACGTGGTTCCCGCCGATCTGACCATTATGACGGCCATGGAATACGCGGGCTACAAGCTGGTGAGGGGCTGCGGCTGCCGCCACGGCTTCTGTGGGGCCTGCGCAACAATCTACCGCATCAAGGGCAAGAATGAGTTAAAGACCTGTCTGGCCTGCCAGACTCAGGTTCAGGAAGGCATGTATGTGGCCAGCATCCCCTTCTTCCCCACGGATAAGCGCAGCTACAACATGGATGAGATCAAGCCGAAAGAGCAGATCATGATGGAGCTTTACCCTGAGATCTACAGCTGCATCGGCTGCAATGCCTGTACCAAGGGATGTCCCCAGAAGATAAACGTGATGCAGTACATTGCCTACGCCCAGAGAGGGGAGTACGAGAAATGCGCCCACGAATCATTTGACTGCGTAGGCTGCGGAATCTGTACCTCCAGATGTCCGGCCGGAATCTCCCATCCCATGGTGGGACTGCTGGCCAGGAGGCTGACCGGCAAGTACATTGCCCCTAAGACGGAACATCTGGCCAACCGTGTGGATGAGATCAACCACGGCGAGTTCGACAAGCTGATCGAGCAGATCATGGAGACGCCCATCGGCCAGATGAAGGAACTGTACAACAACCGTGACATCGAGAAATAAGGAGGGGTGAGAATGTTTACACCAGAAATGCTGGAATCCATTAAAAATGTAGAAGCCACCAGAGCATCCAGAATCGGCGTTGAGCCCAGAAGGATGGAGGCGGACGAGAAGCACAACCTGTTGAAGCAGTATCATCCCGACTACAGGGAAGACGGTTTCGCCACCCTGAAAATAGGCCCCAACAAGGGCGAGAAGGTGCCGGTGGAGCTGGGAGAGCTGCTTCAGGCGGACAGCCGTATCCTTGGAGTGGATATTGACTTAAACCAGATCGACTACGATGTGGACGTACTGGTCATCGGCGGCGGCGGCGCAGGCGCATCCGCAGCCTTAGAGGCCCATAACGGCGGTGCGGACGTGATGATCGTCACCAAGCTGCGCATCGGCGATGCCAACACCATGATGGCAGAGGGCGGCATCCAGGCTGCGGACAAGGAGAACGACTCCCCCCAGAGACATTTCCTGGACGCCTTCGGCGGCGGGCACTATGCAGCTAAGCCGGAGCTGCTTAAGAAGCTGGTTATGGAGGCCCCGGAGGCCATCCAGTGGCTGAACGACCTGGGTGTAATGTTTGACAAAAATGCCGACGGTTCCATGGTTACCACCCACGGCGGCGGCACCTCCAGAAAGAGGATGCACGCCTGCGCCGACTACTCCGGCGCTGAGATCATGCGGGTGCTGCGGGACGAGGTGATCAACCGTGGGATTCCGGTGGTGGATTTCACCTCCGCAGTGGAGCTGATCAAGGACGACAAGGGCCAGATCGCGGGAGCCGTGCTTCAGAACATGGAGACGGACGAGTACCTGGTAGCCAGGGCCAAGGTTGTCATCATCGCGACAGGAGGCGCAGGACGCCTTCATTACCAGGGTTTCCCCACCTCCAACCACTACGGCGCAACTGCCGACGGTCTGGTGATGGGTTACCGGGTGGGCGCTCCCCTGCTGTACCAGGATACCATCCAGTACCACCCCACAGGCGTGGCCTTCCCCGCCCAGCTCTTTGGCGCGCTGGTGACAGAGAAGGTGCGTTCCGTGGGCGCTATGCTGATTAACTGTGACGGTGAAGCATTTATGCATCCCCTGGAGACCAGGGATGTGGCGGCGGCCTCCATTATCCGGGAGTGCAAGGACCGGGGCAAGGGCGTGCCCACACCGGGCGGCGGCTTTGGCGTGTGGCTGGATACGCCCATGATCGAGATGATCCACGGCAAGGGAACCATTGAGAAGCGGATTCCCGCTATGCTGCGCATGTACTTAAACTACGGCATCGACATGAGAGAGCAGCCCATCCTGGTATACCCGACCCTTCACTATCAGAACGGCGGCCTGGAGATCAATGCGGACTGCGCGACCAAGGCCATCGGCAATCTGATGGTAGCAGGCGAAGCTGTGGGCGGAATCCACGGACGCAACCGCCTCATGGGCAACTCCCTGTTAGATATCATTGTGTTCGGCCGCGATGCGGGCAAGGAAGCAGCCGCGCGCTGCCATGAGGTGAAGCTGGGAACCCTGACCCTGGAACACATCGAAAAATATGCAGAGGAACTGAAAGAGGCAGGTATACGGACCGGCGCGGTATCGCCGCTGCTCCTGCCGCCCTACGCCCGCAGAAAAAAGGGCTGATTGTAAAAGTCACTGCACAAAGTTCGTGGGAGACCTTACTGAGTGCCAGTGACATGTATCGCACGTAAGCGCCTGCAACACAGGCGCTGAGTGCTCATAACAAGGAGGGGTTTTAGATGGCAGGTATTTGGACCTGGATTCAGACCAACCTTTTGGAGAGCACCCTGCTTATGGTGTTCCTGATCGCGGTTCTGGGTTATCTTGTGGGTAGTATCAAAGTGTGCGGACTGGACCTGGGAACAGCAGGTATCCTTCTGGTGGCCCTGGTATTCGGCCATCTGGGGGTATCTGTCCCCGGACTTGTGCGGGATATGGGGTTAGTATGCTTCGTGACGGCGGTAGGCTTTATCGCCGGACCGAAGTTCTTCAGGAATTTTAAGAAAAACGCCAAGTCTTACATATTGCTGGGCATTATGATTATCGGCGCGGGGGCGCTGTCCTGTGTGGCAATTGTGAAGATGTGCGGCGTGCCGGCGGATCTGGCGGTGGGGATGCTCTCGGGCGCCCTCACCAGCACGCCCGGTCTGGCGGCGGCCATTGAGGCCACCGGCTCCGACGCGGCGGCTGTGGGGTATGGCATCGCCTATCCCTTCGGCGTTATCAGCGTGGTGCTGTTCGTGCAGCTGGTGCCCAGAATCCTGAAAACGGATATGGACAAAGAGCGGGCGCAGTACGAGGCCGCGGCGGATGTGGAGATCCGTCAGAAACACAAAGACCTGTTCTACTGCGACAGTATGGGGTTCTTCTCCTTTGCCTGCGCCATTGTATTCGGCATGGCCATGGCCAAGGTGAAAATTCCTCTCCCCGGGGGCGCATCCTTCTCCCTGGGTACATCAGGCGGCCCGCTGATTGCAGGTCTGCTGCTGGGTCATATGAATTCCATCGGCAGACTCAGCGTGGCTGTGCCTAAGAACGTGCTGGAGACCATGAGGGAGTTTGGGCTGGCCCTGTTCCTTCTGGGAGCGGGCACCCAGGCCGGAGCCGGTTTCGTGGAGATCCTTAAAGAGCAGGGGATTCTGCTGTTTATCTACGGTGCGGTGATGGCCCTGATCCCCATGCTCATCGGCTTCATAGTGGCCTTCAGGGTGCTGAAGCTGAGCACCTTCAACTCCCTTGGCTCCATCTGCGGCGGCATGACCAGCACGCCTGCCCTGGGAACCCTGATCCGTGTGACACAGACCGACGACGTAGCCTCCGCCTACGCGGCCACCTACCCCGTGGCGCTGGTGGCGGTGGTTCTGGCTTCCCAGTTTATGGGGATTTATCTGTAGCTGTTTCACCGATTACTCGTAACGAGCCACTCCACTAGGTTCGTGAAAGACCTCACCAAGTGGAGATGACATGTATCGCACGTAAGAGACCAAAATACGGTCTCTAAGTGCTCGTAACGAGCCACTCCACTAGGTTCGTGGGAGACCTCACCAAGTGGAGATGACATGTATCGCACGTAAGCGGCCACAATACGGCCGCTAAGTACTCGTAACGAGGAGGACAGAAAATGTATACATGCGCAAAATGTGCGGTCACGGCCTGTAAAAAGGACGGAGAACGCAAACTTCCGAAGAACTGCCCCATGCGGGAAGAGCAGCTGCTGGAAGATTCCATGAAGACTTACAGGCAGCCGGAGAACGAGGCGTTTTATATCAGCGCCTCAGAGATCGAGGGACTGGGCCGTTTCCAGTGGGTGAGGGTGAAAGAGACCATGCTGCTCTGCCGCCGGATGGGCTATCACCGGATTGGCCTGGCCTTCTGCGGCGGCCTGCATAAGGAGGCCAAAATCCTCAGCTCTATTATGGAGCGGGAAGGATTCGAGGTGGTCTCCGTGATGTGCAAGGCCGGTGGGCAGGACAAGACCGCAGGCGGCATTTCCGAGAACTGCAAGGTACATCCGGGCAGCTTTGAAGCCATGTGCAACCCCGTATTCCAGGCTAAGCTGTTAAACAGCCAGAACACGGAGTTCAACATCGCTGTGGGCCTGTGCGTGGGCCATGACTCCCTGTTTTACAAATACTCGGACGCGCTGGTCACCACTCTGGTGGCCAAGGACCGGGTGCTGGCCCACAACCCTGTGGGGGCGCTGTACTGCGCGGATGGGTATTTTAAGGACCGGTTGAATCTGGATATGTAGAAAGATCTGGATATGTAGAAAGCCGTAAAGGGCGCTTCCTGTGGTTTGCAGGGAGCGCCCTTTGGTGTGGAAGTGGTACGGTTAAATAATCTGGTCCATGAAGGCCTGGACTGTTTCAGCACGGGCAGCCAGCTTCAGCCATGCCCGTAAAATGGTATGATCGGTTTCACTTCGTATACGCTGTTCCAGTTCCGGGGGAACGGGGTCCAGATCATGCAGAAGGGACAGAATATTTTCTCTATTTTCTTCGGCGATACCTGATGCCTTGCCTTCTTCGAAACTGATCTGTTTTTCACTTTTAATATGAAGTTCCTCATCATATTCCGACAAGATCATTTCTCTCACCTCCTCCCGATGCTTCAGCAAAAATCCTTTTAAGATATTGTGGTTGATACATTCATCGACTGCCCGGTCCACGGCAGCTTCCAGCCTGAGGCCCTGATCCAGGCCCTGGCGGACTTCATTGACAAGATACGCGTATTCATAGAGCTTCCGGCAGCTCTTTAAAATCTGCTGGTTGTGCCCATAGTTGATGTTCAGAACCACGGCCGTACACTCCAGACAGGGTGAAGCCGCTGTCTCTGGGAAGAAGGAATCGGATAAGCGCAGTTCCGTCCTGTCCGGTATTTTCCGGCGGCCATTGTAAAAGACAATATAGCGTGGTACCGGAAGCTCCAGACGTTTCTGGGAATAGAGATCCAGCTGCTGTTCCTTTAGATACCCCTGATAGAGGCGGCTGAAGTAGAAAAGACCGCGCAGCGGCATATTGGGGCACCACGTACTCTGAGCTTCGTACAGATTTAAATACCGGCCGATGAGGAAGGAAATATCGTTTTTCATTCCCATAAACAAAACATCATCGATTGTTGTGACTGTCAGATCCTCTGTCCGGTCATAGTGAGACCCGTTGATGGCATTGTAGAGCTCCAGCAGTTCCTGTTTCCCGCTGAAGATCATCCGGAACAGATCGTCCTTATAGGTGCGGTTGACATGCACATTTGTCATGAGCAGTTCTCCTTTCATTTTACTAAAGGTTGATGGGATTGTAAATATTTGTGGAGGGATGAATTCAGAAAAAGAATCATGAACCACGGAAGCCCGTAGCGGGCTTAGATACTCCCGGCAGATTGCCGGGAAGCAGAGTAAATATAAATCAGGATAACACAAGTTTGAGAAACAGGCAATCGGTAAACGAAAAAATACAGGATTTCTTCCGCGCCTTGGCAGTGATTGAGAAATTGAGCGAGGAAGGGTACGCGGGCGGAGGATTTAGATCCATCAGCCCGCTGACCCATCCAGGCGGAAGGGAGAGAGAAAAATAGTTTAGGATATTGACATTTCCCCTGCGTCAGGACTCCCGGCTCCTCAGATAAGCAAGCAGCGCGCTCCCAATAAAATCAGATGCCCCCTCCCCATATTTACGATCATTTACCGTAATGATATTGGGGTTTGTCCTATAGGATTGCGCCATATAAGGCCAGTAGTTCTCCCCCATCTCGATCCCCTTGTTGGTCTCATTGACGTACTCCATCAGCTGCCCTGCCATCTCATATATCTCAGGAGATTCAGGGTCTTTGGCGAGGTCTGCCGTCAGCAGCCTGGTGAGCGCCTCGGTCTTATCAATGATCCTGTTTACCTCCTCCGGCTGAACCACTGGTCCCTTCTCCAGGAAATTCTTCATATTCTTTTCCATGGCACTGGTATAGTTCTCCAGGCTGCCGAACAATTTCACGGCAGATTCGGAAATAGTGCCCTCGTCCGCTTTCATAGCTGAAACCAGCTGGTCAAAGGTCTCCATGTTCCCAAGCCGCTCGATAATCTGGGCTTCATGGGTATTCTTAAATTCTTCCAGCACGCTGAAATATCTGCTCAAATCAAATTCCTCAAATTCCATACACGACTCTCCTTTTATAAGCCGGTCCAGCAGCCCCAGCAGGGCGTCCAGCCGGTCCCGTTTGATCTGTATCAGCTCACGCTGCTTCTTAAAGGCAGCGTCCCTGTCAAAATGTGGGTTATCCATTATGGCCTTAATCTCTTTCAAGGTGAAATCCAGCTCCTTGAAAAATAAGATCTGCTGCAGGATGTCCAGAGACGTCTCGTCATACAGCCTGTACCCGGCCTCCGTCACATCGGACGGTTTAAACAGACCGATCTCGTCATAGAACTGAAGCGCCCGCACACTGACCCCTGTCAGCGAGGAAACCTGTTTTACAGTCATCATTGCATATACCTTCTTTCGGTGTTGAGTTCCGGATCTCTGATTCCTAATTTACACTATCACCATACGTGAGAGTCAAGGGTTTTTGGAAAATTATTGCCGCGTAATATAAGTATCGTCACCCTTGCTGCTCTTCATATACTCCTTGGGGGTCTGCCCCAGGGACTTTTTAAACACCGTGGAGAAGTAGAGGGGATCGTTGAAGCCAACTGCGTAAGCGATCTCCTTTATGGTGCTCTTCTGACGGTCCATCAGGTTGCAGGCCTCCCGCAGGCGGAATTCCGTCAGATACTGCAGTGGGGAAATGGACAGGTGTGTCATGAACACCCGGTAGAGGCGGCTCCGGCAGATTCCGGTATGTCCGGCAATGTCGTTGATGGAGATGGATTCCTGGTAGTTGGAGGCGATAAAATCGCAGGCCCGCTGTACGTGCTCTATGCCGGAACGCGACTGAGAGGCCAGGGAGTCCCCGGCTTCCTGGATCAGAAAGGCGATAAATTCATATAGCCGGGAGGTCATGAGAATGATCTCATGGGCCTGGTGCCCCCGGCAGCTGTAGATATTCATCAGCAGTTCCTGCATCCGCTGCGGATCTTTCAGGGTGATCACCGGATTCTGCGGAGTGAAGCCCGTGGCGTTCATCAGAATTCTGGCATCATTTCCGTTGAAGCCCACCCAGCAGAACTCCCAAGGATCGTTTAGGTCTGCCTGATAGTCAATGGGAAGGTTGGGGTAGATCAGGAACGCCTGCCCCTTTTGTACCGGATGCTGCCTGCCGCTCAGCGTATAGACGCCCCGCCCCTCCATCACAAAGTGGATGAGATAGAAGTCACGGATCTCCAGCCCCCTGTGAACGCCGCCGCTGCACTGCTGATGTCCGGTGCGGTATACCGACATGGAAGCCATGGTTCGGAATTGATTTTTAAACGAATATTTATATTCATGCCCCTTCATTTTACGTCCCCCTTACCTCCATTTTATCATAGAAAAGCCGGCGTGGGATGTCAACCTGAGGGGGAATATATTTCATGATAAAATCGATAAATGTGCATTAATTGTATGGAAATAATGCAATAATCAGAAAAACATGATTTTTATTGATAGCAAAATCAAAATAAAGATAAAACAGAAAAGAATTAAAATGGATTCAGCTGAATGTATGGTCTGTCTCTTATACACATCTGACGCTGCCGACGAGCGATCTAGTG
>OKVW01000462.1_pt1 | contig 24121 bp, 21 predicted proteins | sample 1606991 | NCBI WGS metagenome assembly OKVW01 (sample SAMN03281021, study PRJEB24777) | human gut metagenome | isolation source: fecal sample PR177 from 1 month old male Malay infant, vaginal delivered...
CTAGAATTACTTTGCGCCGGAACCCGTCCCCGAACCTTCCCGCCCGCAGCCCCTGGCTCTCACGGACGGATGAATCTAACTCCGCCCGCGTACCTTTCCACTAAGTTTACTTCATCACGCCAAGCCCCTTCGCTACAATAGATATAAAGTCCTGCACATTAGTAACAATGGTGGTGGCGGAAAGGCTGCCCCGGTCCAGAAGCTTATTCACAACAAACTCGTCGGCGTCCACCGTATACAGATATACCGGGCGGATGGTGCCGTCGGGAAGTACGCGGAAGGAGGGGGTCATATTGCCGGTGGCAATGGTGTGGAGCATGGTCGCCAGGCAGATCACGCAGGTAGCGCCTTTTACCAGGTTCCTCATAGCGCCCTGCCCCTCATATGCATCTCCAATGACCTCAGGCATCGGGCCGTCGTCACGGATCGATCCGGTGAGCACAAAGGGAACATCGTGTTTGACGCAGCTGTAGATGATTCCATTGTCAATATTATGATCCTGGATAAACTGGGGGATGGAACCGCTTCTGCGTACCTTATTGATCACGTCCAGGTGGTTATAGTGACCGTTGGGCTGGGATACCTGGGTGTAGATGTCCTGGCCCAGGGCAGTGTGGAGCAGCGCCCCTTCCAGATCGTGGGTGGCCAGCGCATTGCCTGCCATCAGTCCATGGGCATATCCATTGCGGATCAGGGCGGACATGGCCTCCCTGGCATCGTAATCAAAGGAGAATGCAGGCCCCATGACCCACACGATATTCCCATACTCCTTCTCATGGCGCAGCAGCTCAAACAGGTTGTCATAATCCCTTGCGTAGGAGGTCTCCCGGCTTCTGCCCTGGCGGAACACAAACTTGTCGTCCAGCTGGCTGCCTTCCTCCGCGAAGCCGTTGCAGTGCATGTAAATGCCTTCTTCGCAGTTCTCGCTGCGTCCCAGGATCACTTTGTCCCCCAGCCTCAGATTGCGGTTCTCAACCACTGCCAGGTGACCGTCATCACAGATCACAACGCTGGAATCCATGCGGCTCTCCTCAGCCAGAATCCATTTCCCATTGATCTTAAAATACTCCGGATACATGGAGGTGCTGTGGAAATTGTCAGGCGCCACGCCGTCCTTCTCCACTGTCACATATGTAACGTCAGGCGCATTCACAAACTGAGGCTGGGTGAAATCCGGCTGATGATATTCTGGTATCTTAAATGACATTTTAAATCCTCGCTTTCATTATTCTGAATGATTCAATCAATACTTTAGAATGAATTTTTAGACACGCTCTAGCAAAGTGTGGCATAGAGCACTGCTTTGATGGTGTGCATGCGGTTCTCCGCCTCGTCAAAGACAACGGACTGGCGGGACTCGAATACCTCATCGGTGACTTCCATCTCCTGGATGCCGAACTTCTCTGCGATCTGGGCGCCCACGGTGGTCTTGGTGTCGTGGAAGGAGGGCAGGCAGTGCATGAACAGGGCGCCGGGCTTAGCCGCAGCCATCAGGGAAGCATTTACCTGATACTTTTTGAGCAGGCGTATCCGGCTCTCCCACACCTGGTCAGGCTCTCCCATGGATACCCAAATGTCTGTGTAAATCACATCCGCATCAGCCGCTCCCTCTGCCGTGTCCTCTGTCAGGCGGATGGTGCAGCCGTTCTCCGCGGCAATCCGTCTGGCTTCCTCCACCAGCTCAGGGGCGGGGAACAGCTCCCTGGGGGCGCAGGCCGTGAAATTCAGGCCCATTTTGGCGCAAGCCACCATCAGGGAATTGCCCATGTTGTTCCTGGCATCGCCCATGTAGGTGAAATTGACCCCGGCCAGCCGTCCCAGCTTCTCCTCAATGGTCAGCAGGTCCGCCAGCATCTGGGTGGGATGGAACTGGTCTGTCAGGCCGTTCCACACCGGAACCCCCGCGTACTCTGCCAGGGTCTCCACCAGCTTCTGGTCATAGCCCCTGTACTCAATCCCATCGTACATTCTCCCCAGCACGCGGGCCGTATCTGGAATACTCTCCTTCTTGCCCATCTGGCTGCTGCCCGGGTCCAGGTATGTAACCCCCATCCCCAGATCCCTGCCCGCCACCTCAAAGGCACAGCGGGTCCTGGTGGAGGTTTTCTCAAACAGAAGCACAATATTCTTGTTCTCCAGATACCGGTGGGGCGTTCCGCTGCGTTTCAAATTCTTAAACTGCCTGGACAGGTCCAGCAGGTAACGGATCTCCTCTGTGGTATAATCCAACAGTTTTAAATAGCTTCTTCCTCTTACATTTACTCCCATTATTGATCTCCTTTTCCAATTATACCATTATATCAGTTATAAATCATCACGAACCAGAGGCATACTCATACATCTTGGGCCGCCCCTTCCTCTGGACAGCTCAGAGCTTGGCATCTCCAGCACCTCCACGCCGTTGTCCCTGAGAATTCCGTTGGTAATATAATTTCTGTCATAGACGATCACCTTCCCCGGTGCAATGCACAGGGTATTGGAGCCATCGTTCCACTGTTCCCGCTCAGAGGCCACCCGGTCCTTGCCGCCGCAGCGGATCAGCGTCACCTTGTCCACCCCCAGGCGTTCTGCCAGAATCTCCGGCAGGGGTCCGTCCAGCTCCTTCACGGCCAGAGAGCCACCCCCGCGGCCCCTGCGTATCTCGTACACCCGCAGGCTGCCCAGGATTCCTGGGTGGATGGTGAATTTATCCCGGTCGATCTGGGTCAGCACTGTGTCCAGATGCATGTAAGCCCGGATACTGGGTATGTCCAGGGCCAGAATGGTCTCAATCTGTGAATCCCCGTCCTGGAAAATGTTCTGGGCCAGCAGTTCAATGGCCTCCGGCGTGGTTCTCTGGGAAATGCCTACTGCCAGAGTCCTGGCATTTAAGTTCAGCACATCGCCGCCCTCAATGTGGAAGGGGTATTCCCTTTTGTAATAAAATGGCAGATTCCCGGCAAAATCAGGATGGTTCTCCAGGATCAGCCTGCCATACAGCGTCTCCCGCCTTCTGGTGCGGGAATACATATAATTCAGGCTGACGCCGCGGCCAATGCTGGCAAATGGGTCCCTGGTAAAGTAAAGGTTGGGAATCGGGTCCAGGATAAACCGGCTGCTGGGCTTCACCAGATCCGCCAGAGGGCTTAAGGCCAGCCCCTTCAGCTCGTGCATATTGACGCCGGCCATGGTCTTGAGCACCAGCTCCTTCTCATCCTCAATGCCGTCCAGCAGCTCAAACAGCTGATCCTTAAACCGCAGAGCCGGACTGCCTCCCTCCTCTATCAGCTGCCGGATAAACTTCTCCCGGATCTGCGGGCTGATTCTCAGCGCAGCCGCGGCCAGGTCTTCCAGGTACACAACCTCCGTCCCCTGATCCCTCAGGATATCCGCAAATACATCATGCTCCTGCTGGGCTGTTTTCAAATAAGGAATATCGTCGAACAGCAGCCGCTCCAGCTCCCCAGGCACCAGGTGTTCCAGCTCCTTGCCAGGCCGGTGAAGCATCACCTTTTGCAGCCTTCCGATTTCACTTGTTACATGTATGGGCATTTCCTACCTCCCGTCATCATTTCTGACTCCATACTATCCTGAAATCCAGGGCCATGTCGGACATGTAGGAAGGAATTTGTTGTATTTTAAAATGATCTTCATTAAAAAACGCCTGCCGGGCGCGGCTGACATATGTCGGCCGCCGCCCGGCAGGCGTTCTGCTCGGTAAGGATTCCATCTATCTGTGCAGACGTTCCTTCTTCAGATATTCGATCAGCCCGCCATGCTGCACCAGTTTCATCACATGTTCCGGGATCGGATTGCAGGCGTAGTCCTCCCCGGTTGTCTCATTGTGAATCCTGCCGGACAGATAATCAATCTCCAGCACATCCCCCTTGGAGATCCTGTCCGTCTCAGGGCATTCCACTGCCAGAATTCCAACGTTTATGCAGTTGCGGAAGAAAATCCTGGCATAGTCCATGGCCACAATGGTTCTCACCCCCAGCTCCCGCAGCATCAACGGGGCATTTTCCCGGCTGGACCCTGATCCCATATTATGTTCCGCCACAAACAGGTCGCCCGGCCTGAAGCCTGAGGCAAATTCAGGGTCAACCGGCGCCATGGTGAATCTGGCCGCCTCAGCCGTACTCAGCTCAAGAGAGGCAGGCGGAGCGATGATGTCCGTATTAATATTGTCCTTATATTTCCAAACTTTTCCTTTTATCATGATGTCCTCCTTATAAATTCCTGGGATCAATGATGTGCCCTGCGACTGCCGAGGCCGCCGCTGTCACAGGGGAGGACAGGTATACCAGGGAAGATTTGCTTCCCATTCTGCCGATAAAATTGCGGTTGGTGGTAGAGATACAGGTCTCCCCATCCGCCAGGGTTCCCGAGTGGATTCCTAAGCAGGCTCCGCAGCTGGACGCCAGGATGGTGGCCCCCGCCTCTGCCAGCATTTCCAGAATTCCCTCCTTCAGGCAGCGGTCATAGACCATTTTCGAGGCAGGGGACACCAGCAGCCGGATTCCTCCTGCAATGCGCCTCCCCCTCAGAATGGCTGCCGCGGCCTTTAAATCGCTGTAGCGTCCGCCCGTACAGGAACCGATATACGCCTGATGGATCTCTGTGCCCTCCGCCGCAGCCGCATCGCAGACATTGTCCACCTCGTGGGGGCATGCCACCTGGGGCGCCAGACTGCCCGCATCGAAAGTCAGCTCCTGTATGTACACAGCGTCCTCATCTGAATTAATATGGTCATACCGCTGTGTCACCCCAAACTGTTCCAGATACCTGGCCGTGATCTCATCATAGCCGATGATTCCGGCCTTGGCCCCAGCCTCCACCGCCATATTGCTGAGGCAGAGACGCTCATCCATCTCCATGGACCGGATGGTGCTTCCCGTGTATTCCAGTGTCCTGTAGGTGGCCCCAGCGTGGCCCACCGTCCCAATCGTTTTCAGGGAAATGTCCTTGGCCGTCACAAGTCCCTGTAGGCCGCCTTCCCAGCTGACGCGGATAGTGTGGGGCACCTTCATCCAGGTCTGCCCTGTGGCCAGAACCCCGGCCATCTCAGTGGAGCCAACGCCTGTGGCAAATGAAGCCAGCGCCCCATATGTGCAGGTATGGGAGTCTGTCCCCACCACCACGCTGCCGGGCAGCACATGTCCGTGCTCCACCATCACCTGATGGCAGGGCCCCGCGAACTCATAGTAGTGTCTCACCTTGTGATCCCTGGCCCACTCCCGGGTGAACTTTACAATATTGGCCTGGTGCAGGTTGGCGGGCGGCGTGTAGTGGTCGGATATGATCACCACCCGGTCAGGGTCCCACACATCCACCTCCATCTCCTTCATCCTGTCGTCAATCTCCAGCCTTGGCCCCAGCACATCGTCCATCATTGCCCGGTCAATATCCACCCACACGATGTCATCTGCGTGGACCTCCTGATTGCCGGAGGCCGCGGCCAATATTTTCTCTGATATCGTTAAACCCATGATTCATCTATCTCCTTTACCTACATAAACAGTGCGTACACGCCCGTCATTCCAAAGAGCGCAATCACAAACACGCCTCCGATAGATACCGCGAACAGTTGGATAAACAGCTTGGAGCGTTCCTCCTCCGTGGGGTTGGCAATCTGGGAATATGCAGCCAGACCCATGGAACCGCCTGTGGAGATGGGGCTCATACCGGCAGCGCTGGCCGTGTTGGTGATAGCAGACAGCAGAGCCAGCGTGGACACTCCGCCCACCTGGGCCGCCACATCCGTGACTGTGGGAATCAGAGTTGGCATCACTACGCCGGATGTGGAGCTGAACCAGGACATAATGCCCGCAGTCAGGCCCATAACGCCCGGTGCGGTCACCGGATTCATCATGGTAGCCAGTCCGCTGGCCAGCAGGTCAATCCCACCCAGCTGAATCACCAGTGCCATCAGCATATTGATTCCGCTGATCATCAGCAGCGTTCCCCATGGAATGGCGGCAACCGATTTCTTCTCATCCGCAACACGGAACAGCAGCAGCACAAATGCGATTGTATAGGACATCAGTCCCACGTCAAACTCCATGAAAATGACGGTCACCACCAGCACAGCGATTCCTGCCAGGGTTATCTTCTGTTCTTTATTAAAAGCTGTTTTCACCTTGGTTGACAGGTCAATTGCGGATTTCAGGCGGTAGCCCTTCAGCACAATATATATCACAATAAAGTACACGGTCATGGCCATTACCATGTTCATGGCATAGGCGAATTCAATCCCTGTAATCCCCTGCTCCTCCGCCAGCGCCAGTCCCAGGATACCGGTGGGCGCAATGGGCGTCAGGCCGCCTGCGGCAGCTCCCAGCACCGATGTGGCGGACAGCAGCACCGGTGAGGTCCTCATCTCCGCTGCCAAAGAACAGGTGAATACTGCCATCAGGCTCATCACCGGAACCGTGCCCGGCCCCACGCCTGCCAGGATAGCGGAAAATACATAGACAATAATTGGTATCAGATTGGTGCGGTTGCCTGCCAGGGCTACGATTTTCTGTGCCAGCAGCTCCAGTGTTTTGTTCTGCTGGGCAATGCTGAACAGGAACATGACCCCCAGAAGGGTTACAAACAGTTTCGTTGGAAACCCTGCAACCACAGTCTTGGACGCCACCCCCGTGATCTGCGCCAGAACCAGCGACAGGCCAAACGCCACGAAGCCCATGTTGATCTTCCGGAAAAATCCGATTGCAATAGCCCCAATTAAAAATACCAGTGACAAAGCTGCATAATTCATACCATTTCCTCCTTTGTGTTGTTTTGGATATGTTTATATATTAAGCAAGGTTCGTGCCAAGTCCGGTCCGCTATGTGCAGGTCCCAAATATCGTAAAAAATGATAGAATTTCGCTCTGAATACGCAAAAAACGTTTCATGTTTCGCGTGTCAGAGACGCTAGCTTGAAACGTTTTGAAACTATTATAGATATGAAAATTTCTACTTATTCTTACATAGTATAATACCGATCGTTGGATTTTCCTCTGGTGATTCCAGTTTTGGATTACATACCCATGTCAAGACCACCACAAAAATATTAAAAGAACAGGCGGAATCACTCACGCCTGTTCTTAACCATTATAATGCCCTTTGCAAGATGCAATAATAATCGCATCTTCTTTTTCGCAATAAACTTGTTTCTTCAATTCTTCTGCTCCACCATCCTCTCAAATTGTCTTTGAGTGGTTCAGGCTTACCAATACCATCAAAGGTGCCTCTTAGTACATCTTTAATAATAGAGTTAATTCGCTTTAATGTTTTTTTATCTTCAGTTTGCCACTCGCAATATTCTTTCCATACTTTTTCTTCCCAAAATAATCTCATGCACTCAATCCTCTATCAAATCGTGCTCTACCAGTTTAGCCTTCCCAGATTCAATATCAGCGACAATAGAGCGCAAATAATTCATATTACTTTCAGAATAGAATGGGTCAACTGAAACCTCAAACGGTATTCTTTTTTCTCTGCTAACTTTGGATGCAAACATGGTAAAGGCGGTTGTCATTGAAAGTCCCATTTCTTTGCAAGCTTGTTCCATACCTTTTTTTAAATCTTCATCCATGCGGAAATTAACCATTGTTTGTGCCATAGATATCACCCCTTTCTTCATAATTTTAGTTTACCACGCAGTAAAGCAAAAGTCAATGTTTTGCTTTACAGTATTGTATGTACTTTTAAAGAAAATGATACACAGCTCACAAAACTCACCTCTATAAATTATTTTAAAATTTTTTTATCAGATTTTGTTGTCTCTATCTAAGCCAATCCCATACCTCTTCAACAACCTCCACAACGTACTCCTAGACACCCCCAAATACTCTGCCGTCCTCTTCTTCTGATACCCGCATTTTTTCAATGCGCTCACCAGGTCCTCCCGCCGGTACTCTGTTATGGACCTGGCTGTCCCTTCAGATGGGTCCGCTACTACCGCGGTCTCGCCGAAATCTTCCATCATCATGTGCACGTCAATGTCCATGGGGAAGTCCTGTTCCAGGAGAATGGCGATGCGCTCGGCGGCCCCCAGCAGTTCCCTGATATTGCCCGGCCAGCTGTACTCCATCATCTGGCCGTACAGCGGTTCCATCTTCCGTTTCACTTCATTTACCCGTTCCCCGCCGCAGAAGCTGTCCAGAAAATGCTCCACAATCAGCGGAATGTCCTCCCGCCTCTCCCGCAGCGGCGGAATCTCCAGCTTCAGCACATTGATCCGGTAGAACAGATCCATCCGGAAACGTTTCTCCCTGACTTCCCCGGCCAGATGCTTGTTGGTGGCGCAGATCACCCGCACGTCAATGGGAATCACCTTGTCGCTGCTGAGCCTGCGCACCTCCTTCTCCTGCAGTACCCGCAGCAGCTGGATTTGGGTCTCTTCCGGAATCTCCCCAATCTCATCCAGGAAGATGGTTCCGCCGTGGGCCAGCTCAAAGATGCCGGCCTTGCCTCCCTTGACCGCGCCGGTGAAGCTCCCCTCCTCGTATCCAAAGAGCTGGCTGCTTAACAGATCCTTGGGAAGGGCCGCGCAGTTGACGGCCACAAACGGGCCGTTTTTCCTTCTGCTGCTATTGTGTATGCTCTGGGCAAACAGCTCCTTTCCGGTTCCCGTCTCCCCTGTGATCAGGACCGAGGAATCAGCCTTGGCATAGCTGTCCGCAATCATTTTCACACGCTCAATGCTGGCGCTGGCGCCCAGTATGTCCTGGAAGCGGTATTTCGCCGTCAGCCCCTTTTGGTGAAGCTGGAGGCGGATGTTCTGTTCATTTTTCTGGATACTCTTAACGCTCCGGAAAAAGTAAATGGCGCCCTCGAACTGCCTGTTGATAACAATAGGAATCCTGTTCACGGACACCAGCTGGTTCCTGATATTGATAATCCGGTTGATCTCCTGCATGGGCGACTGCCGGAAGCTGTCAAAATCCAGTTCAGGGAACAGACTCCGGATATCCTGTCCAAGAACCTTCCCGGGCAGGCGGAACATGTTCCGCGCCTCTGTATTCATAATGGAAATGATGCCGTCCCCGTCTACATTGATGATGGCGTCATGGGTGTAGTTCACCAGAGTTACATATTTTTCCAGCTGGATTTTGTACTCCTTCTGTTTCTCCCCCTCCCGCTTCTGCACGCCCAGCAGCTGCACCGCCGCGTCCAGGGCGATATTGACGGACTCATAGGTATTCTCCACAACTGTGTAAGGGATGCCGTGGCGTTTAGCCTCATAGGGGAGGGAGGCGCCCCCGCCCATGAAACAGGTGGCGTTGCCGGCCAGGGCTTTCTGCACGCAGGCCTCGTATTCCGTGGCGTTCTGGTAGCCCAGTATCATGGTGTTCTCCACGCCCAGATACTGGCAGAGCAGCTTCAGCTCCTTGAGGAATCCCACATGTTCCACAATCACCATCTTGCCCGGATGTTCCTTCAGTATCCGCAGATGGCGCAGGTAATCGTTGAGCGTGGTGCTGATCTTCGCCACTGTGTAATGGTTCTGGACCAGCAGTTCCGCTGTCCCCTTTCTGCTGACGAAGATTTTGGCCCCGCGCCGGGTCAGATCCTCCGCCAGCTTCAGCCCCTCATCCAGAACAGCAACGTAAATTCCCATTTCCAGCCCCCGGTCCCGGGCAGCCTGCCTGGTCAAGTCCGCCAGGGACTGGGACGGCGCTATGAGGCAGATCTCCGGCACCCGCCCATTTCCGGTTCTGTGATCCATGTCTCTCAATGATTACTCCTTCTTCGTTCTTCCGCAGCACTGCCTGTAGCGCTTTCCGCTGCCGCATGGGCAGGGACCGTCCATTTTGGAATGCAGGGCGGCGGGCGACAGCTCCTCCGGGGTAAAACCGTAATTGGAGATCATCCTGGTCCGGTTCCATGTGTTTTGAAGCACCTCGCCAAATTCCCTCATTTCTTCCTCTGTCTCCAGCAGTATCCCGGCTTCCTGCAGCATGTCCATCACGTCCTGGGGCCTGCACCCCAGGCGGATCATGTGGTGGATCACCGTTACCGCCCCAAAGGCCGTCATCGGGTCCGTGTCATCTATGGAGCCGATAAAATCAACCCACGGCCCCAGCTGCCTGCGAGGCTCGCTGAGACCCAATTCAGCAATCTCCATAACCAACTCCCTGGAAGGAATAAAAGCTTTCTTCCCTTCCCGGTTCTTCAGCACTAAATGGTAGCTGTCATCCTCCTCCAGCTCCGTCTCAAGGAAATACCCGTTCTTGTATTTGTAATCGCAGCGCAGCCCCTGAACTTCGCGGAATATGCTGTGCAGCTCCGCAATGGTCAGAATATCGCTCTCATAGAGGTTGAATATGGCTGCAATCTCTTCATCCGTAGTCACCCCATACAGATACAGTGCCGCGGTCATATACGCCCAGACCAGATAGGTACGTTTTCTGGCCTTGTGGAACTTCTCTGTGCTGATGGCCTGATAAGCCTGGGCCACGGTGGGCGCCACCACCACTACCCCGGTATCCGTCAGGCCATAGTATCCGCCGAAATGCAGGTATTGGCAGTCCTCCTCATCCTGGTCATAGGGCGTGCCCGCCTGGGCAGCCGCCTTCTCAAACACCTGAATCTCCACATCACTGGCACACCTGAAATACCGCTCCATGACTTCCTTTTTCTGGATATGCTCTGCCAGGTTCTGAATCAGCGCGTTCTTGTTCATTCCTGAATATCCCGTCAAATGGTGCAGCTTTGCAAGGCGTTTCAGTTCATCCTTATCATATTGCTGGTACATCTCATGTAAACTGTCTGTACTGTACATACTCTGAAACCGGGCCAGCTCAGACTCAAAACGCGCTATAACCCCTCTCATACTGTTCTCAAGTTCCTCCGGATTACCGATTCTGCCGGGCTCGCTCTTTTTCTTCTTCGCCCGCTTTTTCCCCGGCTTAAACACCAGGTCCGTTTCCATGATGCTGTTGACCGATTTCATGTCAAATGCTTTCATTTCCTGGCAATCCGCCCACTGGCGCAGCTCCTCATTCTCCGGCTCTTTCTCCAGCCGTTCCAGCATTTCATAATAGCCCCAGATGCCCCCGCAGTCCTCAGGCAGGTTGTCCCCCTTATATTTTACCACTGTGGGGAAACGTTGGGGATATTCCACCACCTTCTCCATCAGGATCTGGTGTTCCCAGTAGTCGCCGAAATCATAGTTATAGGCAAAACGGGGATATTCCTCCAATAAATGGTCAATCAGCTCCTTCTCACTCCAGATCTCCCATGTATCAAACAGATCCATACTGTCCCCCTCATCATCCCTTGGGTCCACAACGCGGATTCTGGCCGCCGGGAATTCAAACTCATGCAGGTGGCAGTCGTACCAGCCAAATGCCTGCTGGATGGTCTGGTGAAGCTGGTAAAATGAGATTTTTTCCGGCACGATCACCCGGCGCCAGATAGGCGGTTTGCTTCCTTTAATTGTGATTTTCAACTGGTATCCATTCATGAAATCTACCTCCTACTTGTCAATTCCTTTTTTGTATTCTTTTCTTAGATACTCTGTAAATTCCAGATCTGTCTCTCTAGGTGATTTCCCGAAAAACTGAATCGCATTATCATAATAGATGCGCTGCAGCATGTCCTCCGGCAGCCCCAGTCCCTCCATTGGTTCCGGGTCAATGCTGAACAGATAACTGCCGTCCGGCACCAGCGTGTATGTTCCCCTCCGCTCCAGAAATTCCGTGATGACCCGCACTCTGGCCATGGATTCCTGCACATCGATGGGGCGGGGCGGCAGGGCGATTGTGGCCCGGCCTCCTATGTCCGTGCCGTAGAGAATCCGGCCGGAAAACTCATTGAAGAAATCCCGGGCGCCGCTGATATCCCGGGCCAGATTGATATACAGCTCAATGCCCGGCGTCAGGTCGATCCGCACATTGGGGTATGTACGCATAAGCTCCGCCATGCGAGGAAGCTGGGCAGAGAAGAAATAAAAATGGGCCAGCTGAAACTTCAGTCCCGGATGCCGTCTCAGCACCTGGTCCATCTGCCTGTACTGCTCCTCATTGTTGATCGTCTCCGGCCCATAGAACCACCCCGCCGACCGGGCGTAGGGATTGATCTTTGTCTCATCCCAGAAGTCCTCCGGGTCATTTACATGCATGGTGAGGGGAATCTCATGGCTCTCCGCCAGCTCCCAGAAGGGTTCCCATGCAGGACTGTCAAAATCCGGTACAGGAAATGCCCGCCGGATATCCGGCTTGCCCTCCAACAGCTTGACGCCGTCGCAGCCCGCCCTCAGCAGTGCCCTGGTCTGCCGCACCAGGCTGTCCCCCAGCCCTTTGCTGTCATGCTCATAGATCACGTAGGCGCTGCGCTCCAGGCTGCCCTGGACGTACACCGTCCCCCGGGGTCTGGACGCCTTATAGCGCAGCGTGTCCGGCACCGTGGAGCAAATCCCCTGCTGGTGGATGCACTGTAACGCGCAGACAGCTGTCTCAGACTGTTCCAATATGCTCTCAAGCACCGTGTCGCCCAGTGTGGCCGCATAGTGGATGTGGGAATCAAAACGTTTCATGATGAACCTCCCCCTCTCTGTGGCCGGTTTGTGGCACACCGTCCCCGGCATCCCGCACACCGTCCCCGGCATCCACCCTCTGCAAAATCACGTTCAGCCAGAATTCCGTCTCCCGCCCCGGCCTCACATCCGGCGTCACCCAGAGCTCCCTGACCTCATATCCCGGCACCTCCACCAGCAGTGTTTCCAGCGTTTTCTCCGTCATATCTGTAAAATAGCGCCCGCCTCTGAGTCCCTCAGACTCACCGTACTTGAAGGACGTATAGAGGACTCCCCCAGGCCTGAGGGCAATGCGGATCTTCCCCATCACATCCGCCAGCTCCGCCCTGTTTAAGTGGAGTATGGAGGAGCAGGCCCAGATTCCGTGGTACTCCTGGATCTCATCCAGCTCCTGGAACAGCCTGCACGCCACAGGAATCCCTGTATAATCAGAAGCGATTCTGCACAGCTCCTCAGAGCCGTCGGTGGCCGCAGCCTGATATCCCCTGTCCAGAAAATACTTCGTGTCCCGCCCAGAGCCGCAGCCCAGGTCCAGAATCCTGCTGCCGCGGTCCAGGTACTTCAAAAACCGCTCCTGTGTCTCCTGAAATTCCACATCCACCGTACCCGAGACGAATTGCCCTGCGTTATTGTTATAATAGCTCAAAGTGGATTGCCCCTCTGACTGGTCTGACTTTAAATTTGCCATATTCGTTTCCGCCCTATTATTGGATTTTACTTTATTGTACCAAGGCGGCGGAGGAAAGGCTATATCCCCCACCATTTTTCTTTCATTATAACAGCAACTCCTTTTTACTGCTATAAAGCTTTCAGATTTTCCCCTCTTATAATAATAGTAATTATTATTGATTTTATCAAAAATGTATGATATACTCCCATCATAGTACATAATATATCTTATTGAGGGCAGCAACCAACAACACCATCATTTCAATCAAGAAAGGGAGAGTTACACTATGGATGCAAAAGCATTTTTCAAATTAAGCTACGGAGTTTACATCGTTTCCACCAGCGCAGACGGCAAAAACGCCGGATGTGTGATCAACACACTGACCCAGGTTACCGCCGAGCCGGCCCGGGTGTCCATCGCATTGAACAAGAACAACGAGACACTGAAACTCATCCAGGCGTCCGGCGCATTTTCCGCTGTGGTTCTGTCTGACGATGTGTCCATGGACCAGATCCGCAGGTTCGGCTTCCAGTGCAGCCGTGACGTGGACAAATTCGAAGGAATTGCCCAGGAACGGGACAGCCTGAACAACCCCTACCCCACCAAGGGCGCATGCGCACGCTTCACCTGCAAGGTGGTATCCACCACGGATGTTGACACCCACGTGCTCATTGTAGCCGAGGTTGTGGAGGCGGAAGCCATGGACAGCACCGCGCCTCTGACCTACGCCAACTACCATCTCAAAAAGAACGGCACCACGCCTCCAAGCGCACCTTCCTACCAGAAGGAGACGGAGAAAGTAGTGGGTTACCGCTGCACCGTCTGCGGCTACATTTTAGAGTCGGACACCCTTCCGGATGACTATATCTGCCCTGTCTGCAAAAAAGACGCCAGCTATTTTGTAAAACTGTAATCAGGTTTTTATATGCCGATAACGCCCCGGCCGGGATCATTTCCAGATTCCGGCCGGGGCGTTTTGAACTTAATGGGAAATATTTACTTTCATCTTGTCGTTGGTTGCGTCCCCATTTCCGTTAACTGGGATGGCATCCCCCAGATAAGTAGGCTCAGGCTTGGCGATGGTATAGAGCACATCCTTCACCCTGGCCAGCATTTCCCGGGCGTCCCGGATCTTTTGGCCGCCGTACCGCCTGGGATCGGACGCCACGCCGTAGGCATCCAGCCCCAGTCTCCTCGCATCATAGAGGGCCCTGTACATATGGTACTTCTGGGTCACCACCAGCACCTTCTTTGCCTGGAAAATGTCTCTGGCCCGGTACATGCTCTCATAGGTGGAAAATCCTGCGTGATCCATGAAAATGTTCTCCGAGGGCACGCCCGAATCCATGGCAATCTCCTTCATCAGGTTCACCTCATCGTAGTCCTCACGCCCATGGTCCCCGCTCATCAGAAGCCGGTCCGAAGCCCCGGAATCATACAGGGAAATGCCCTGCTGCAGACGGTCGCTCAGCATGCCCGAGGGCGTCCCATCACTGCGCACGCCGCAGCCCAGAATCAGGATGCAGTCCACATCATCCAGATCCTCGGCCTCCTGGGGCGTCAGAATCCGGTCCTTCACCGACCCCTTAACATAGGCGTTGATTCCAAATAGCATGATCAGCCCGGCCGCAGCCAGACATGCGAGCCTCTTGACCCATTTTCTCCAATCAGAAAACATTTTCCTCATCTGCAGACATTCCTTTCCCAAAAGTATTTAAAAAGCCGCAGTCCTTACCTTTTTGTAAGGCGATGCGGCTTCTCTTACGTCCATTATTCCACATTTCCCCGAGGGGTATGCAGGAATTATTTAACTGCGATTGCTTCGATCTCGCACAGAACGCCCTTTGGAAGGGTCTTTACTGCTACGCAGCTTCTGGCTGGCTTGGAGGTGAAATACTTTGCATACACTTCGTTAAATGCTGCAAAATCGCCCATATCTGCTAGGAAGCAGGTGGTCTTGAATACGTTGTCGTAGCTGCAGCCTGCGGCTTCCAGGATAGCGCCAACATTCTTGCAGCTCTGCTCTGCCTGTCCTTCGATTCCGTCAGCAACGGAGCCGTCAGCTGGGTTTACCGGAATCTGTCCGGAAGTAAATACAAAACCGTTTACCTCAAATCCCTGGGAATACGGTCCGATTGCACCTGGTGCTTTGTCTGTACTGAGAATGTTCATTTTAATACCCTCCTTGTGATGTACAGGGGCATCTGCCACCTGCCTGATTATAATTTTCGTTCGCTTTTTTATGATACTCGAACCCCAACAATTATTATAAATGATTATTTCAGATGTTGCAACAGATATTCTCGTGTATTGCGGCCAGGATCATCCAAAACCAGCTCCAGCAGGCGCTGCAGCGTCTGTCCCACCGCCCGGCCCGGCCTCACTCCGGCCTCCATCAGATCATGGCCTGAGAGGGCCAGCATTTTCAGTGTCAGGCAGTCGCCGTCCCGGCGGATCTCCTGGCTGAGGCGGCGGATCTCTACCAGCGTCTCTGTAGACTCCGGCATATCCGCTGAATCCAGCACACCCGGGCGAACCCGCATATCCGCTGCATCCGGCCCGCCCGCAGGCTCTCGCATTTCCGCTGCGTCCGGCCCGCAGCTGCCGGCCAGTACCAGCTTCAGCTCCAGAAGTTCGTCATAGAGCCTTGGCTCCAGCGGGCTCATCACCCGGCGCAGCGCCGGCTTATACGGCTCCAGCTTCTGATGCAGCAGCCCAACCAGGGTTTTTACCTGGTAGATGGTGTCGTTGTCCAGTTTCAGATCCTTCAGCACCTCCGCCGCCTGCTCCGGGGAGACTCCCCGCAGGAATGCGGCCCAGCGCAGGTGTTTCAGGGGCGGTATTGCGGTGGGGATTTCCGGTATGGCGGTGGGGATTCCCGATTCGGCGGCCGGGATTCCCGGTTCCGCGGCGGGAATCCCCGGTATGGCGCTGGTTACTCCCGGTATGGACGCAGGCATCTCCCGGCTTTCGTCCGCGGCTCCAGTCTCCGCCCTATAAAGCGCCCCAGTCCCATACGCCTCATGAAACGCCCCTGACACATAAGGGCTGATCCCTGTCTCATAGACCATTGCCATCCGCTCCGGATGGCTGCTCAACAGCAGCTTAGTCAGTTCCACCTGGATGCGCTCCTTGCTCACCTTGGACAGGTTGGGGGCGATGACGCGGATGGCCTCATAGGTCTCCGCCTCGATGGAGAAGTCCAGCTGGGCGGAGAACCGGATCGCCCGCAGAATCCGCAGGGCATCCTCTGTAAACCGGTCCATGGGCCGGCCCACACAGCGGATCACCCGGCGTTTTAAATCCTCCTGCCCGCCGAATTCATCCACAATCCCAGCGCTGCCGTTGCAGGCCATGGCGTTGATGGTGAAGTCCCGGCGTTTTAAGTCCTCGGTCAGGTTGGGGGTGAAGGACACGCTGCTGGGATGGCGGCCATCCTCATACTCCCCGTCGATGCGGTAGGTGGTCACCTCATAGCCCGTGCTGCCTGTCATCACCGTCACCGTCCCGTGCTGGATTCCGGTGTCAATGGTCCGGCGGAAAATCTCCTTCACCTGGCCGGGCAGGGCGCTGGTGGTGATATCCCAGTCCCCCGGCTCACGGCCCAGAAGCATATCCCGGACGCAGCCGCCCACAATATATGCCTCATAGCCGTGTTGATTCAATTTTGCAATGATCTGCTCCACAGGAGCCGGAATTCTAATATCCATGTTACTTCCTTTATCAATTAATACGCACGGCCCCAGTATACCATCTTGGTGGCAGGCTTTCCGCAGCAGACGCATCTGTCGGACAGCATTTCCTGTTCAAAGGGCAGGCAGCGGGAGGTTGCGGCAGTCTCTTCCTTAATCTTATCTTCGCACTCCTGGCAGCCGCACCACATGGCCTTCACAAAGCCGGGCTTGTTGTTAATGGTGTCCACGAACTCATCCCACTCAGTGGCTGTGTAGGTGTGGGCATCGCGGTGGGTTCTGGCCTTCTCCAGCATGTCGTTCTGGATGGTATCCAGCATCTCCCTTGTCTGCGCCTCCAGCTCATCCAGGTTGATAAATGTCTTTTCATGGTTGTCACGGCGCACCAGAACTGCCTGGTTCTTCTCCATATCCTTGGGGCCGATCTCCACGCGCAGGGGAATTCCGCGCATCTCGCAGTCAGCGAACTTCCAGCCGGGACTCTTCTCGGAATCGTCCACCTTTACCGCAAAACCTGCCTTTGTCAGGCGCTCCTTCAGTTCAAACGCCTTGTCGAGCACGCCTTCCTTATGCTGCTGAACAGGTACAATCATGATCTGGACAGGAGCGATTCTGGGAGGCAGAACCAGGCCGTTGTCATCGCCGTGAACCATGATGATGGCGCCGATCATGCGGGTGGTCATCCCCCAGGAGGTCTGGTGCACATACTGCAGCGTGTTGTCCTTGGCCGCATACTGGATCTCAAATGCCTTGGCGAAGCCGTCGCCGAAGTTGTGGCTGGTGCCGGACTGCAGGGCCTTGCCGTCATGCATCAGGGACTCGATGGTGTAGGTGGCCTCCGCGCCCGCGAATTTCTCCTTGTCGGTCTTCTGGCCGCGCACCACAGGGATGGCCAGCACCTGCTCGCAGAAGTCAGCGTAAACGTTCAGCATCTGCACGGTGCGCTCCTGGGCCTCCTCAGCGGTTGCGTGGGCGGTGTGGCCCTCCTGCCACAGGAACTCTCTGGAACGCAGGAAGGGACGTGTGGTCTTTTCCCAGCGCACCACGGAACACCACTGGTTGTATACCCTGGGCAGATCCCGGTAGGAGTGGATATCCTTGGAGTAGAAATCGCAGAACAAGGTCTCGGAGGTAGGCCGCACGCACAGCTTCTCCTGCAGCGGCTCCAGCCCGCCCTGGGTCACCCAGGCAACCTCGGGCGCGAATCCCTCCACGTGATCCTTCTCCTTCTCCAGAAGGCTCTCAGGAATAAACAGGGGCATGTATACGTTCTGCACGCCAGTCTCCTTAAAGCGGCGGTCCAGCTCTCCCTGGATATTCTCCCAGATCGCGTAGCCCGCGGGCTTAATCACCATACATCCCTTGACGCTGGCGTAATCGCACAGCTCTGCCTTCTTAACCACATCCGTGTACCACTGGGCGAAATCCACGTCCATGGATGTGATGGCCTCTACCATTTTCTTGTCGTTTGCCATGATTTTGTTTCCTTTCTGTATCTGCATTCAATTAAGTTCTATAACAAAAAAGCCACCCGGTCCCAATACGTTATAACATCGACGCATGGGACCGAGCAGCTCGGCGGTACCACCCAAGTTAGCTTCCAAATATTGGAAACTCTCTCTTATTTCCGTTAACGCCGGATCTACGTTGCATTCATCATACAAAGCTCCAGGGCCGGTTCAGCATCCGTTGACGTAAAGGCCTCCCACCATTGGCCCTCTCTCTGTGACGTTCGTCCACTTACTATTCCCCTTCTTCGCTGTTATCAATCATATAAATACGATATCCTATAACCATAAGGAACGGATTTTTTCTTTGTGTAGCTCGATTTTACGCTACTTTTTGGGATTTGTCAATTCCCATTCGGATTTCCGGCGCAGATGCGGACGGATTACCGGTGGGCCGTTTTAACAGATTCCCTCTCCACCAGCGTAACGGGCAGCACAATCTTCCTGGGAATCGTCTCTCCCCGCAGCTTTCTCACAATCACGTCTATGGCATAGTCGCACATCTGCTCAATGGGCTGATGGACCGTGGTCAGGGACGGGCAGGTCAGAGCGGCGATCTCCACGTCGTCAAATCCCACCAGGCTGATGTCCTCAGGCACTCTCAGCTTCATCCGGTGACAGACGCGGATCACCTGGGCGGCAATCACATCGCTGGTTGCGAAGATGCCGTCTGTTCCCGGATGGCTGCGCAGGATCTCTTCTATCCATTTTTCATAGTTCTGTTCGTTGAACTGCATCTCACTGGTGTTGAACACCCTTCCCTGTACGCCTGCCTCCCTGCAGGAATCCAGAAATGCCTCCTCCCTGGAATCAGCGGGCAAATGCAGGTTCTTGGTGCCGCTGAGCACCACCGGCTGTCTGCAGCCTGCCTCCAAAAGGCACTTGGTGGCCAGCGTTCCGCCCTGGTAGTTGTCGCAGATCACTGTGGGAATCCCTTCGGATGCCTCCCGCTCAAAGGCAATGATGGGACACACGGCATCCAGATTCTTCTCGATTTTCCCGGAGCGCGTGCAGAATATGATGCCGGCCACGCGGTTGGATTTAAGCAGGTCGATGTACTCCATCTCCTTGGCCTTGTCCTCCTGGGAGTTGCAGACCATGATTTTATATCCTCTGTCCGCTGCATAGAACTCCAGCCAGCTGAGCACCTCCGCGAAAAACGGATGCTTGATGGACGGAAGCACAATCCCAATACAATTGGTATGCTTCTTCGAAAGAGAACGCGCCACCTCATTGGGCTGGTAGTCCAGCTCCTCCATGGCTTTATAAACCTTTTGTCTTGTTTTATCGCTGATATACCCGCGATTATTCAATATGCGCGAAACAGTGGTAGGCGTTATCCCCACCCTCTCCGCCACATCCTTAATAGTGGCCACGCTCATCTCCTCCTGTTCTGCTTCATACGCGGTATTATACCACAAAACCCCCTCCAGTTCAATCAGACTCAGACCTGGATGACCATCCCGTCATAAGCAGCGGTAAATCCTTCCGGCCCCATCAGCTCCTGAAGTTCGTCATGGATGATCCCGCTCATGTGGGAGAGGTGGTTCAGATAGTATTTCGTATCCCCGCAGACCGCCCCCATTTCCCGCAGCCGCTCCCTGAGTTCCATATTTTCCTTAACTCCCATATGTCCGTCCCCGGGCAGCGTCCCTCTCCCGCAGTCCATGCTCACCGCATGAAAGCGGATACCCAGAGAACGGATCTGCTCCAGCGCCTCCTCCGGCAGGGTTCCCGTGTCGTTGGCGTACAGCAGCCAGCGCTCACCGTCCGTCACCCCGTAAATGTAGCAGGTTTCATCCTGTCTGTGGTTGGCCGGAAAGGGGATAAATGTCAGCTCCCCGGCCTTAAACGCCTGCCCGGCCGTCTCCTGATGGAAATGGATTCTATCCCGATCAGTGTGCGGCTTCTCTTCAAGCGCCTTAAACACAGCCCGGCCTACCGCGTCACTTCCATATATATCCAGATAGTTCTCCTCCTCCCGCAGATCCGGCAGAATCGTGGCTCCTGCCTTCGCCCGCAGGCATACGGCTTCCAGATTCAGATGATCCGCGTGGGTGTGAGTCACCACCAGATGCCGGATTTTAGAAAGTGCAACTCCGAAACGGATGCTCTGTCCGAAGAGATCCGGCGACAGGTCGATCATGGTGTCCTCATTGACCAGGGTGCAGCTTCTGGCTTTGATATTCCTGCCGCCCAGCTGTCTGGCCAGCCTGCAGCCCCTGCACTCACAGAACAGCCCCGGATACCCTTCCGCCGCCCCTGTTCCCAGATATTGTAAACGAATCATTTCATCACCCCTTTATCCCAGATGTTGTCAGCGAAGATACAAACTGCTTCTGGAAAATCAAGAATATAATCAGGACCGGCAGCACCATCAGGCTGGAGAACGCAAAGATCTGCCCCCAATAGATATACACGTCATTGGACAGCGCCCGCAGCGCAAGGGGCAGGGTCCTGTAGGTCTCGTCCCTGGTAACCAGCGTGGGCCACAGCAGATCCCCCCAGGCGCGGATAAATGCCATAATGGCCACAGTGGAAAGAATTGGCTTGGAGAGCGGAATCATAATACTCCAGAATATCTTAGAGTAGCTGGCCCCGTCCACAATAGCCGCCTCCATCAGCTCCTTGGGCATCCCCTTAAAATGGTTATAATAGAGGTACATGTACATAGGGTAAGCCACGCTTGGCAGAGCCAGGCCCAGATAGGAGTTCAGTATCCCAATCTTCGAAGCCACAATAAAACGGTTGATGATAATAGCTTCCGTGGGGATGATGCTGAGGGCCAGCACGATTGAGATAATGGTCCTTCTCCCCTTAAAATCCAGCAGCCCCAGGGCATATCCCACCATGGCATTGATCACCGTGCACAGGGACACGTCAATCACAGCCACCACCACGGAGTTTTTAAAAAACTTCATAAAATGCACCTTGGAGATAATGGTCCTGAAGTTGTCAAATGTCAGCTCCCCCACCGGAAGAAATGCCTTGTATGTGGACATATCCGTTACAATCTGGGTATCATTTTTAAATCCGGACACAAACAGGTAGATGATTGGGGCAATAAAGACAAATGCAATGGCCACATAGCCCAGATACATCAGAAACGTCATAATGACTCTTCTTTGTTTCGACATTGCTGTATGCATAGATCAGTCCTCCAATACTTTCTTCTGAATCTGTGAAATGACGAATACCAGGATGAAAAATACAACGGATATGGCAGACGAGTAGCCCAGCTGCCCATTGATAAATCCCGCCTTGTACAGCTGATATACCACTGTCGTGGTGGAACCCTGGGGTCCTCCGCCCGTCAGTACGTACACCTGTGTAAACAGTTTTAACGCATTGATGGTGGTGGAGATAAACACATATACCAGTGTATTCTTCAGGCAGGGCACCGTAATATGCCAGAATTTGTTCCAGCTGTTGCAGCCGTCCATCATTCCCGCCTCGTACAGGTCCTCAGAGACATACTGCAGGCCCCCCAGAATAATCAGCATCTGAAGTCCCAGATTCTGCCATATATACATGATGGCAATACACAGCAGCGACAGCCTGGGGTCCTGCAGCCAGCGCTGGGCCGGAATGCCGAAGAACTGCAGGGTGGAGTTCATGATACCCGCGCTGTCGGCTGAAAAGATAAAGGACCACACCACCGCTACAACCGTCATTGTCACCACCTGGGGGCTGAAGTAGATCATGCGGAAGACCTTGACGCCGCGCAGCTGCCTGTTCACCATAATCGCCAGCATTGTGGCCAAAAGCAATGTGGCAGGCACAACGATCAGGGCGTATACAAATGTATTTTTAAATGAAGTCAGGGTCGTGGCGCTGGTAAAAACCTTTATGTAGTTCTGCAGCCCATTAAAAGCAGTCCTCATTCCGGCCTTCGGCACCAGCATCCGATTGGTAAAGGAGTAGCCCACTGACATAAAAAACGGTATGACCATAAAGATACCGGCCAGAATAATCGCAGGCGCACAGAACAGCCATGCGGTTTTCACCTGCCCCTCATGCAGGCTGTGTGATTTTGGTTTTCTATTCATACTCAACATGATGCCTCCAATTCTAAAAATACCCCGGCGGAGGCCATCCGCCAGGGCGTTTGAAAAATGATGCCTGCCGGCTGTGCGCCGGAAATGGACTATTGCGCTCCCCAGCCGTTCTCACTGATGATCTCATCAATTGCAGCAGAAGCATTTTTCAGGCTTTCAGCGGCATCCGCGCCGGCAAAAATGTCACCGTATACGGCTTTCATCTGATCATAGATGGTCATATGGGCTGATGTAAAGGGACGGAGATAGGAAATGCCAGCTTCCAGCTGCTCACGGTATAAGTACAGCTTTCCACCCTCCTGGTACTGGGGAATGCTGTCCATCACGGACTTTCTAGCGGGGATTGCGCCGTTGATGGACACTACTTTCTCGATATTATCCGGCTCCATGGCAGCCTTCATGATCTGCCATACCACATCCGCGCTGCCATTCTCCTTTGCTCCGCTGGTCATAGCCCACACCACGGAACCAGAGCAGGTATATACGCCGTTCCCAAAATCTGGAATAGGAATCAGAACCAGGTTGTCCTCGCCGATGCCGTCCTTATAGTTGGTGTATTTCCAGTGGCCCACCAGGGAGAGGGCGCTCTCCTTGCGGGTCTCAAATGCATCGTCATAGTCACAGGTTGGATTGATATAGCCCTGTTCCACCATCCAGGTCAGATACTCCAGGGCCTGGGTGGTCCCTTCCCCGTCCAGAGTCCCTTCCGTCATCATGGTGTCACGGTCCGCATAGTCACCGCCAAAGCTTTTGATCACCGGCATATAGGTGTAATACATGGTGGAGGGGTTGTTCTGGCGCACATACAGGGGATACTCAACTCCTGAGTCCTTCAGCGCGGCCAGAGCTGCTTCGAATTCCTGCCTGTCCCACGCTTCCTTATAGCTGGCGGGAATCCTGACACCTGCCTTGTCCAGCATTTCCTTGTTGCCCCACATGGCCATGCCGCCGTCAAACTGGGCTACGGCAACCAGCTGGCCGTTCACTGTGGCTTCATCCACAACTGAGCTCAGAAGATCACTCTTGATGTCGTCTGTCATATACTCGTCAATGGGAGCGATCATCCCTGCCTCACAGTAATTGGGAAGCAGCAGATAATCGGCAATCAGGGCATCCGGCATGTCACCCGCAATAGTGGACACCTGCATCTTGCTGTCCAGCTCATCCTTGGAGTAATATTCGTCCACAATCGTAACGCCCAGCTTCCCTTCTATATCCCGGAACATGGCTCTGTAGATGTCATCCTCCGCGCCGGAGCTGATCCAGAATTTCACACTCTTTCCGGCTGTCTCCGCCCCGTCCTTGCTGCTCTGGGCTGCGCTGTCCTGACCTGCGCCGCCCTGCTCTGTCCCCTGTGATCCCGCCGCGCCTGTTGTGCCGGAATTGCCGCCCCCGCAGCCGCCCAGGGAAAATGCCATCACTCCGGCCATCAACAATGCAGCTGCCTTTTTCATTTTTCTCATGTCTCTTCTCCTTCCTCAATCCACAGTATTTCTCTCCCTGATATAGCTTAAAAAATATATATCGGTTGACATTTTAGCTCAGACATGTTTTCCCGTATTTTTGCTGTAGTTTATTCTAGTATGTTTATTCTTATTGTATATTTTTTAAAGTTATATCAAATATTTTTTGTAGTTTTAGCATACATCAGTTTTTATAAAATGTTAACCGTTTAATATATT
>OKVW01000464.1_pt1 | contig 24021 bp, 21 predicted proteins | sample 1606991 | NCBI WGS metagenome assembly OKVW01 (sample SAMN03281021, study PRJEB24777) | human gut metagenome | isolation source: fecal sample PR177 from 1 month old male Malay infant, vaginal delivered...
GGGGTAACCGCCAATATCATTATCAGCTCTAAAAATAATTCAGCTGTCGATAAACCAGCCTGAAAAACAGCGTCATAATAAATATAACTCATTGTTTAAAAATAGTTATTTCACGAATTACGCTATTTCCCGCCCTCTTTACACCCCTTTTTCTCAGGATAATACTTGCCCGCATCACAGATTCCTCCACAACCGGGTAAAAGATGATGAAAGTATTAATTGTTGAAAGTGAATTTCTGCATCAGGACACCTGGGTCGGCAGCGCCGTGGAACGTCTGGCAGACGCCTTAAGTCGGCAAAATATTACCGTCATTAAGTCCACGTCTTTCGACGACGGCTACGCTATCCTGTCCGCTAACGAGGCGATTGATTGCCTGATGTTCAGCTACCAGATGGAACATCCAGATGAACATAAGAGCGTCAGAGAACTGATCGGTAAGCTTCATGAGCGCCAGCAAAACGTGCCGGTCTTTCTGTTAGGTGACAGAGAGAAAGCCACCGCGTCGCTGGACCGCGATATGCTGGAGCTTGTCGATGAGTTCGCCTGGATCCTTGAAGACACCGCTGACTTTATCGCCGGGCGCGCCATCGCCGCGATGACCCGTTATCGTCAACAACTGTTACCCCCGCTGTTCAACGCGTTGATGAAATACAGCGATATCCACGAATACTCCTGGGCAGCACCGGGTCACCAGGGGGGCGTCGGCTTTACGAAAACCCCTGCCGGACGCTTCTACCATGATTTTTATGGCGAAAACCTGTTCCGCAGCGACATGGGGATCGAACGGACATCGCTCGGTTCACTGCTCGATCACACCGGCGCGTTTGGCGAAAGTGAAAAATATGCCGCGCGGGTCTTTGGCGCAGACCGCTCCTGGTCGGTCGTGGTCGGGACATCCGGCTCTAACCGCACCATTATGCAGGCCTGCATGACCGATAACGATGTGGTCGTGCTGGATCGTAACTGCCATAAATCCATTGAACAGGGGCTGATCCTGACCGGTGCAAAACCGGTATATATGGTGCCTAGCCGTAACCGCTACGGCATCATCGGGCCTATCTATCCGCAGGAAATGCAGCCGGAAACGTTAGCGAAAAAAATCAGCGAAAGTCCGCTGACCAAAGATAAAGCGGGGCAAAAACCGTCTTACAGCGTCGTGACCAACTGTACCTATGACGGCGTCTGCTATAACGCGAAATCCGCGCAGGATTTGCTGGCGCAAACCACCGACCGCATCCACTTCGATGAAGCCTGGTACGGCTATGCGCGCTTCAATCCAATTTATACCGACCATTACGCGATGCGCGGTGAGCCGGGCGATCATAACGGCCCCACCGTGTTTGCCACCCACTCCACGCACAAACTGCTGAATGCGCTCTCTCAGGCCTCTTACATTCATGTGCGCGAAGGTCGCGGCGCGGTGAATTTCTCCCGCTTTAATCAGGCGTACATGATGCATGCCACCACGTCGCCGCTGTATGCCATTTGCGCGTCCAACGATGTGGCGGTTTCAATGATGGAGGGCAATAGCGGACTGTCGCTGACGCAGGAGGTGATCGACGAAGCCGTCGATTTCCGCCAGGCCATGGCGCGTCTGTATAAAGAGTTCAGGGCTGATGGCGACTGGTTCTTTAAACCGTGGAACAAAGAAACGGTTACCGATCCTGAAAGCGGCAAAACGTATGATTTTGCTGACGCGCCGGCAAAACTGCTGGCAACGGATCAGAACTGTTGGGTGATGCGTCCGGGCGAATCCTGGCACGGCTTTAAAGATTTACCGGATAACTGGAGTATGCTCGACCCGATCAAAGTCAGTATCCTCGCGCCAGGTATGGGCGAAGACGGTGAACTGGAAGAGACGGGGGTTCCTGCCGCGCTGGTGACCGCATGGCTTGGGCGTCATGGTATCGTGCCGACCCGCACCACCGATTTCCAAATTATGTTCCTGTTCTCTATGGGGATTACCCGCGGGAAATGGGGGACACTGATCAACACTCTGTGCTCCTTCAAACATCATTATGATGCCAATACCCCGCTGGCGCAGGTCATGCCTGAACTGGTTGAAGAACATCCTGAAACGTATGCCAACATGGGGATTCACGATCTGGGCGACCAGATGTTCGCCTGGCTGCGGGAAAACAACCCTGGCGCTCAACTGAATGCTGCTTATTCGGGTCTGCCGGTTGCCGACATCACCCCACGTGAGGCCTATAACGCCATCGTCAACGACAATATCGAAATGATCGCTATCGAGAACTTGCCGGGACGTATCGCGGCGAACTCCGTCATCCCTTACCCGCCGGGAATCCCGATGCTGCTCTCCGGGGAGAATTTTGGTGATGAAAACAGTCCGCAGGTCGCCTATCTCCGCGCGCTGCAATCCTGGGACCATCATTTCCCTGGCTTCGAACATGAAACCGAAGGAACTGAAATCATTGATGGCGTCTACCACGTGATGTGCGTGAAAGCGTAAGTCTATTCCGACGACTGCGTCATGAAATGGCCGATCTGACGCAGCCTGGTTTTGGCCGTAAGGTTATGACGAGAATTTCCTGAGTATTGCTGCATAACACTAAGATTGTCATACCTTTTTGCGCGGGCCACCCCCGCGCTTTTTTTATTCTTCATACAAAGTTTCCACCCCGTAAAATATTATGTACATGAGAATTGTCTACCCGCTATTGTAATTCCAGCCGAATCCATTATTTTTATGTGGACTTGATTCGTCATACAAATCAAAGTAACCGTCTTATCTCCCCCTATTGGTGAGAACGGATATTTTTTGTTCATATTTCAGGAGTTGGGGTATGAGAATTTTCAGCAATAATCCTTGCATCGTTGTGTTAACTGAAAAAGACGTTTGGCTAAGAGTAAATGGTAAAGAAGCGGTTAATTTAAAAGCAAATCATATGGCACTCATTGCCTGTGAGAATAATATCGTTGATATTTCTTCAATTAATAACGCACTGATCGCACATATTAGTCGGGATATCATTAAAGATTATCTTCGGTTTTTAAACAAAGATCTTTCAGCCATTCCCCCGTGGCAACGAAGTTCTTCACCCGTATTAACCGCTGATTGTCTGACCCCGGATATTTTTCGGGTGGCGGCACAACGCAGCATTGCATATACCGACAGCCCTGGCGAAGAGGAACGCACGCGCTGCCTGCTGTTCGCTGTGTTATCGCGTTTTCTCGACAGTAAGAAGTTTATGTCCCTGCTCATGTTTATGCTACGGACGCGCGTCAGCGACAGCGTTTACCATATAATCGAGAGTGACATTCATAAAGCATGGAACCTCAACCAGGTCGCCAGTTGTTTATGTCTTAGTCCAAGTTTGCTAAAGAAAAAGCTGAAAAGCGAAAATACCAGCTACAGCCAAATTATCACGACCTGCCGAATGCGTTATGCCGTCAATCAATTATTGATGGATGGTAAGAATATATCTCAGGTATCAGAATTGTGTGGTTATAACAGTACATCTTACTTTATCTCTGTTTTCAAAGAGTATTATGGCATGACGCCTTTGCATTATGTCAGCCAGTTTAAAGAGCGCTCTGCTGCCTGATTTTTGATCATTTTTGCAATGAGCCACGATAATATCAGCATTGGCGATAACCCTCGACGAGGATAATTCAACCGTCTTCTGAAGGCGTATTATAGGTCGTAATCTATTGTTCCTTTCAGGAGATTTATTTATGTCCTCGGATGCTGATGCCCACAAAGTGGGCTTAATCCCCGTCACCTTAATGGTGTCGGGGAATATTATGGGTTCAGGGGTTTTCCTGCTACCTGCCAACCTGGCCGCCACCGGCGGGATTGCAATCTACGGATGGTTAGTTACGATTATCGGCGCGCTGGCGCTGTCGATGGTCTATGCAAAAATGTCGTCCTTAGATCCCAGTCCCGGCGGTTCTTACGCTTACGCTCGCCGCTGTTTTGGCCCATTCCTCGGTTATCAAACCAACGTGCTGTACTGGCTGGCCTGCTGGATCGGTAACATCGCCATGGTCGTTATCGGCGTCGGTTATCTGAGCTACTTCTTCCCGATTCTGAAAGATCCGCTGGTGCTGACGCTAACCTGCGTCGTGGTCCTGTGGATTTTCGTGTTGCTCAATATTGTCGGCCCCAAAATGATCACCCGCGTTCAGGCTGTCGCCACCGTGCTGGCGCTGGTTCCTATTGTGGGGATCGCCGTGTTTGGCTGGTTCTGGTTCCGTGGTGAAACCTATATGGCCGCCTGGAACGTGAGTGGTATGAATACCTTCGGCGCGATCCAGAGCACCCTGAACGTAACGCTGTGGTCATTCATCGGGGTGGAAAGCGCTTCAGTCGCGGCTGGCGTGGTCAAAAATCCAAAACGCAATGTGCCTATTGCCACCATTGGCGGAGTGCTGATTGCGGCCGTGTGCTATGTGCTTTCCACCACCGCTATTATGGGGATGATCCCCAACGCCGCACTGCGCGTCTCTGCATCTCCATTCGGTGACGCAGCCCGCATGGCGCTGGGGAATACCGCAGGCGCGATTGTCTCCTTCTGCGCCGCAGCCGGTTGCTTAGGTTCACTTGGTGGCTGGACTCTGCTGGCCGGCCAGACCGCGAAGGCGGCGGCTGATGACGGTCTGTTCCCGCCCATTTTTTCCCGCGTCAACAAAGCCGGGACGCCGGTTGCCGGGCTGATTATCGTCGGGATCCTGATGACCATTTTCCAGTTCAGCAGCATGTCGCCGAATGCAGCGAAAGAGTTTGGCCTCGTCTCCTCCGTCTCCGTTATCTTTACGCTGGTACCTTATCTTTACACCTGCGCAGCGCTGTTGTTGCTCGGTCACGGACACTTTGGTAAAGCGCGTCCGCTCTATCTGCTGGTGACGTTTGTCGCCTTTGTGTATTGCATCTGGGCGGTGGTCGGTTCCGGCGCGAAAGAGGTGATGTGGTCGTTTGTGACGTTGATGATCATCACGGCGCTGTACGCCCTGAACTACAACCGCATCCACAAAAACCCCTATCCGCTGGATGCGCCGGTTAACCGGAGCTAATCCGCTATTCCCACCATTAAGCCAACCTTAAGTTCTTAAGGTTGGCTTAATTTTACTTTGCGAGGATCTGCCCCACTGACTCTACGGAAGATCCACCATGTTGACGCGCATTATCAAAAGACCTCATCTCAGCCTGCTGGCCTGGCTATTGCTGCTTTCATTTTATCTGTCTGTTTGTCTGAACATCGCATTCTACAAACAGGTTGTTCAGGCGCTGCCGCTGGATTCTCTGCGCAACGTACTGGTCTTTTTGTCGATGCCGGTGGTGGCGTTTAGCGTCATGAATATTGTGCTGACGCTGGCCTCTTTTCTGTGGCTGAACAAACCGCTGGCCTGCCTGTTCATACTGATGGGAGCGTCGGCGCAATACTTCATCATGACCTATGGCATCATCATCGACCGCTCGATGATTGCCAATATGGTCGATACCACGCCTGCTGAAACCTTCGCCCTGATGACACCGCGAATGGTGCTGACACTGGGGCTGAGCGGTATTGTCGCCGCCATCATCGCCTGCTGGATCAGCATCAAGCCCACGGCCCCTTTCCTGCGTAGCGTGCTCTGGCGCGGCGCAAACGTGCTGGTGTCCGTGTTATTGATTGTGCTGGTCGCCGCCTTTTTCTATAAAGACTATGCCTCACTGTTTCGTAACAATAAGGAGCTGGTTAAGTCGCTCAGCCCCTCTAACGGCATTGTCGCCAGTTGGTCATGGTATTCCCATCAACGCCTCGCCCACCTGCCGCTGGTGCGCATTGGGGAAGACGCGCGCCGTAACCCGCTGATGACGCAGGAGAACCGCAGAAACCTGACCATCCTGATTGTGGGGGAAACCTCACGTGCCGAGAACTACTCACTTGGCGGTTATTCCCGCGAAACTAACCCGTTGCTGGCAAAGCAGAATGTGGTCTACTTTCCGCGCACGACATCGTGCGGCACCGCCACGGCGGTCTCCGTGCCGTGCATGTTCTCCAACATGCCGCGTAAACACTACGACGAAGAGCTGGCGCAGCATCAGGAAGGCATGCTTGATATTATTCAGCGCGCGGGTATAAGCGTGTTGTGGAACGATAACGACGGCGGCTGTAAAGGCGCATGTGACCGCGTGCCGCACCAGAATATGACGGCGTTAAATCTGAAAGATGAATGCATCGACGGTGAATGCTATGACGAGGTGCTGTTCCACGGCCTGGAAGAGTATATCAATAACCTGAAAGGCGACGGGGTGATCGTCCTGCATACCATTGGTAGCCACGGCCCCACTTATTACAACCGTTATCCGCCGCAGTTCAGGAAATTTACGCCGACCTGCGACACCAATGAAATCCAGACCTGTTCACAGGAACAATTAGTGAACACCTACGATAATACCGTGCTGTATGTCGACTATATTGTTGATAAAACAATTAATCTCCTGAAATCCCATCAGGATAAATTTGCCACCAGCCTGGTCTATCTTTCCGACCACGGCGAGTCGCTGGGCGAAAACGGCGTGTATCTGCACGGTCTGCCGTACGCCATTGCGCCAGATACACAAAAGCATGTCCCCATGCTGCTGTGGCTGTCAAAAGAGTATCAGGAGCGCTATCAGGTTGATAATAACTGCCTGCAAAAACAGGCGCGTTCGCAAGATTACTCGCAAGACAATCTTTTCTCGACCATGCTGGGACTGACCGGTGTACAGACCACGCAATATCAGGCCGCAGATGATATTCTGCAGCCCTGCAGGAGAACCACTCAATGAAAATCTTGATTGTTGAAGACGATACGCTGTTATTGCAGGGGCTGATTCTGGCGGCGCAAACCGAAGGCTACGCCTGCGATGGCGTGTCGACCGCACGCGCGGCAGAACAGTGTCTGGAAACCGGGCATTACAGTCTGGTGGTGCTGGATCTTGGCCTGCCTGATGAAGACGGCCTGCATTTTCTGGCGCGCATCCGGCAGAAAAAATATACCCTGCCGGTACTGATCCTCACTGCGCGCGACACGCTCGGCGATAAGATTTCCGGGCTTGACGTCGGTGCCGATGACTACCTGGTGAAGCCGTTTGCGCTGGAAGAGCTACATGCCCGCATCCGCGCTCTGCTGCGTCGTCACAATAATCAGGGCGAAAGTGAGCTGGTGGTGGGTAATCTGACCCTGAACATGGGACGCCGCCAGGTCTGGCAGGAAGGTGCTGAGTTAATCCTGACCCCAAAAGAGTACGCACTCCTGTCTCGCCTGATGTTGAAAGCGGGTAGCCCGGTGCATCGGGAAATTCTCTATAACGACATCTATAACTGGGACAACGAGCCATCCACCAACACTCTGGAAGTGCACATTCACAACCTGCGCGACAAAGTCGGTAAATCGCGTATCCGTACCGTGCGCGGATTCGGCTACATGTTGGTAGCGACCGCAGATGAGGATAGCTAATTGAATCTGAAGCGTTTTCTGCGCCAGCCGATGACTCTGCGTCGGCGGCTGATGCTCACCATCGGCATGATTCTGCTGGTTTTTCAGCTTATCAGCACCTTCTGGCTCTGGCATGAAAGCACCGAGCAAATCCAGCTATTCGAACAGGCGCTGCGGGATAATCGCAATAACGATCGCCACATCATGCATGAAATCCGCGAGGCGGTCGCCAGCCTGATCGTCCCGAGCGTATTTATGGTGGGGCTGACGTTATTCATTTGCTATCAGGCGGTACGCCGGATCACGCGTCCTCTCGCCAATCTGCAGCAAGAGTTAGAGACCCGTACGGCGGATAACCTGACGCCCATCGAAATTCACAGTTCCACGGTTGAGATTGAAGCCGTGGTCTCCGCACTCAACCAGTTAGTCAACCGGCTCACCGCCACCATTGAGAACGAACGGTTATTTACCGCCGACGTGGCCCATGAGTTACGCACGCCGTTATCAGGCGTTCGTCTGCATCTGGAGCTGCTGTCAAAGGCGCATAACGTCGATGTTACGCCGCTGCTGGGTCGTCTTGATCAGATGATGGACAGCGTCTCGCAACTGTTACAGCTTGCCCGCGTAGGCCAGTCTTTTTCCTCAGGGAATTATCAGCATGTCAGATTGCTGGAAGATGTGATCCTCCCCTCTTACGAAGAGCTGAGCACCATGCTGGAACAGCGCCAGCAAACGCTACTGCTGCCGGACAGCCACAACGACGTCACCGTCCAGGGCGACGCCACGCTGTTGCGCATGCTGTTGCGCAACCTGGTGGAAAATGCCCATCGCTACAGCCCGGAAGGAACGACAATTTCCATTACCTTGAATGTGGATAACGATGTAGAGATGGCGGTTGAAGATGAAGGGCCGGGGATTGATGAAAGCAAGTGCGGCGAACTCAGTAAAGCCTTCGTGCGCATGGACAGTCGTTATGGCGGGATTGGATTGGGATTAAGCATTGTCAGCCGCATTACGCAACTGCATCGCGGGCAGTTTTTCCTGCGTAATCGCAGTGAAACGACAGGAACACGCGCCTCAGTACGATTGAAAACAACTTAGTAGGTTGTGACCCAGATATACAAAAAGCTACTGACCACCAGAACGCTAAATATCGCCGTGACGCTTTCATAAATACGCTGTTTCATCACACTCTCCTCCAGGATAGGGAAGAGAGTGTGCCTGACAGAGATTAAGCGAACCTTAAGGTTTACTCGTCAATCCGCGGATGCTGCTGCACCAGGCGCGAACGCTTCGCCTGCAGGTCAGCAATCTCCTGATCGATATCTTCAATTTTCTGCTCAATGTTATCGTAGTGCTCGCCGAGGATCTCTTTCGCTTCCTGAATATCCGAAGCGGCAGGTGTTGCCCCTTTCAGCGGCTGATTGGCGGTCTCTTTCATGGTCATACCGGTAATAAAACCGATCACCGCGATCGCCATCAGGTAATAGGCCGGCATCATCAGGTTCTGCGAGCTCTCCACCAGCCATGCCGCGAGCGTTGGCGTCAGGCCAGCAATCAGTACCGAGATGTTAAACGCCGCCGCCAGCGCACTGTAACGAATATGCGTCGGGAACATCGCCGGCAGTGACGAGGCCATAACACCGGTAAAGCAGTTGAGGATCACCGCCAGCATCAGCAGGCCCGCAAAAATCAACCCGATGATATTACTGTTGATCAGAATAAAGGCCGGAATCGCCAGCGCAAACAGCGCGACACTGCCCATAATCACGAACGGACGACGACCAAAACGGTCACTCAGCAGACCCATCACCGGCTGGACAAACAACATCCCGATCATAATGGCGATAATAATCAGCACACCGTGATCTTCAGAATAATGCAGGTTATGCGACAGATAACTCGGCATATAGGTCAACAGCATGTAGTAGGTCACGTTGGTGGCAATCACCAGACCGATACAGGCCAGCAGGCTGCGCCAGTGTTTGGTCGCAATCTCTTTAAAGGACACTTTCGGGCCATCCTGCAACCCTTCACGATCGCCCTGTTCCAGCTTATCAACGTGCTGCTGGAACGCCGGCGTCTCTTCCAGCGCATGGCGCAGATAGAGACCGATAATCCCTAACGGCAGCGCGATAAAGAACGGAATACGCCAGCCCCATTCAAGGAAGTTCTCTTCACCGACCACCGTCGAGATCAGCACCACCACGCCCGCGCCGAGTACAAACCCGGCAATAGAGCCGAAGTCCAGCCAGCTTCCCATAAATCCACGTTTCCGGTCCGGGGAGTATTCAGCGACAAAGATAGATGCGCCCGTGTATTCCCCGCCAACCGAAAAGCCCTGCGCCATCTTACACAGCAGCAGCAGGATCGGCGCCCAGATGCCAATGGAGGCATAGGACGGTATCAGGCCAATACAGAACGTACTGATCGACATAATGACAATGGTAATGGCCAGTATCTTCTGACGACCATATTTATCGCCAAGCATACCGAAGAACAGACCGCCAAGCGGACGAATCAGAAAGGGGACGGAAAAGGTCGCAAGCGCGGCAATCATCTGCACGCTGGGGTCAGCCCCCGGGAAGAACACTTTACCTAGCGCGTAGGCAACAAAACCATAAACCCCAAAATCGAACCACTCCATCGCGTTACCCAGAGAAGCGGCGGTAATCGCTTTTCGCAGTTTCCCGTCATCGATAATCGTGACGTCGCGAAGGGTAATGGGTTTTACTTTTTTCCTTTTCAGCATAGCTGTCCTCATAGGCTAAGCCCTGTCTCGCTGCATACTGCGTCCATTGGCGCACTGGGCGCGAACGTCACCGATGAGCGTCGGGATTGCGCAGGGGCAACCCTCGTAACAAGCGTAGCAGGTTTACTTACACGGACGGGTTAAGGTCTGTACAACCGAACCTGTTGACGCCTGGAGTGGGCGGTTAATGACCTTTCTACCCTACCAGTGTTTAAATTTGTGATCAACTTCACATATATGTAGCGATTTCGTCAGCAAAGGTAAATGAGGTGTTTCTTAGTCTCTTTTTTTAAACCGTAACGTTGCTTTTTTCTCGTCTTCCCGACCGCTTTACATCCCCCTTGATTTAATAAAACGTCACTATTCATCTGCCAGCTAATCTCCCTGCAATTTTTACAAATTATTTACGCTAATTCTAAATATCACCCAGGCATAGGGATGTTTACATTGATTATGTGACAAAGATAACTAAAACACTGTTTCGTTTTGATTGAATCAATATTCCAATGAATGCAAGATAATAATCGATGTAACACCTCCGGGGAGCGAAAAGGACTGGATACCAGTGCTCTCGCCACAAACGATGCACAGAGAGACCGTGGATTTCCACACATTCTCTTTAGAAATAAAAGACTGAATTTAAATAATTTTTTCTAACTTACCCGTAAGTTCAGCGGGCAAGACGTGAGGACATTTATGAAAATTAAAGCCACCATTGAGCGTATCCCTGGCGGGATGATGCTGATTCCCTTACTGCTTGGCGCAATATTAAATACTCTGGCGCCAGATACCGGTGCTTATTTTGGTTCCTTCACGAAAGGAATGATTAGCGGCACAGTACCGATTCTTGCCGTGTGGTTCTTCTGTATTGGCGCATCCATTGATTTACGCGCAACCGGGACGGTATTACGTAAATCCGGAACGCTGGTGATGACTAAAATCGCCGTCGCATGGGTGGTGGCAATGATTGCCGCATCGTTTATTCCGGATACCGGGATTCAGACCGGTTTCTTTGCCGGATTGTCGGTACTGGCGATTGTTTCCGCGATGGACATGACCAACGGCGGCCTGTATGCCAGCCTGATGAACCAGTACGGCACCAAAGAAGAGTCCGGAGCATTTGTCCTGATGTCGCTGGAATCCGGTCCGCTAATGACCATGGTGATTCTGGGTTCTGCGGGGCTTGCGTCGTTTGAACCTCATCATTTCATCGGTGCGGTATTGCCGTTTCTGATCGGCTTCACGCTGGGTAACCTTGACCACGACCTGCGCGCGTTCTTCAGCAAAGCCACGCCGGTACTGATTCCGTTCTTCGGCTTCGCACTGGGTAACACCATTAATCTGAGCGTCATCGTTGATACCGGTCTGCTGGGTGTCCTGCTGGGTGTCGCGGTGATTATCATCACTGGTATTCCGCTGATTATTGCCGACCGCGTGATCGGAGGGGGTAACGGTACGGCGGGTGTGGCAGCCTCTTCAGCCGCAGGAGCGGCGGTCGCTAACCCGGTCATTATTGCCCAGATTAACCCGGCGTTTGAACCCGTTGCCGCATCGGCAACGGCACTGGTGGCGGCCAGCGTAATTGTGACCGCGATTCTGGTGCCGATTATTACCGCGCTGTATGCCAGACGTTTCGGTCATGTACCGGCACCGGTGGCCATGGAAGAGAAAGCCGCTGAAACCGCAAGTCAATAATCTTCAGACTCCCCTCTCCGCTCATGAGGGGGGAAAATCTCCTCAACCATAGCATCCACCAGTCGCTTCGCGGAACAAAGACGCGGCATACCGAGCGCGACGGTCTGCCAGCGCTGCGTCACCGACCAGCACACCGGATGCTTATCCGCCTCGCACCAGTCTCCCAGCCAACTCAACATATCGCTGTACTCACCTGACCCCGCAGTCGCGGTGGCGCTCAGCCACTGATGATAAGAGTGACGAGTCGTCGGCGCCGCATGGATACTGTGCGCCAGATAGTTGGTCGCCATCGCCCGTAAATTATCTTTCAGCATCAACGCCACATCCGGATTCGCCAGGCGGCAGGCGTCGCCGAACGCTCCCCACCGCAACTCTTCCAGAGCAATAAAGCAGCGCCCCGGCAGCGACCAGCCATCCCATGCCCCCGTCAGCCAGCGGGTAAAAACCTGTTCACTCTGTTCACCGGCTTGTACCGTCAGTCCGCGTTGACTCAGCGCCCTCTCTTTCGCGATGCAGCGTTGACTGACCCCTTCGCTCAGTGAGGCGAGTTGCCGGGCCAGTCCGGGAACCGTTTGTCCACGCGAAACGTCCGTTTGTTGTAGTTGCGTCAGCCGCGCCGCAATACGCGTCAGTGCCAGATGCCCGGGGTCGAGCATTCCCGCCAGTTTTTCCACCAGCGTCAGACGCATCATCAAATGCTCACTGAACACGCCAGCCATCACCCACGCCCGCAATTGCGTCTGGGCCAGAATTTCTTGTGTCAGGCGCTCACGAAACTGCTGCTGTTGCAGCGTTCCATTCACCCGTTTCAGGTCTTCTCCCTGAAGCAGAGAGACCATAAACTTCGGGTAGATACACTCCAGCGTCCGCCCGGGACCTTCCAGTAACGCGTTTGTCATGTGTGTTCAGCCACAAAAAGGGTTTGAATGTCATCACGGAGCAGGCGGGCGTCTTCATAAATCCAGGCCGCGGTAGCAAGACTGTGCTGCAACTGTTGACGCATACTGTGAACCGCCGACGCATTTTGTTGGCGCACCAGCAGGCTTTCACGCAAATTCTCCTGCAACCCCGACAGGCACAAGGAGAAATCGGCAAAAAACGTTGCCATGCCTGCCGTAACGGAAACATCGACCTGCGCGGCCAGCGCTTTACGAATCTGTTGGCAAAAATGGCTGACGTATTCCACCAGGCTTTGATGTAACGCATTAATATTAATAAGATAACGCGCCTTCGCTTCGGCCTCATTATCATCCCAGCGCCAGTTTGGTTGGTTCAGCCAGCGGGAGAAGGTTTCACGGACTCCGCCCAGGCGAGGTTCATCGCTGTCAACCATCTCCTGTCGGGTAATCGCTTCGCTAAACAACTGACGCGTCGTAAAGCTAAATACCGAGGCATGAAAGGCGGGAAAGCTGATCCGGGGGCGAAACCCCGCATGGCTCAATTTCTCTTTCACCCGCATTTCGATGGGGCGCATCGCGTCATTTAATGCCCGGCTGAGGGTGGCTTCCAGTTGCTCAAAACGCATCGCCAGGTCGCGGCTGATATTTTCCTGCGCCTTCAACAACACGCCTTCGCATGAAGAACGCAGTTTGCTGATGAGCACCTGAGCCTGCGCTTCGTCATGCAGAACCAGCAGATCCCCGTCGAAGACCATCAGCGGAGGCGGCGATCCGCCCTCACGTTGCGACAGTTTCTCGATCTGCTCACGGCTGAAAAACGTCTCAATGCGCCGTATTATCGTGACTTGTTGCTGGGTCAGAAAATCACTGAACGACGCCAGGGCCAGCTCTACCTCATGATGAATCTCATCGTTAACCCTCTCCTGGCGCGCCTTCAGTTGCTGCATATCCGCTTCAAGACTGATGATATTTTGCTGCAACGTATCAAACGCCACCGTCAGTCCGTGATAGCGAAAGTCCAGATATTCCCGGGCATTGTGGGCGTAATTCAGCAACTTATGCGAAGCCGATCGCAACGCATACAGCGATGCATTCGCATAGGCGGCATGGATTAAGGTTTGAATTGGCTGCTCAAACAAGGAATCTTCCCACAGTAAATCCGCGGCATGTCGAAGGTGGTCGATATCATCCAGATCGGCGCTCCGCCAGCGTCGTCCGAGCGCCGCTTCGGCAAAATCCTGCACCCAGCGCTGCTCCTCGTGATCCGGCAGACGTCCATTGCTCGCCAGCTCATGGCGCGCCCGGTTCGCCAGATATCCCCACATTGAAGAAACCGGGAAAATCTGCGCCGGGTTGATACAGCCTTTCATCAGCGTGCCGGAAATGAGCGCCCTGACCTGTTCTTCGTCATCGCTGTTACGATCTTTTTGGTCGAATTTATTAACCAGCGCATACAGAGGCACTGATTTTCCCACTGCGGCAATGGCTCGCCGTACCTCTTCATCAGAGATCGATTTCAGTTGCGTATAGTCCATCACCGCCAGCACCGCGGAGGCGCGGGCCAGTTGCTCATTGAGCATCTGTTGCAGATGCGGCTGCCCGGCTTCGTTTGGCCCGGGTGTGTCGAGTAGCGTCAGTTGCCCCGGATAATTCTCCAGCCCTGCCAGATGCACAAACTCCACCTCAATCACCGGAATATGTTCAATGGCGGCATAGGCCGAAAAAGGAAAATCGACCTCCAGGGCTTTCGACAACCGCACCAGATCGTTGAGGCTTTTCAGGCAGTGAAAGATCGGCTGTGCGCCAAGGTAGTGACGCTCAAACGCTTCCCCTCTTTCGATACGCTCCAGCAGGACAGTCATGTCCTTGTCAATTTCCAGCATTTGAGCCAGATGCTGGCGATCGCATACGCGCATGCTCTCTTGCAGGGTTTGCATCAGCGCATCGATAGGCGCAACGTGGGAAAAATGCAGCACGGGCTCTTTTTGGCCGGGCGTATGGCGGATCAGGGTCGGTAACGCGGTCATTGGGCGATTACGATTAGGCAACACTTCCGTCCCGACAATGGCGTTGATCGTCGTTGATTTTCCTGCCTTCATGGTGCCGACAATGGCCAGCACCATCTCCAGCCGCGAAATTTTTCGCAACTCATTATTGAGCGTTGCCTGCTGGGCTTCTCCGCCACGGGTGCTAAAATGCAGTGGATGAACGTTCTCCGCCTCTTCACCCGATAAGGGTGCATCGCCATTGAGAACCGCTGTGGGCATTTTTTTTACCGTTTTAAGATGCTCTAAAGAGAGCAGCAGTAAACGTTCTGCTTCCTGGCTCAATTCATATATTGTCTGTGTGTACATAAAAAATGTTTCCTTAACGCAAATTTATAGCTTTTATTTAGCCGCTTCGTTTTATTAGTGAATATTCGGCTTTAATAATTACGTATGGAAATAACTTTATTAATTAATCCACTGATAGCATTGAAATAATTAATTTTTACACGCTCAGCGCCATCTCTCGTTGAGAGAAGTTAAAAAGCGTAGTTCAGTTTTAAACACCGCTACATCAATGTTTCTTCATTTCACCTACCAAAAATAAGAGGGTGATTAATCGGTATTAACAAAAAATGAAAATGCATCACGCGTATATTGAATATTTCTCGTCACCTTATCTCAAATAACATACGGTAGCAATTTCCCTTAAAAATATTCCCCCACTTTTGTTGCCTGACTGCCACAACCCGTCGTTTAGCTTAAAAGACGAGTAGTCCCGACAACATTAAGGATTTTGTGTATAATTGCCGCCTTTTTCGGCAATCTGCCATTTTTGGGGCGCGTTTGCCCTTTCTGACTTTTGAGGAAATCGACATGTCATTACCCCACTGCCCACAATGCAACTCCGAATACACTTACGAAGATAACGGCATGTACATCTGCCCGGAATGCGCTCACGAATGGAACGATGCAGAACCAGCACATGACAATGATGCGCTTATCGTGAAAGATGCCAACGGCAACCTGCTGGCTGACGGCGACAGCGTCACCGTCATTAAAGACCTGAAGGTGAAAGGGAGCTCTTCGATGCTGAAAATCGGTACGAAAGTGAAGAATATTCGTCTGGTGGAAGGCGACCACAACATCGATTGCAAAATTGATGGTTTTGGCCCGATGAAGCTGAAATCAGAGTTCGTGAAAAAGAACTGATTTCCGCTCCCAACCGGATAACGTTCATTCATTATGTTGCCGGGGGCGCTTCGCTTGCCCGGCCTGGCACAAACCAGGCTGGATAAGACGCAGCCGCCATCCGGCGCATGCCTCCTGATTTCGAACTACACTTAACTGGCTTCTCTTCCCTGAGGTAAAGATTATGCCGTTAAGTCCCTATATCTCTTTTGCCGGTAACTGTGCCGACGCCATCGCGTATTATCAAAAAACGTTGGGCGCAGAACTCATGTATAAAATCAGCTTCGGTGAAATGCCCAAATCGGCGCAGGACAGCGAAGAGGGTTGCCCTTCCGGAAGGGTATTTCCTGATACCGCTATTGCTCACGCCAACGTACGTATTGCTCACAGCGACATCATGATGAGCGATGCCATGCCATCAGGCAAAGCTCACTATTCCGGATTCACGCTGGTTCTCGACACGCAAAATGTCGACGAAGGGAAGCGCTGGTTTGACAATCTCGCCGCCGAGGGTCAAATCGAAATGGACTGGCAGGAAACCTTCTGGGCGCATGGTTTCGGTAAAGTCAGCGATCGCTACGGCGTGCCGTGGATGATCAACGTCGTCAAACAGTCACAGCCCGCCGGGTAATCTAACGGGAGGCATGCCTCCCGTTTTGTCATCAAACCCGCCTTAACTCTTCATCAGTAAGTCACATCTTCTTAACCCAAACGTCATATTGATCCGCCACGATGGAGCCACTTTTTTTAGAGAGGCCGCATCATGGAAACGATCATTCGCGTCGAAAAGCTCTCCAAATCATTTAATCAGCATCAGGCGCTGCATGCGGTTGATCTGAACATCTGTTCCGGTGAGATGGTGGCTCTGCTTGGGCCGTCGGGTTCCGGCAAATCCACCCTTTTACGTCATTTAAGCGGTTTGATTACCGGGGATAAATCACCGGGCAGTCACGTCGAACTGCTTGGCCGCACGGTTCAGCACGAAGGCCGGCTGGCGCGCGATATTCGCAAAAGCCGTGCCCATACCGGCTACATCTTCCAGCAGTTCAATCTGGTCAACCGCCTGACGGTGCTGGAGAACGTGCTGATTGGCGCACTGGGCAGTACGCCGTTCTGGCGCACCTGTTTTAGCTGGTTTAGCGCAGAGCAGAAACAGCGCGCATTACAGGCGCTGACCCGCGTCGGGATGGCGCACTTTGCCTGGCAGCGCGTCTCAACCCTTTCAGGCGGCCAGCAGCAGCGTGTGGCGATCGCCCGTGCGCTGATGCAACAGGCCAAAGTGATCTTCGCCGACGAGCCGATTGCCTCTTTGGATCCGGAATCGGCGCGCATTGTGATGGACACCCTGCGCGACATCAATCAGACCGACGGGATCACCGTCGTCGTCACGCTGCATCAGGTGGATTACGCCCTGCGCTACTGCGAACGCATTATCGCGCTACGTCAGGGTCACGTCTTCTATGACGGAAGCAGTCAGCTCTTTGATAACGAACGATTTGATCATCTCTACCGCAGCATGAACCGCGTCGAACAGAACGCGCAGGCTGCTTAATTCAAAAAGACCAGGCGTTATTGGCGCAGACAGACTGAAGGCGGCCAGCGTGGAAAAACCGGAGCGTACACGTAGTACGTGAGGATTTTGAGCACTGCCCGAATTCAGGCTGGCAAGTGAAATAGCCTGGAACAAAGTGAGAAATGGAAATGAGCTATAAAACCGTTGCCGCGCTGGCCTTTACCAGCATGTTCAGCCTCAGTACGTTATTAAGCCCGGCCCATGCCGAAGAGCAGGAAAAAGCGCTGAACTTTGGCATTATTTCAACTGAATCACAGCAAAACCTGAAACCGCAATGGGACCCGTTCCTGAAGGATATGGAGAAGAAACTGGGCATGAAAGTAAATGCCTTCTTCGCCCCGGATTACGCCGGGATCATTCAGGGAATGCGCTTTAACAAAGTCGATATCGCCTGGTACGGCAACCTCTCGGCAATGGAAGCCGTGGATCGCGCCAACGGACAGGTCTTTGCGCAAACCGTCGCTGCTGATGGATCGCCGGGTTACTGGAGCGTGTTGATCGTTAACAAAGACAGTCCGATCAACAACCTCGACGATCTGATCGCCAAACGCAAAGATCTCACCTTCGGTAACGGCGATCCTAACTCCACCTCCGGCTACCTGGTTCCAGGCTATTACGTCTTCGCGAAAAACAATATCGCCGCGAGTGATTTCAAACGCACCGTTAACGCCGGTCACGAAACCAACGCCCTTGCGGTTGCCAACAAGCAGGTGGATGTCGCCACCAACAATACTGAAAACCTCGATAAGCTGAAAACCTCCGCCCCCGACAAGCTGAAAGCGCTGAAGGTGATCTGGAAGTCACCGCTGATCCCAGGCGACCCGATCGTCTGGCGTAAAAACCTCTCCGAAACCACCAAGGACAAGGTGTACGACTTCTTCATGAACTACGGCAAAACGCCGGAAGAGAAAACGGTTCTGGAACGCCTGGGCTGGGCACCGTTCCGCGCCTCCAGCGATCTGCAACTGGTGCCGATTCGCCAGCTCGCGCTGTTTAAAGAGATGCAGGGCGTGAAGGACAACAACGGACTGAACGAAGAAGAGAAAACCAGCAAAACCTCGGCGCTGAAAGCGCAACTGGATGACCTTGACCGCCTGACCGCGGCGCTCAGCGCGATGACCAGCGTCACCAAAGCGGTGCAGTAAACCAGGTGCTCAAATTGTAGGCCTGATAAGCGCAGCGCCATCAGGCAATGACAGTAATGTGTAGGCCGGATAAGGCAACGCCGCCATCCGGCAAAGGCGTGAATGCCGGATGACGACGCAAACGCGTCTTATCCGGCCTACCGCCAACACACATTTATAGGAAGCAACTATGCAAACCATCACCGTTGCCCCACCCAAGCGCAGTTGGTTCTCGCTACTGAGCTGGGCCATTTTACTCGCCGTGCTGGTGGTGTCGTGGAAAGGTGCCGAAATGGCTCCCCTCACGCTGATTCAGGACTCCGGCAACATGGCGACTTTTGCCGCCGATTTCTTCCCGCCCGATTTCAGCCAGTGGCAGGATTATCTCGGCGAAATGGCCGTCACTCTGCAAATCGCCGTCTGGGGAACTGCGCTGGCGGTGATCCTCTCCATTCCCTTCGGTCTGATGTGCGCCGATAACCTCGTCCCCTGGTGGATCTATCAGCCGATGCGAAGGGCGATGGACGCCTGCCGCGCCATCAACGAAATGGTTTTCGCCATGCTGTTTGTTGTCGCTGTCGGTCTGGGTCCGTTTGCCGGCGTCATGGCGCTGTTTATCCACACCACCGGCGTCCTTTCGAAGCTGTTGTCCGAAGCGGTCGAAGCCATTGAACCGGGGCCGGTTGAAGGGATTCGCGCCACCGGCGCCAACAAAATTGAAGAGATCCTCTACGGGGTTTTACCACAGGTCATGCCGCTGTTGATCTCCTATTCGCTGTACCGCTTTGAATCCAACGTCCGCTCGGCAACCGTGGTGGGCATGGTGGGTGCAGGGGGTATCGGCGTGACGTTGTGGGAGGCGATTCGCGGTTTTCAGTTCCAGCAAACCTGCGCCCTGATGGTGTTGATCATCGTGACCGTCAGCCTGCTGGATTTTCTCTCCCAGCGTTTACGTAAGCACTTTATCTGATGAGCGAGGCGTTGATTGCTATGCACTTGTCTACACATCCGACCAGCTATCCGACGCGTTATCAGGAGATTGCCGCGCGACTTGAGCAGGAGCTTCGCCAACACTACCGCTGCGGTGATTACCTGCCCGCCGAACACCAGCTTGCCGCCCGTTATGAGGTCAACCGCCACACGCTGCGCCGCGCCATCGACCAGTTGGTTGAACGCGGCTGGGTTCAACGTCGTCAGGGAGTCGGCGTGCTGGTGCTGATGCGCCCGTTCGATTACCCGCTTAACGCCCAGGCGCGTTTTAGCCAGAACCTGCTGGATCAGGGCAGCCATCCCACCAGCGAAAAGCTGCTGGCGGTACTGCGCCCGGCCTCAAGCCATGTCGCCGATGCGCTCAGCGTGCAGGAAGGCGATAACGTTATTCACCTGCGCACCCTGCGCCGGGTCAACGGCATCGCGCTGTGTCTGATTGATCACTACTTTTCCGACCTCACGCTCTGGCCGCTGTTGCAGGGCTTTAACCACGGATCGTTGCATGACTACCTGCGCGAGCAATCGGGGCTGACGCTTAAACGGACCCAGACACGGATCAGCGCCCGCCGTGCGCAGGCGAAAGAGAGCAAAGTGCTGGAGATCCTCAATATGGCGCCGCTGCTTTGCGTGCGCACCCTTAACCACCGTGAAGGCGAAGAACGTGCGACGGAGTACTCCGTCAGCCTGACCCGCGCCGACATGATCGAATTCACCATGGAGCACTGAATGCACTTCGATACCGCCACCCGCCAGCGCTGGATGCGCGCGCTGGCCTATAGCAAAGCCGATGCCCTGAATGCGCGACTCCAGGCGCTTAAGCTGGCACCGGAATATGACCTGATCCGCGCCCCGGAAACCGGGCTAATGCAAATTCAGGCGCGAATGGGCGGCACAGGTAACCGCTTCTTTGCCGGAGATACCACCCTGACCCGCGCGGTCGTGCGCCTCAAAAGCGGTACGCTGGGCTATAGCTACCTGCTGGGGCGTAACAAATACCACGCCGAGCAGTGCGCCGTCATCGACGCCTTACTCCAGGAATCCCCCCATTTTCAGAACCTGATGGAAACCCTTATTTACCCGCTGGAGGCGGAACGCGAGGCGGAAATCACTGCCCGGCGCGCCGAAGTCAACACCAGCCGGGTCGACTTCTTTACGCTGGTACGCGGAGATAACGAATGACCTTACAGACCGCTTTTACCCTGCCCGTTCAGGACGCTCAACAGAGCTTTCGCCGCCTGCTGAAAGCCATGAGCGAGCCGGGCGTGATCGTAGCGTTGCATCAACTGAAACACGGCTGGCAGCCGCTGAACCTTGCCACCACCAGCGTGTTGCTGACGCTGGTCGATGGCGATACCCCCGTCTGGTTGTCGCCTGCGGTGAACAACGATATCTCCCGCCAGAATCTGCGTTTTCACACCAACGCCCCGATGGTCGATCAACCGCAACAGGCGACCTTTGCGGTGGCTGACGAGCGCATCAGCGGCGAGCAGCTTAACGCACTGTCCGCCGGTTCCGCCGTGGCGCCGGAAACCAGCGCCACGCTGATAGTCCAGGTGTCCAGCCTGAGCGGTGGACGCATGCTACGTCTGACCGGCGCGGGTATCGCGGAAGAGCGGATGGTCGCGCCACAACTGCCAGAGTGTCTGATCCACGAACTCACCGAGCGCCCGCACCCGTTTCCGCTGGGTGTTGACCTTATCCTCACCTGCGGCGAACGTCTGCTGGCGATTCCGCGAACCACCCATGTGGAGGTGTGCTGATGTACGTCGCCGTCAAAGGGGGTGAAAAGGCAATAGCCAACGCCCACGCGTTACAGGAGAACCGTCGCCGGGGCGATACTGCCGTGGCAGAACTGAGTGTGGCGCAGGTAGAACAGCAGATGAACCTGGCCGTTGACCGCGTAATGACCGAAGGCGGTATTGCCGATCGCGAACTGGCGGCGCTGGCGCTCAAGCAGGCCAGCGGTGATAACGTCGAAGCCATCTTTCTGCTGCGAGCCTATCGCACCACGCTGGCGAAACTGGCGGTGAGTGAACCGCTAAACAGCGCGGAAATGCGTCTGGAGCGCCGTATTTCCGCCGTCTACAAAGACATTCCCGGCGGACAACTCCTGGGACCGACCTACGATTACACCCATCGCCTGCTCGATTTTACCCTGCTGGCGAATGGCGAAACGCCGCCGTTACGCACAGCAGAAAGTACGCAGGAAGACGCCCCGCACGTCTTTTCGCTGCTGGCGAACCAGGAGCTGGCGAAGCGTGAAGAAGATAATGGCGCCGCGCCAGACGATATCACCCGCACGCCGCCGGTTTACCCCTGCTCCCGTGCTTCTCGTTTACAGCAGTTGATGCGAGGTGATGAAGGGTATCTGCTGGCGCTGGCCTACTCCACCCAGCGCGGTTATGGGCGCAATCACCCGTTTGCCGCCGAAATCCGCAGCGGTTATGTTGCGCTGGAAACCGTAGCGGAAGAGTTGGGATTTGCGGTCAACGTCGGCGAACTGCTGATGACCGAATGTGAAATGGTCAACGGCTTTGTCGCCCCGGACAACGACACGCCCCACTTTACCCGTGGCTACGGACTGGTATTCGGTATGAGCGAACGCAAAGCCATGGCAATGGCGCTGGTGGACCGATCCTTACAGGCACCTGACTACGATGAAACGGTTACGGGACCGGCGCAGGACGAAGAGTTTGTGCTGGCGCACGCGGATAACGTCGAGGCGGCGGGTTTCGTTTCACACCTCAAACTTCCCCACTACGTCGATTTCCAGGCCGAACTGGAACTGCTCAAACGTCTGCAACAGGAGGCTGCCCGTGACCGCTAATCTCTCTGGCTACAATTTCGCTTATCTGGACGAGCAGACCAAACGCATGATCCGCCGCGCGATACTCAAAGCGGTGGCGATCCCAGGCTATCAGGTGCCATTCGGCGGACGCGAAATGCCGATGCCTTACGGCTGGGGAACCGGCGGGATCCAGATCACCGCCAGCGTGATTGGCGAGCCGGACGTGCTGAAGGTTATCGATCAGGGGGCGGATGACACGACTAACGCCGTATCGATCCGCAACTTCTTTAAACGCGTCACCGGCGTCAATACTACGGAACGCACGGAAGACGCCACGCTTATCCAGACCCGCCACCGGATCCCGGAAACGCCGCTGACAGAAGATCAGATCCTGATCTTCCAGGTGCCGATCCCCGAACCGCTGCGCTTTATCGAACCGCGCGAGACGGAAACGCGCACCATGCATGCGCTTGAAGAGTACGGGATCATGCAGGTGAAACTGTACGAAGATATCGCCCGCTTCGGTCACATCGCGACAACCTACGCCTATCCGGTGAAGGTCAATGGCCGCTATGTGATGGATCCGTCGCCTATTCCAAAATTCGATAACCCGAAGATGGACAGGATGCCCGCCCTCCAGTTGTTTGGCGCGGGACGCGAAAAACGGATCTACGCCGTCCCCCCGTATACCCGCGTGGAAAGTCTCGATTTTGACGATCATCCGTTCACCGTGCAGACCTGGGATGCGCCCTGCGCCATCTGCGGCTCAACGCACAGTTATCTTGATGAAGTGGTGCTCGATGACACCGGCAAACGCATGTTTGTCTGCTCCGACACTGATTATTGCCGCCAACAGAGTGAGGCTCTCAGCCAATGACGCAACCACTGCTTTCGGTTAACAACCTGACCCATCTCTACGCGCCGGGCAAAGGCTTTAGCGATGTCTCTTTTGACCTGTGGCCTGGCGAAGTGCTGGGCATTGTCGGGGAGTCGGGTTCTGGCAAAACGACGCTACTGAAATCCCTCTCTTCCCGTCTGACGCCGCAGTCAGGCGAGATTCAGTACCAGCAACATTCGCTGTATGCCATGAGCGAAGCCGACCGCCGCCGCCTGCTGCGCACTGAATGGGGCGTGGTACATCAGCACCCGCTGGACGGCCTGCGTCGTCAGGTTTCGGCGGGCGGTAATATCGGCGAACGCCTGATGGCGACCGGCGCGCGTCATTACGGTGAGATCCGCGCCACCGCCCAGCGCTGGCTGGAGGAGGTCGAAATTCCGGCGTCACGCATCGACGATCTGCCGACCACCTTTTCCGGCGGAATGCAGCAGCGTCTGCAAATCGCCCGCAATCTCGTTACCCACCCGAAGCTGGTCTTTATGGATGAGCCAACCGGCGGCCTCGACGTCTCCGTGCAGGCGAAGTTGCTGGATCTGCTGCGCGGCCTGGTGGTGGAACTGGATCTGGCAGTGATCATTGTCACCCACGATCTCGGCGTGGCGCGCCTGTTAGCGGACCGCCTGCTGGTGATGAAGCAGGGCCAGGTGGTGGAAAGTGGCTTAACCGACCGGGTGCTCGACGATCCGCACCATCCTTA
>OKVW01000470.1_pt1 | contig 23869 bp, 14 predicted proteins | sample 1606991 | NCBI WGS metagenome assembly OKVW01 (sample SAMN03281021, study PRJEB24777) | human gut metagenome | isolation source: fecal sample PR177 from 1 month old male Malay infant, vaginal delivered...
TCTTTAGACTCTTAACGCCAGAGAAGTTTGTTAATTTATTAAAAGAAACATTTAAATATGTCAAACGAGTCAATTTTTTTGCTGGCGCAATACTAGTTATTTTATTATATGACACATTTAAGAACTCTAAATTCTTTAGTTTATCAATTCCTTTTAAAGTTTTAACTTCACCTCTTGTATTATCGCTAGTGGCGTCTAAATAGGTTATTTTAGAAACTTCTGCCTCTGTAAATGAACTATTTCTATCTTTATCGAGTTGATCCAATATTGATTCGTATAAACTTCTATCAGGTATTCCACTTTTATCATTAAGAATAATTTTACTTTTTGCAGCCATGGTATTTAATGGTAGTAATACAAACATTAATAAAATAATAAAGGATGTGATAAGATATTTATTTTTACTATTTTTCATTTTTATAATCCGCCTTTCTACGAAAGCCACCATTGGGTCATGAAACTTTTTGTGTACTTCCGCTTTAAAATCTATTTTCCTTCTGTTATATTTTTTTTATAAGACTGACACACTGCGAACACGTGGAGGTGAGTGGCGGGGGAATCTGCCGGCAGGTACTGGATTCCTGTTTTTAATTATGCGATTTACTTTTTCTCTAACCACTGCCTCTCTGTTTCAAACTTCTAAACATGCCGAGCGGCATGCTCTCCTTACGTCGTTCCTGCCTTCCGGCACAAACAATGCATGAATCCAGCCAGTTTACAGTTCCACTGCGTTTCTTTTCGTGCTATACTGTCCATGAGGACATGAGCATACTGCAGAGCACGTGCCGTCAGCCTTTTCAAGCACAAACAATTGAGACCCTGAGTCCGTACACTTATCATTTAAGATGGCAGAACCGTATGTGTTCTGAGATAATTCTTTTCGCTTGGATGACAGTCAATACTGCTGTCCTCTTTTTATGCTCTCATCCCTTGCGAGGAGGAATCTTATGGACTCTCAACAGTTTGAAGTAATCCGTCCGACATGTGCCGGCCCTGATGTACATAAAAAATCGGTTGTTGTCGCTGCCAGAACAGTATGACGATTTCCCGCATCCGGATTGACTGTGTCCTGACGGATCCCTTTGGCCTTTGGGACACCCGCATCATGGACTCTCTGCTTTCTGATGAACCCTTTGATAAAGAAAAATGCCGTTCTTTAATCGACCGCCGGGTAAAAGCCCCCAAAGATGAAGTGATTGATACCATATCCCGGAAGAACACCAATTCAAAATGACCCATGCGAAAGCGCACAGATTTTATCAATCAATCCATTGATGAGATTGAAGCGGAGTTTTTTCTTCGCAGCCGCCAGTATGATACCCAAATCAAACGGATATCGACGGTTACCGGCATCACGGAGCTTTCCGCACTGTTCATCCTTTCAGAGATTGGCGCTGACATGTCCGTCTTTGAATCAGACAGGTATCTGTGTTCCCGGGCTGGCCTTACCCCTGCCAATAACGAGAGTGCCAGCAAGAAAAAATCCACCAGGTGCTCCAAAGCAGGACAATACCTGAAGCCTTTGCTCATTCAGTGTGCCCCTGCCGCAGTTAAAAGTAAAAAAGAACCTTATTTTTCAATCAAGTACATGCGTCTCGCAAAACGCCGCAGTAAGAAAAAAGCGATTATTGCGATTGCAAGGATGATGCTTACAGGCCATTTACCATATGCTGTCAAACAATGAGGATTTCCAGCCAGACGCTTACGAAGCCACCGTCCATCCTCAAAAACCACAAAAAGTGGCTTTAACACTTGAAAATACTCTTCAATTCCTCAGAGAGCAGGGAGCTGATTCGGAAATCCTTAAACTCATACAGCAACAGTGCGTTGCACAAATCGGATAAGCTTTTTAAAAACCCCTTTTCTACAAAGGGGTTAGTGTGCCCAAAATTCAGGTTACGTATTCACACTTCCTCCTCATTAATATGTTGCTTTCTTGATAAGATCCACATTGTATCCCCCCAATGCGCTAACACCACCAGCGTTGTCCCGAATATAGTTATATAGCCTTTTTTTAACAAAAGTATTATCAAATGGTGCTCCTTGTATGCCTAGCACAAAGTCATTATAATCACCTATATGTTTTTCGGTAAGAAATTTGACACTCCACCATACAGCTTTAGATGCTACCTTGTGTCGATTCTTACATACACCTGGCATATCGGCTTCTGGATGACTTATAAAGTCTCCTTTCTTATTATTCTTTTTATATCTTGTTATATGTGCAAAAGAATCCGTCAAGAGATGTATTGCACTCCCCCACAAGAAATATTTTCGATTTGTTGCTGTATTACCATATTTGGCAAGTATCTTACTCCAAGGCTGATCTCCAAATTTCGTTGTACTAATTTTCGATTTTATCTTATTAAATATTTTTTTATCCAATCCCTTTATTAATTTGTAATCTGTAAATTTGGACGTATTTCCACCCTTCAAAGCTATTCTAGTCAAAAATTCATAACACGCAACATAATTGACTGGAATTATTTCTGTTGTAGTTTTCTTCCATTCTACCCCACCATGATATTCCGGAAAAGCACCATAGCCATATATATTAGACACATCCTTTTGATCTGGATATACCACACCTAATTTCATGATAGCTATAGCGTTTGCACTTAATCCCTTACCCTTTGTGCCTGGATCAATAAATTCATTATGGATTGTAGTTCCCCATCTGCCTTCTACATAAGTCTCATCATCATTAATTCCTTCAAAAGTATCTGGGTTATCCGGATTATCCGGTATAATATCTTCTATAATTATACTTGAATCATTAAAGTTTTCCGCAAATGTATCATACATACTCATAGCATAATCTGCATCAATCAGCCCACATTCATCGAAATTTGAAATATTTTTTGAAGTTTCATCTATCAATTGTCGTATAAATTCATGCGATTTTGATAAATCTTTTTCCCATAGCAGAGAAGCCACTCCCACCACATGAGGCACTGCAATACTTGTACCATGTGTTACAACAGCTCCACCAAAAAATGATGCAGTTTGTATCTTTTCTCCTGGTGCCGCAACGTCTAATTCTTTTCCGGTATTGCTGAATGCACTTATCTCTGCTTCTGGATTTGTAGCTGCTACTGCCATTACTTCTTTAAATGCTGCAGGATACTCCACTTTGCCTGCGTTATTTCCTGATGCTCCAACCATTAATATACCCGCATCATACGCATCTTCTACAGCTTTTTTCATCGCATTTGAATATGTGGCTGTTCCAAAACTCATGTTAATAATGTTCACGTCATGATCGATACACCAATAAATACCCTTAATGATACGACTTAATGGTGCTTTATTTTCTCCATCTAAAACTTTTACTGAATATAGGTCTACTTTTGGATTAACTCCTTTGATTCCACCTTCCCCATTTGCGCAGATAATACTGGCGATTCCAGTACCATGCCCCGTAAGATCCTGGTAAACAGGCAGGACATAATCCTCCTCTTCCACCATATTCGTCCAGTCTGCAAGTTCAATACCACTAATAATATCTACTCCAGAATCCAGTAAAGCTACTTTCACTTTTTCTATGCTTCTTGCATTAGTATTTAAACCATCAGCATTAACAGCCTGTATATTCCAGTCTGCTTCTGCTTCGCCACTTGGGATATTACTTTCTTCTTCCATTATTTTTTCTATAAAAGCTCTCTTTTCTGCCGATTGAAAATCCTCTGTTTCTGATTGGTTTTCTGTTTCCTCCTGTGTAAGATCCTGTGTGCTCTCCGTAAATTCTGTATCTGATTTAGTAGTTTCTATACTGTCAGCGCTCTCATTATCTTCGATTTCCTTTGTAACTGTTTGACTTTCTTCTTCACTCTCAGTAAGAACGGTTTCTGCTTCTGTACCTTCCGTGATAATCTCTTCTTCCAGATCGCCATCCAGTGAATTTGCAGAAATTATGATATCTTCTTCCACAATCAGATCATCATTTTGCTGCATAATTTCTGCTTCTTCCGGGGATAACTCCATTACTGCCATGTTGTTATCTGATAACTCCGGATCTTCTTCTGAAATGCTATATTCTGCTCTGCTGAGAACATCGTTAAATTCTTTTGAACTGTCTGCCATGACGATATAGCTTTTTGTATCTGTATCCGTTTCGTTTTCTGCATTTGCGATTATCATATTATTACTGCCGACCATTTGACACATCATTGACAATACCAAACAGCTACTTACTACTTTTTTGCCGGAAATCTTCCTATTTCTCTTCATAGATATTCTCCCTCGTTTTCTTTGGTAGTTTCATTGAACATATTCCTTGCTAACATGAATCTGGAATTACCAAACAGTAAAATCTTACTCTTCTCCCTTCTGCCTGTATTTTCACTAAAAGTTAACAATATTATATTTAAATATATATCATACTTCCATCAATTTTCCAACCCCCTATTGACCAACTGGTATCTATTCTCGTCTAGTTGGTAATATTATCCACTTTTTCCCTTATATAAATGTTTTTAAAAAATAGAGACATACAAATGTACGCCTCTATCTTAGACTTAAATTTTATGAAACTCTTACATTAATAACTCAACTTTCCCAGCTGATACTTCCAAATAGAGCCTGTATAAATGCGGCTTGAGAGCTTATCCAATAGGTCAGTTTACTTTTTACACAGGTTGTGATATCTGCTGAAAGTGTTACTATGTGCTCTGCAAACAGAGCCATAGGTGTTTTGATCTCTTTCATTGCGGCGTATCCATTCCAGTAATGTATATCTGGTAAATACAATTGCTGTTTGACTGACCATAGCATCATAGGTGCGGCTTTGGAATTCCCTACCTGATTTTAAAAAGGATTCTGATGCCTTGAAAAAACATTCACCTGACCATCGATTTCCGTAAATACGTACTATCTCTGCATCACCAAGACTGCAGTCTGTGCTGAGAAGATACAAGCATTCACTCTTCTTACTGCGGTTACGTACCATAACAATTTTGACCGGAATTCCAGTCTTTGCTGTTACTACGATAGAACCGAATATATTTTTGCTGTTTTCAAATCGAAGGACCCTCGTAGCTGTGGCAAAGTATAAGCCTTTCCCTGGCAGGTATAGCGCTGTTTTAACTGTTTCACAAATGTGGTCAAAAGTCAAAGCATCACTAAAGGAACAGAAGGTGCGCGTTGCGGCAGGACTCCCGGAAGCAGTCAGGCTGGTGCTATATAGTGGCGTATTTGCGCCGGGCGGCACTAGAGCGAACATTTTCTAGTTTTCTATTAAATGCCTTATATTTGGGTTTAGCTGATTAAGGACGCTTTGTGGGATATAGGTAGTGTCCGGGCACTGAGCTGAGAAATGCATCAGGATTTCGCAGCGAATGCCCGCGTGCCGCCAAAACACTTCGGAAAGATATGAAAATGCATCCTTTCCTCAGCAAAACCCCAATCTCTACAACTTCAAATATACAACCGTCCAAACAGAAAGTTCCGCTACAGTGAACGTCACAAACTTCCCTTTCTCATTTTGGATATAGCTGTATTCCAGTAATTCACTTTTACAGCTATCTCTGTCAGGGCTGGCGCAGTAAATTCCCTGAATATCACCATCCACATTTACAGTAAAAGTCAGATCTTTCTGTATAATTGGCTCTGCTTTCCCTTTGTTCCAGTTATCTTCGCCGCAGCCGCACAGATTTATCAGATAAAGACATTTCAATTCTTCATTTTCCCGGATTGTAATCCAGACTTTTCCTGCTTCTGCGTTGACGCTCCAATTTTGGAATCCACACTGGTATTCATAGTTATCCCATCCGATATGTGTCATGGATACATCCTGCAGCGTCTGGTCATAGAATATGTTCAGATAGCGTATCATAAAGTCATAATATTTACGCATAACAGCTGCGGTTTCGTCTGGCATGATGCTATAGTCGCCGTAATAGCCCTGTGTCAATACTGCATTATTTTCACCCAGCAGCAGATGATATCCACCATTAGAAACAATGGCTGCAGTGAGAATATACGCCGCATTCGCAGCCAAAGCATCGGATTCCGTGCGAAATGGTGCCAGGTATGCTGCCAGAATTACTGGTTTTTTATTTTCTGAGAAATACTTTGCTTCCTGTATCAGCTGCTTAATATGGCAATAGCGGTCATAAGGTGACCATACTTCTATGTATACTGCGTCCACTGTGCTTTTCGCCGTTTCACCGACCGGCCAGTTTCCAACGTTGTTAAATACAAGGCATGGATCGTCCGCTGCTTCCTCCAGTCCTTTTCGCGTGTCATCGATCAGCCCGCTAAATTCCTGATCCAGTCTCACCAGCCTTGGCTGCTCCTGCAAATGGGAATATGCCCTTTTGGGAAAACCGTAAGTATCCATATGGATTCCAGAAAAACCAGCTTTCGTAATTGCATCTTTATATTGATGAATCAAATGGTTTCTCCATGGAGACTCTTTTTCCACATTCATAATATAAAAAACATCGATAAACCGGAATACCTCCTGGTTCCCGTTGTAAAAAGCCCAATCTTTATGACTTTCATAAAATTCCCGGGATGCGGCATAGACTGCCCCATATGCCATGGTTTTCATCCCATATCCGGCGGCTGCTTTTATTTTAGATCTGACCGTCCTGAAATCAATCTGCTTTCCCATCATATCCTGATAGTTCTCATTTGGTGAAACCAGAGTGTCATGCCGGTATGACCAATCGTAGAACTGAACCATATTGATATGATATTTTCTCAACTGGTCTATCGCCCCATTTTCGGCATCCTTTTCTTCAAAATCACTGACAAATCCATACCTCAGTGAACTTTTGGGATTGTCTGTGACATCAAATGCCGTCTCCATGGTTACCCTGCCACACTCCCCATAGAGCACAGCCTCCACGCCATATCCGGCAAACGGTACATCAAACCCCTGGAAACATATATCGGTGACGTCCAACAGGGGACGTATCTCTTTCACCGCTGCCTCTTTTTCCAGCATATAAACTGTAATTACGGCATAATCAAATTTTTCCTTCTGCAATTCCAGACGCAGTGTAATTTCTTCATTCCTCAGATACTGCGCCTTTATTGGATATAAATCCATATCTTTTCCTCCTGGTCTGATGCTGTATTCAGCTCATCTATTTAATTTCCTTCAACACGCGCTACCCCTTCAAAGCCCCATCGGTTAACCCCTGCATCAGATTCTTCTGGAAAACCAAAAATACAATGACTACCGGAATAATCGCTATAACTGCAGTTGCCGCCAGCAGATTCCATTTTGCCCCGGCGAACTGCTGGAAATAAACAGACAGTGCCTGGGGAACATTATGCTTTGTACTATCCTGGAGAAAGAAAACAGACTGGGCATAATTATTCCAGATCCCAAATCCATTTAAAATAATGACGGCGGATATAGATGGTTTCAGCAGCGGAAATATAATTTTCCAGAACACCTGGAAATGGCTGCAACCGTCTATTATTGCGGCTTCCTCAATTTCTCCCGGCAGGGCTTTGATAAAGCCGGTAAATACAAATACCGCCTGGGGAATCGCCAGAGTTGCACAGACACATGCCATTCCCCAAAGTGTATTTACTGCCTTTATGGAAATCATCAGGCTGTACAGCGGTACCGTGTTAATAATCCCCGGAACCATCATGCAGCAAAGCAGTATGGCAAAGATCGCTTTATTTAATTTATTTGAAAACCGGGCGATTGCATAGCCCGCCATGGTTGCAAGTATAACAATCAATAGGATCGCAAGCACCGTGATAATTCCTGAATTAATCATAGCCCTTCCAATATGGGACTGTTTCCAGCCTTCTATGAAATTAAGGAAGTAAAAGTCAGGCAGAAACATATTACCGTCATAAAAATTGCGCTGTGGCGTATTCAGCGAAAGGATCAGCAGTATGGCAAAAGGTGTCAGGCACAGCGCACTGATCAGGACAATTGCCAGATACCGGGCATACGAAATTAATTTATTCACAGTTGTTTCCCCCTATTCTTTTTCTTTCATGAGGCGCAGTGATACCGCAACCGGTATCAGGACAATTACAAACATAATCATTGCAACAGCGGTAGAATAACCGGTCTTGCTTCCATAACACATCCTCATAATATAGATACTCAGTGTCTCCGTCTGATACCCCGGTCCCCCTCCCGTCAGCGACATTACAATGTCAAAGACGGACAGGGAACCGATAATATTAGTAATTACGTTTATTCTTACCGATGGTCCAAGCAACGGCAAAGTAACATATCGAAAACATTTGATTTTACCGGCTCCATCAATTTCGGCTGCCTCATATAATTCCTTTGAAATCCCCTGCAGCCCAGCCAGATAAATAACCATTGTCATGCCTGCATACTGCCAGACATTTACCAGGATAAGAACCAGCATCGTCGTTCCATATCCTCCCATCCAGTTGCCAAACCAATCCGGATGTCCTGCCTGATCAGCCAGATGGAAGAGAAAACCCCGTCCGGGCTGCAGCAGAAGATACCATATATAACCCATGATTAAAGGGCTGATAATTGCCGGCATATAGATGCACATTCTGGCTGCAGATTTACCCTTAAAGGATGAATTTAATAAAAGCGCATAGAGCAGACCTATGATATTCAGCAGCGGCGCACTTCCCAGTGCAAATAAAACCGTGGTCCTGATATCGGATAAAGCCCTTTTATCTTTAAAAAAATCTATGAAATTCTGAAATCCGATAAAATTAGCTTTTCCGATACCATTCCAATCGGTAAAGCTCATCCCGATTCCTTTGATCAGGGGATAGATAAAAAATATGAAAAATAAAGTGAATGCCGGAATTGCCATAAATTGATGTAATCCCATTTTGTACCGCTTCATTCTGGCTCAGCCTCCTTCCCCGTGTATTCCGGTGTATTTCAGAGCATGTTATGTGTCAGCACATCCGTTTAGCTCGTTGCCCGCGGATATGCACGAAATCACTCTGCTTTTTTGTCAAAACCATCGTTCCATGCCTGGGCATAGGCTTTGGCAAATTCATCCGGCGTATACTGGCCTGCGAAGAGATTTTGCAGCAGTCTTCCTGCATCATCACCAGAAAATCCTGCGGGTTTTTCATTTGTATAGCCGATATTTACCGCATTCTTTAATGCAGCTGCCACCTCATCTGAAATTGTTTTTGGTGCCCATTCGGCTGTTACATCCTGAAATGCACTGGGTGCTTTTGCCGCTTCACAATATTTCTTCTGGTTTTCAGGCTGAAAGAGGAAATTTAAAAATTCAATACATTCCTCTTTATGTTCCGTTGTTGCAGAGATGGAATAACCAGAATCCTCCGCACTTAAGACAACCGGACTTGAATCAGGCATATAAGCCGGGTAAGGTGCAAATCCGATCTGATTCTCCATATCAGGATTCGCATCCAATATACTGGAGATCGCCCACATACCATTGCTGAACATAGCCGTCTTTCCACTTACAAAGTCCTGAACACAGTTATCATTGGTAGCTGTCAGTACATCTTTGTTGATCAGCTCTCTGTCCTGCAATTCCTTCATTTTATCCCCGAAAACAGCCATCGGACCATCAATGTCCGCAAACCGCAGTTTACTCTGGTCATTATCAAGCATCGCTTTCTTTGCATCCAATGTTCCCAGCGTAGATTTGATATAGCCGTGTGGGATAAATTCAATTAAATGTCCCAGATGCCAGGCTTCACTTCCAAATATAAACCATGGCACAACATCCGGTTTCTTTGCTTTGATATCCTCTAAAACTTTTTCGAAATCATCCCACTTAGATGGAAATTCCTGAATACCCAAATCGTTAAAAATGCTCTTATTGTAGAAAAAACCCGCCATAGTCATATTGGTACAAACGCGGAAAGCCTTTCCCTGACCGACATCCGTACATGCTTCTTTCATTTCCGGAGTCATTCTGTCCCACCATTCCTTCTGATCAGAAAGGTCCATATATTTGCCTTCGTCCACAAACCCCTGTTCATAAGTTGTCATGATATCGGGAACCTCATTGGATGCAAACTTAATTTTGATAATATTACTTGCGTCCTTCTGGTATTCCTGTTCCACGGTAATTCTATCCTGTGATTTATTGAAATCACCAATGATTTCATTCATCACATCAATTGTTTCGATCTTGCCGGTAAAGAGTTTGATGTTGACCTTTTCCGCATTTTTGGTTGTGGCGGACTCCGGTGACTCACCGGTATTCCCGGCATTTCCGGTATTCCCACAGCCTGCGAGACTGCCGCATAACATAACAGATACAAGAGCCAATGCTGCAATTTTGTTCTTTTTCATTTTACGTTCCTCCTTCATATATCAGGTGATTCCTCACTGCTTCGGTGGGGTATCTGACTTGTTGAACTTATCTTAACATTCCTTTTTCCCGGGGGAAATACCATATATTTTAGATCATGGTTTCAGTTTTTTATATTTGCTATCCTCTGCTTGCCATTTTATCCGGACTGTATAATAATATAATACAAGAACGGTAAATGAAAGAGGGTATTAAAATGAAACATTTCAGTCATCCCACGTTTCGGACAAAACTCATATTTATGATCTGCTTATTCACTGTTTTTATTGTACTGGTTGTTTCTTTCCTGAATTACCAATGGTATTCCAGGCAGCTGACTCAGCAGACAATCAATCAGACGCAGCAGATCATTGAACAAGCAGGCTCCAATATCAATACTTATCTGGAAGAATTAAACCGGCTTACTTTAGCCCCCTACTATAATGATACCATCCTTGACAATCTGGAAAATGCCTCCGGTACGCCCCAGGAACAGTTGAATTCCAAAAGGAAAATCGAGAACTTTCTGGCATCGGTAATGACGCTGCCAAGGGATGAAATACTCCGGGTATATATGATGAATGAGGATCAAATTTATGCATACACCAGAACCCCTTATGAAATGTCAGATTATGATACCTACCCGGAGAGCTCCTGGTACAAGGAAGCAATGTCCACTACCAAACCAATTTATATACCGCCCCATTTAGAAAAGGCATTTGGCAACAAGAAGACTCCTGTCTTCTCCATCGTCAGACAGATCCGAAGCAAACAGGACAATGATAAAATCCTGGGCATCATGAAGGTTGATGCTGACTACACCGGAATCAAAAAAATATGTGACCGTGTAGAATTAAAAAATGATGGTGCCCTATTTATTTTGAACGATGATAACCAGATCGTCTATCAGACTTCCGAGCTTTCGGAACCCTCACTGATAGAACATATTGACACGGACTCCAACCAGAGTGAACGTTTTCTGGAGGATGAAAATGGAAATAAATACCTGGTCAACAGCTATTCCGTCTTCTCTTCCGGTTTGAAAATAATTGCCTTAAATTCTTATCGGGAATTAATGCAGCCCACCAAGGATAATCTGGAGAAAACAATCCTCCTGGCTTTTACCTGTATTTTACTTACCATTGCATTTTTCTCACTGTTTATCAAAAGATTTCTAACTCCGCTATTTGAAATCATCGGTCTTATGAAAGAGGTGGAAAATGGAAATCTGGATATACAGGTAACGGTTAAGAACCAGGATGAAATAGGTTATCTCGCCGCCTCTTTTAACAGGATGGTTCAGAATCTTCAGCAGTTCCTGACCCGGAATACACAGCTCGTCAAGGAAGTGTACGAGGCTCAATATCTATACAAAGAATCACAGTACAATGCATTATGCAGCCAGATCAAGCCGCATTTTATGTACAATACGCTAAATACCATCAGCCTCCTTATAAAATGCAGCGAGAATGCCAAAGCCGTCCATGCAATCGAATCCTTTTCCTATTATCTGGGCGGGATTATGAATATTGATAAGGAAATATCCATGGAAAAAGAGATACAGATCTGCCAATCCTATTTATCCATCATGCAGCTGCGGTATGAGGACAAGCTGACCTACCGTATAGATATCGAAGAAGAGCTGTTTGCCTGCCAGATTCCATCACTTTCCATACAGCCGCTGATCGAAAATGCGGTAAAATACGGTTGTGAACCCAAAAGAGGCGAGACCCATATCCTGGTGACTTCTAAACGGACTGACCATGGATATCAGATTCGGATCTCTGACAATGGATTGGGCATGGAGCCGGAAACTCTGGAGAATGTAAAAAAGCATATTCAGGACATCAGAGAGAGTTTTAAAATTCAATCTCCCCATCTTCCGCAACAGGAAGACACCTCAGAACTTCTGGGGAACATTGGTCTCATAAATATATGTAAAAGACTGTTCCTGAAATTTGGAGAGCATGCAGATTTAGATCTTGTCTCTGCTTACGGGCAGGGAACCACCGTTACCCTGTATCTGCCTAGTGCTCCATCCAGACAGTAATGATAGGGACAGTGTAGTATGTTTACCGAAATAAAGGAGGAAAATAATGTACCACATATTAGTAGTCGATGATGAAATGCTTATGCGGAAATACCTGGCTAACAGCATTCCTGCATTTACAGATAAATTCCAGGTCAGCGGAATTGCAAAAGACGGACTGGAGGCTATGGAGCTGCTAAAGAAGCAGCACTTTGATTTAGTCATTACAGATATCCAGATGCCGGAAGTAGACGGGCTCAGCCTTGCTAAATATCTCCATGAAAATTTCCCGGATATGGCTGTCATCATTATCTCCGGCTTTAATGATTTCGAATATGCCAGAAAAGCAATCAAATATCAGGTCACCGATTATTTATTAAAACCACTGGTAGACCAGACACTTACAGATCTTCTGGAAACTATAGCAGAACGTCTGAAGGTGCAGAGCGGCTCACAATTTCTGCTTCAGGAGAACCTTTCATCCGATGCAGAAACTAAAAAACAGCTTTTACTATCCATCATAGAAGAAAATACAAAACTGACCTATGAACTTTTTCGAAAGCTGGAGGATTCTGACCTGACATTAATGTCTGCATATGGCTGTATCCTGGAATTTACCCTCGATGAACTGGATTTAATTCTGAAAAATAACACTGCATTTGATGTAACAACTGATCATTTGAAGCTGAATCAGATCGTTCAGGATATCTGCGACGGGTATGGATATCTCACTCTATATAATGCAAACGGCTCCACCTTCGTTCTGGTCAGTGAAGACAGCATTTCACAACTTTCCGATCACATGACCAGGCTGTGTCAGCAGATACGCCAAGCGGCTTCGGAACAGGATCTGCCAAAGCTGACCGCCATATGTGGAAAAACAGTAACCGATATCATGGATCTGACTTTCTCCATGCAAAGTATCCAGGAGATGCTTCCGGTTACACTGATTGCAAAAAGCTATCCGGTTACCGCCGGACTTGCAGATGCCCATGCTGACTTTATCGGGAAAATACATAAACTCAGCGACAATATTTTCACCGATTATCTGGTACAGTCTTCGGATAAACTATATATAGATATTAAAAATTTCTGCCTCCTTTTTCAGGAGAAAAGAAGTTTTACCACCATACTGCGCTATGCATCCTATTTGATTCAATACATCAGTGAACGATCCAATATTAACCCATCCTGCCTCCGTAAGGCATATGCGGAACTGACCAGACAGGTGAATACTTACCTCCCAGCCGGATTACCAGATGAATCTGCTGCCACCCAGATTATTACCGGTGCAGTCACCACCCTGATCCCGCTGGAGCCCAAACCCCTGCTGCCTGAATCCGTACAGATTGTTACAGCCGCAAAAGAATTTATCCTCTCCCACTATCAGGAAAATATCTCTTTATCTGATGTAGCAGATCACTGCGGAGTGAGCAACAGTTATTTAAGCGACCTGTTCCATAAAAAACTAAATGAACCATATACAAAATTTATTTTGCGTATCCGGATGGAACAGGCGGTACGATTACTGCGTCAAAACCCGGATATCCGCATTTATACCATAGCGGAACAAACTGGGTTTGTATCGGTAAAGCATTTTAATACAGTATTTAAAAAGTATTTTGGGGTCACGCCAACGGGGTATTTAAAAGATAAATAATATTGATATATTGTCTGTTTGCTTTCTGGTTACTGTTCACAGTTTTTTCCCGGATTTAAAGAGATGGCATTGTACCTGTACCGAAGAATGTGACAGTGGCTATAATCCTGACTGTACCTGCACTTCCAGTAAGTGTCATTGTAGGGAAAAAAGAAATTAGAATTGTGAGCGCCGGAAATGGATTATCGGGAGCCCCTTAAGTAAGTTCATTAAAAAAGGAGAGTTAGAAATCACTCTCCTTTTCCAAAAATAATATGTAATAAAATTCTCATTACGTCCAAATAATTGACGTATCTAAATTACTTTAAAAATCTTTTACAGCCATTCCGGAAAATCTGCACGAACCCAGCCCGTAATACCTGTAGAACTCTTACCATAAACCCATGTTGCATAACTGGCATCATATGATTTCGTCACGTTTATTGTATGACCGGAAGATCCATATAATCTGCCTAATACTTTGGAATTCTCAGTGTGATCTGAACCTAAACCCCAAAAACGCAACTCTCAAAACAGACCATTCTTAATCGGCTTTATATACTTTAATACTGTAACTTCCAATAAAATCACTGCACTCTGCAGCTACTGTATAGGAATCATTTTTATCCAAAGTAAAAAACGTTTCAAGAGCTGTTGCTTTTGCCAATTCATAGACTTCATTTCCCGTTGAATCTAATAAAACGATCTCTAAATCACCTTTTTTTATGTTAGACCTAAGTGAAAATTTGATTCGGTCGCCTGCCTTGCCTGAGAATGAGACGCTGGAAGCAATCGTTGTCTTCTCCTTATAATTATGATTGATATTACCCAGCAATGCCGGACGAAAATACAGATAACCGCTAATTACTATGGCTATAACGATGATCGCAATGATTCCTATTCCTATTACACTTTTCTTTTTCATTATTACCCCTTTTGATATTAAATTTTATATAGACATGATACTAATTTAACAGTATCTCTCTCCCACAAATTTAATTAACAGATGCAAACATACTACCGCTTAACCTTAAACGTCAATATCTCATAAGGCGCTATCTCTATCTGAAAGCTACTTTCATTTACAGCCTCCAGCCTTTCTTCTTCCTCCAGAAGATTGCACCTGTAAATCTCCTTCATCTTCTCTGGGAATTCCACTGTCACTTTTGTTCTCCGGTTGTAGCATTCATACATGCGGACTACCAGATCTTCACTGTCTTCCGCTGGTTTTACGGCTTCTACCATGACATTCTCGGCTGATACAGACACGGTGCTGTACTTTTTCGCCAGGCTTCCACCTTCCAGCTTCTTTACATTTGCAGTCATGGACTGGTTCAGCTGGTATGCCTGTCTGGGTACATTTCCCTGCCGCCAGCCATCCTGATGGGGATATAGGGCGTATGTAAAAAAGTGCTCTTCCTGATCCGCCTGTGGATTGGGATATATACCGGATTTGATCAGGGTAAATCCTACCGTTCCATCCTGTACATGGACTCCGTATTTACAATCATTCAGGAAGCCGATACCGTATCCGTCCTCTGAGATATCCATCCATTTCTGATAGCAGACTTCAAATCTTGCCTGATCCCAGGAAGTATTTTTGACCAGATCCCGTTTGATATTTCCATACTGGATTTCAAAGGTTCCTTCTTTGCTGTGTATTTCCACTGGGAACAGTGCTTTCAGCAAGGTCTGGCTCTCCTTCCAGTCCACTCTGGTCTTCATATCAATTCTCTTCGTATGGGAATACAGGTAAATCGTCTGTTCAATTACAGAATCCTGATACTTCCATTCCAGATCAATCGCATAGCGCAGGGGACCTTTTTCACTGACTTCCATACGGATCAAATGATCCACTTCCCAGCTTCTCTCCTGATAGTAGTCATAGATATTCCAACCATCAAAATCATGGGGTTTGTCCTCATATGCCATAAGTACATTTGCCCGGTGTCCTGCCTGCAATAATTCCCGCCCTTCTTCTTTGTCATAAATAGAGGTAAACTGCCCTTTATCATTGAAGCAAAGGTGATACCATTTTGTTTCCACTTCACCATTTACCAGGGCGAACTCTGTAAATAGATTTGCCTGTGCCGCATTTTGCTCCTCCGTAATATCTTGTTTTAATACCTGCGACGACTTTTTGTCTTCTGCCATTTCTTCAACCGGTTCAAACACACAGTACCCCTTGGCAGGTACATCCGGTGCCAGAAATATCCTGGAACCGTCACTGTTTTCCTGGATAGCAGATGCGGTGCCGCCGGCTTGAAAACCGTTTACATTCCGGCTTACCGTTTCCGGCACTTCCAGAATGTCCGTATTTTGAAAACTATTCGGATTAAACACGGCTATGATTCCTGTATCTCCTGCAATCTGATCCGTTATTGCCTGAAGCAGTTTTGCTTCCAGGGCAAGGAGTTTTTCGCTGAGTATTCCATATTCCTGTCTGGAATCCTCATATACTTCCGCAACAGAAGAACCGGGGAGAATATCGTGAAATTGATTCCGCATTAGAATTTCCCAGCATTCAAGGAGCGTTTCCCTGTCATTTGGAATGGATAGGAGTGAATTAGCCATAACAGACCATAACTCACTTCTGCCCAGCAGAAATTCCGATTTCCGGTTGGATCTTTTATTTCTACCCATGGAAGTATAGACGCCTCTGTGGTATTCCAGATACAGTTCACCATACCACTGGGGCATTTTCTTTTTCTCTTTTACTTCCTGCTCCAGCTCCTGGAAGAACTCTAATGCGGTGGACTGTCTGGTTCTGGGGCATCCGGGAATGCCAAGAGCAAGTCTTCTCTGGGTTTCCAGCATTTCCCGGGTAGGACCGCCTCCTCCATCTCCATATCCATAAGACAGCAGTATCTGACTGTTCAGTTCCTTTTGCTGATACCTCTGCCACGCCCCCTTTATCTGGGCTGGTGTAACATAACCGTTATAATTTGTTGTAAATGCAGAATAGTGCTCATTATTGGTCTTCACGCTGCGGGTTGGCGATGAATAGTCCCTGGCACAGATAAAATGTGTCAGCACCTTCGTGCCGTCAATCCCTTCCCAGTAAAACGTATCGTAGGGAATCTGGTTTGTCTCATTCCAGCTTATTTTCGTAGTCATAAAATAATCCAGTCCGCATTTTCTCATGATCTGGGGCAAGGAGGCAGAGTATCCGAATACATCCGGCAGCCACAGTATATGGTTTTTCTTTCCGAACTCTTTTTCAAAAAAACGAATGCCGTACAGACACTGCCGTACAAGGGATTCTCCGTTGGGTATATTACAGTCTGGTTCTACAAACATCCCGCCTTCTACTTCCCATCTGCCCTCCGCCACTCTTTGGCAGATCTTTTCATATACATCCGGAGCATCTTCCTTTACATACTGATAAAGCTGAGGCTGGCTGGACATAAATATATATTCCGGATACCGTTCCATCAGTTCCAGTACCGTAGAAAAACTTCTGACTGCCTTATCCCGGGTCACATCCAGCGTCCAGAGCCATGCGATATCGATATGGGTATGTCCCACACAGTGAACCACAGGGCTAACCCCTCCGTTACAGTTTTGATACAGTTTCTCCATCATGCAGTCTTTGGCTGCTTTTATACCCCTGTGAAAATCCGATGAATGAGGTTTTCTGAGATCCAGAAGTCCACATGCTGATTCCAGGGCAGCGATAATCTGCCGATAGTTCTCCTCATCCTTTTCCAGAAGGCACGCCACCTGATATGCAACCCGAAGGTCATAGTACAGCTCCTCTACTTCTTTATCTACTTCCCGGATTTCCCCCCGAAGTAAAATCGGACGGTTCTGGTATTTCGTATAGCTTCTTAATTCCAGATCAAATACTTCCTCTTTCCCACCGTTTTCCGTCAAAACCGCCGTTCTGTGGTTTACATCCATCCCCTGAATCCGTTTCTGATTGACAAATAACTGAAACTGGGGGTTTATGGCATCCCATTCTCCTTCCCTCCCGGTAGACAGACAGAACTCCACATATTTTCCCGCAAAGCAATCCGGCAGAATAATTTTATGGCGAAGAACAGAATGCACACCGTCTTCCCATTTCTTATCCACATCAAAATTCTCCAGCAGAACCGTATTGCAGTACCGCATTTCCCCCAGATCTTCTAATAATTTCCCCAGTCGTTCTTCTCTGAAATCCATATACTTCCTCCTGTTTATAATAAGTTTTTGCAGTGCTGATTATTGATGCCACATAAAGTAAAGAAACCCATCACCTGATCTGCAATGGCTTCCTTTACTTATTCCTTAAAACTCACTTCCATCCTTACTCTTTCAATTCAGTAATAACACTTTCTGTGGTCATTACTCCTCAATTTCAATTACCGAAAACAGCTTCAGCTCCGGCAGATAGATGGTAGTCATGCCATCCTCTTTGGTGATTTTCAGTTCGGTATTCTTTTCTGCAATTGTTGCTTTGCTGATCTCTCCCGGTATCTTAATTTCAATATGGAACATGGGGGCTACCGGGGATGTTTCCTGCTCATTGATCGCTGCGTAATAACGCTTATTGTCTTTCTTCCAGCCCAGTATTTCCACAAAGGATGGTGCATTAGATTCAAACTCCAGGTCTTTGCACAGACTCTTTAAAATCTTGCCTACAGCACGGCGGCTCATATATGGTCTGGAGTTTTCGATGGGAGCGGCAAACCAGAGAATTTGTCCCTTTCCAACCTTTTTCCGGACAGCAACCGGCCTGTCGGTATAGATTCCCGGAGGATTGGAGTGAATGGATGAAAATTCACACTTGCCGGTCATGGTATAGGGCAGTGTCAGAGTTGCCAGTGTCTCATAATCTCCCTTGAAATCCAGGATTTCCATCTTACTCTGTACATTCATTGGAGATTTCTTGGCAAATTCCCCAAAATATTCCTTTCCTTCTTCCGTAGAACTCATATATGTAACGGTGTGCTCTGTCAGTCCCTGATATTCTGCTTCCAGAAGTTCCAGTAAACGCTCATGTCCCACATGCCCGCTGAGGTAAATGTTTCCGCCTCCCCGAACATAGTCTTCGATATCCTTCATTTCATCATCATGGACAACTGCTGCATCGCAGATTATAAGAGCATCGCTTTCCAGCCCCTTTAACTTCTTGCTGGGGATGACATCAAACGGAAGGTTCTCTTCCCGCAGGATCCTGCCCATGTTAATGTGGGTGTCCATAAAGCTTTTATTGCATTTTTCTCCGGTAACCGGATTTCCATTATCGCTCCAGCTGCATTTTGACCTGCTTGGGAACCATACACTGATATTAGTAAGCATATCACCGCTTACATATTTTTCATAGTGGCGGCTTTCATCAAATACATTCTTAACCGGACCGGTATAGACTTCCTCACACAGTGTTCCGTCGGGATTTGCACCGTCACAGATGGAAAATGCCCCGTTATGTGCCAGCGCTATGATGGTATGCAGCATAAACTCTTCTTCCGTCTTTGTAGTGGTATGGAAGCTCAGTCCCGGATCACATCTGGAAGAAATAAATACAAATGGAAGTGCTTTGCTCAGATTGCGGTAATATTTACACATATACGTCTGCTGCATAAAGCCTCCATATAAGTCACCACCCACATAATCACTTGCCTCTGCCACCAGATCTGTGTGAGCATATTCCCATGGATCAGCCATCATGGACAGATTGTGTTCGATGGTTACCTGTGGTTTGATTGATTTAATAACATTCGTTGAAAATGCTGCAAAATCACCCATCCACTCTTCACGGATACTCTGCCATTCCCGGAATGCCGGATCACCCCAATCGATCACTCTTGGCATCTCTCTTCCCGTCTGCTCGAAATATTTCCTGCGGCAGCTGGGGCAGTAACATACTTCCGGGAAAAATGGCATATCCAGAAAAATTGTTTCAAAATCATACATTTCCGTCATTTCCGTCAGACAAGCCTTCACATAAGCTCTGTACTCCTCATTATTGGGGCATACAATTCCATATCTGCCTTTTCTGCTCATGAAATCACTTGCCGGATCTGCTTCTTCTCTGGATGTTTTTCCGTATCCATTTATCATACGCCATTCCGGATGATTTTCATATGCCCAATTGTCAAAAATTTGAGAAAAATATGCTTTTACGGCAATGTTGCTGCTATGGCATAATGTGATCATCTCTCCTACATAATCTCTGCCCTTCAGCCCTCTGTGCATACGCCCGATTTTGGTAGGATAATGTGCCAGTCCCGTATGAGGTCTGCATTTTACTACAATCTGCTGCGCACCTGCATTTTTCAGCAGTTCTACTAACCCTTTCGGGTCCACATTGGACATGAATTCATCATTCCAGTCATCAATATGCATATCTAAAAAAATCCTTCTGTAATTACCTTCAAACCACATAAAAACCTCCTGTTATTTCAAAATTTTTATTTTTTTTAAAAAAACTGACTCTACCCTTTCACCGCGCCAACCGTCATACCTTTCATAATCTGCTTAGAAAAAATCAGATATATAATCAATATCGGCAGAATAGACACCAGCAGTGCCGCCATATAAAGAGGGTAATTGATATTATGTTCCGAGTTAAACATACGGATTCCAATTGAAATCGTTCTTAATTTTTCATTATTTAATAAAACCAGCGCAAATGGAAATTCATTCCATGCATTCATAAAAGAAGTAATAATCAGTATGGCAACTGTAGGGGAGCACATGGGGAAAACAATACGGCTCAGAAGATGAAATGTACTGCACCCCTCCATGTAAGCTGCCTCATCCAGCTCTACGGGAATAGACCGGATATAATTTTCTGTAAGCATAACTGCAAAGGGCATGGAAAATGCCAGGTAAGGCAGTGTCAGCGTCCAGGGCTTGTCCAGCATGCCCAGGGTTTTAAACTGTAAAAACACCGGAATCAAAAGAGACAGCATGGGAATTACCATTCCGGATACAAACAGCAGGTAAATTGCCTTTTTAAACCGGAAATTATATCTGGAAATAAAATACCCGGTTACCAGCGCACATACCACCGTCAAAACTACATTGATCACTCCTAATAAGGCGGAATTCAGAAAGCAATTTAAAAATCCGCTGGATTGTACGGCATCGATAAAATTCTGTACATACAGGCTCTGAGTCAAGCTGATGCTGTCCTGCATAAATTCATTGCTGGTCTTCAGGGCTGAATTTACCATCCACAAAATAGGGAAGATACAGGAAATAGAAAACAGCATAAATACGATATTTACAATCAGTTTTAGTACTTTTACGGGAATATTTTTAATGTTCATAAGATTTTCCCTCCATCAGCCTCTGTATCCCTACGGTAAGTCCCATGGAAACCACCAGAATAACCACTGCCATCGCACTTGCATATCCCATTTTCATCTGCACAAAAGAAGTATTGTAATTGTACAGCGACAATACACTGGTGGCTCTTCCGGGGCCCCCTCCTGTCATTACCATAATGTGGTCAAACGCCTTAAACGATCCTGCAAAACAAATCATCAGACAGATTTTCAGTGTATCCCAGATCAATGGAATGGTAATGTAAATGCTTTTTTTGAATCCGGTTGCCCCGTCTATCTCCGCCACTTCCATAATGTCCTTTGGAATCGTAGCAACTGCTCCCATGAGCAGTACCAGATAGTATCCGACAAACTGCCAGATAACCGGTACTGCTACGGAGAACATGGCGATCTTAGGATCATCCAGCCAGGGTTTAATCCACTGTTCCAAACCGGCAGCCCTTAAAATGTAATTCAAAATACCAAAGTCACTATTGTAAATCAGCTGCCACATCAGACCAATGACAACCGCCGCAATAATACTTGGAAAATACATGACTCTGCGGTGTAGTTCAACAAATTTAACCCACTTCATTGTAAAGAACAGGGTAAATAGAAACGCAATTCCTACCTGGCCAATCACCATGAGAAAGGTAAACAAAATCGTATTTTTAAAAGACAGCCAGAATGTATCATCTTTAAACAGCGCAATATAATTTTCAAAACCAATGAATTTCTTAGACGGACCACCTGACCATTCAAAAAAACTATAACCAAATGCGAACAGAGTAGGAATTATGATGATAAAAATATAGACGCCGACCGGAATGCTTAAGTAAGCCGCTAATTTTATGCCTGAGGGCATCAACGGATTCCTATATTTTCGATTTTTCACATTGCCACCTCCAACTATTTTTTCGCACTTTCATGAGCTTCCTGTAATTTTGCAGCCAGTTCTTCCGCTGTAATTGCCCCAATGGACATCTCCTGATAACCTACATAGCTGGCATCCATATATGCTGTGGATAACTGAACTTCCGGGCATCCCACAATTTTGTCATGTGAGTTATACATTTCCAGGAATTCTGCAAAAAGCGGATTTAATTTACTTTCATCATATTCAATATTTTTTGCTGTTGCCAGAGAACCGCCCTCAATCAGAAGCGTCTGGATTTCCGGTGCAGACATTTCTTTTAAGAAATTAATTGCTGCCGCCTTCTGTGCATCCGTAACATTGGAACTAATGCTGATCCCCCAGCCCTGGCCTCCGACGATCTGATTTTTCAGGTCTTCTTTTCCTTTTACAGTGGGGAAGATGGTCATATCGGTAGCATCCAGGATTTCCTGAGGCGCTTCACTGATCAAATTGGATACGGACCAGGATCCTTCTATGTACATTGCCGCTTTTTTGTCATAATACAGCTGTCTTGCCTGGTTTGGATCCAGACTGTTTACATTTTCATTAAACAGACCCATCTGCATCAATTCTTCCATATATTTGATAGCAGCTACTGCATCGGGATCTTCAAAAGAAGCACCATCATAATTTTTTACTTTCTCATACCAGTCACTGTTATTGAATTTCATCAGTATGCCCGGCATTACCTGGGAAGCAATTGCATATTTCCCTTTATTTCCGGTAGCCAGAGGAATATATCCTTTCTCCTTTAACTTCTGAACCGCCTCTTTAAACTCCACTTCATCTGCCGGGAAACTGTCCATCCCGCACTCTTTAAAAATCTCTGTATTATAATAAATAACATGATTTGCAATACTGCACCTGGGGATACCCAGAATCTGATCACCAAAAGTATAATCTCCAAACATACCGTCAGCAAACGTATCCGCCCATTCGGATTCTTCTTTTAAAACCGGTGCCAAATCTAAGATCTGTCCGTTTTCATAGAACGAACTCATCATGGAAGGCAGCAGCATAGCTAAATCTGGAATTTCATTTGCGGCTGCCAGCGTTTTGATTTTCGTCTCATATCCTGCTTCCTGCCCCACAATTTCTTCTTTCAAATCCACATCCGGATATTTTGCCTTAAAGTTTTCAACCACCTGATGCATCATAATCGACTCGATATCGCCATTTTTGATGCCTTCTTCCGTCCCCATATGCATGATGGTCAGTGATACCTTTTCTCCCGAAGAAGCATCCCCAGTTTCACCTTTGCTTTCCTGGGCTCCCTGGGTACTCTGAGCACTTCCCGTATCCTTATATGCATCTCCCCCCTGGCCACCGCATCCCGCTAATGTTCCGCCAACCATTGTCGCTGCCAATACAACCGATAAGATCCTTTTTCTTCTCTCCATAATAACTCTCCTTATCCTTTTCTGTTTGCTTTTTACATCCTTAGTATACCGAATAAAAGACTAATGAAAAAACCATATAAACTATGAAAACATCCAATATTCTATTCTTTTGCATGTTTGAAGCACATAAAACACCTATTTTTCTATTCCTTTGTCTACATTATACAATCACTTTTTCAAATAAGCAAAAAGTTATGAACATGTTTACGGTACTTATTTCTGCTGCTGATTAACTTAAGTATAACGGCTAGAGGGAACGTTTTATGGTTTCGCTGATTAAGGACGCTTTGTGGATGTAGGTAGTGTACGGAAAGATTGGAGTAGGAAAATTGCATGGACTCCGTCAGCTTAACGCAGAACTGGTATTTTC
>OKVW01000476.1_pt1 | contig 23528 bp, 22 predicted proteins | sample 1606991 | NCBI WGS metagenome assembly OKVW01 (sample SAMN03281021, study PRJEB24777) | human gut metagenome | isolation source: fecal sample PR177 from 1 month old male Malay infant, vaginal delivered...
TTTATTATCGAGTTCGGTGACCGCCTGAGCGATCACCTTTAATGAGTGGGCAGTTACACAGAATTATTTACAGGGTCGACCTCATGACCCCTGCATGGCGTACCGGTTCCGTTGAGGCCTGGCATTCCGTCACTGTTCCTGCCGTTGCGGACGCCTCCGGTATTGCCGCAGTACTTATTGACGTAGCGCGCTGCACAACGCTCCCTCTCCCGAATTCCCGGCAGCATCTTTTCCGGCACGTATGTAAGCAGTTCGTGGTCAACCCCTTTTATCTCTTCAGAGCAACCTGAAAGTTCATGGGTTCGAAACAAGATACTTCAGTCGACAAACTGGCAATATAAATTGCGTTGCAGGGTCCTGTTAAATAAGCCTTTGCTCTTCGGAGCAAGGGCTTTAATGCATATTCCATCTTACCCAACAGACATTACCTGAATTTGGCTCAATCAGAATTTAATTACGCACAATCCCCTCCTCCTTATCATTTTATATTTATCTGAAAGGAAGATTTTGCACTCAGAAATCAACTTTGCTGGCAAGAGCTGTGGTCAACATGCTTATACCCACAATTAAATAAGGAGTTAATCATGTCTATTCAGAATGCCTCGGGCGGCAGCCTGATTTATTACACCGGTAAAAACTATGCTGGTTCGCAATCATCGGTTCTTCATGGTGATACAGACGTCATCGCAACCGGTTCCGCGAGCTGGACTTATCAGTCTGTCGCCACTTCCGGCATGCACTCATTTATGTTCAGCAGCGTATATCCGGGTAACCCCACGACCAACTATCTGGGGCATGTCGAAGATGTCATCAGCGTCAGTATCGCCGATCTGACACAGATGTATCCCTCCTCCACCCAGTTTCCACTGAACTACCTGGGTCTGGACCCATCTGTTGCGGGGCTGGTCTGGCTGGATATTGACGCTTTGCAGGCAGCCCCTAACGCCGTTGCCGCCACCTCATTAGTCGGCGGCAGCTCGACCAACATCATACCCTGAGTCTGCCGGGCCGCCCTGGCGCGCTGGGTTTTGTGGCGCTAACCGAAGGAAGCGCGGTGGTGGCGAATTGCCAGTACGGCAGCTACAACGGCTCAGACGGCACCGTGAGCTGGAGCGGCAGCGGTACCGTCGTTCTGGAATATTTCGGTGGAACCATCACGCTCGTCAGCACGACCGGCTTTCCGTCAGGCTGGACCTTCAGCGATCCGAAGATGCAGGGTGATGGCAGTTGGATTGTCACGCTTGACGGCGGGATCCTGGATTCCTGGACAATTTCATCCCTCGTAGCAAACCCGGACGCGATTGTTGACGACGGTATCAGCGCGTCGGTCATCACGGCCACCGTCGTGGATAACAACAATCAGCCTGCAGCCGGCGTTACCGTAAACTGGTCCACCACGCTCGGCACTGTTTCCCCGCAGTCTTCCGTCACTGCCGCGAACGGAACCGCAAATACCACGCTCACGGATTATGGCGCACCAGGGATTGCTACCGTGACCGCAACGCTGGCAAGCAGCGATAACCGATCCGTCCCCGTGACGGTAACAGAGCCTGCTTCCGTCAATATGTATTGCTCCACAGGCGCCCCGCTCAACAGCGGTATGCTGGCGGCCGTTCAGCCAACCAATAAAGTGGCGCTGTACGGTACCCCCGGCGCGGATGTAACCCTGACGGTTACCGGCAACGCTCGCTTCACTTCCAATAGCACCTCGTCAACCAACCTGACGCTCGGTGCCGACGGTTATGCTCTGGCGGAGGTATATGACAGTCTGGCTGAGAGCGTCACGGTAAATGCCACGAGTTCAGGCGCACAGACCAGCGCAGTCATGGCTTTTTCCGGTGCTTCAGATAAAGGGGCGGTTTATGTCAATTCCATGACCCCTGCGGATAACCGCACTCCGGGCACACTGTACTGGTGGGATTACCAGACGCTTGATGTCACCAGCGTGAGCCTGTCGCTCAGTGGTAATGCACATTTCGCCAACGGTGCAAAAACGGGAACCTTCAGCCTCAACGCCAGAGACGGAGCCGTCGCCATTGATATTTACGACGCTTTCCCTGAAACCGTGACCGCAACCTTGTCGCCGGACAGCCCTTATTATCTGCCGTCAACGGAAAACATGACGTTTATCTCTTATCAGACGAAGTATCACAATCTGGATAACTAACTCAATCACCAATGGAGTATTCAACATGAAAAAAATAGCAATGGTAGTCACCGGTATAATTGTCTTTATGTCATGTGCAACAACCCAGGCGGGGGTTATCGTTGGAGGAACACGTGTGGTGTATGATGGGTCTCGGGAAGAAAGTACGCTCACCGTGCAGAACCAGGATAAATCACCATGGGTTATTCAGGCCTGGGTCGATGGTAATGGTCCAACCGGGACGGAAAAGGAAGTGTCCAAACCGCCTTTTGCAATAACGCCTGCGTTATCTCGATTGACGGCTAATGGTCTTAGCATAATCCATATTTCTCGTACCGGAGGCGCTCTCCCGGAAAATAAAGAGTCTGTGTATTGGTTGAATATTAAATCAATCCCTGAGTATGTACAGAGCAAAGAAAATCGCTTAACAATAGCAGTCGACCAACGTATCAAGCTAATTTTTCGACCTAAAGGGATAAGCTCACCAACAGTACTTGACTACCGAAAAGTAACTTTCAAGAAAGACGGCAAAAAACTTAACGTAATGAACCCTACGCCTTACTGGCTGACATTCTATTCATTAGACATTGGCGGTAGCAATATCAAGACAGAGAACGTCATGATTCCACCGACTGGAAAGGCAACATACGCTTTACCTGAAAATAGGTCTGCAAAAAATATCAACTGGCAGTTAATCAATGACTATGGTGGACATACCGAGGTCATGACATCAATACTGGAATAACAATAGCATTACCATCTTGAACACAATTAATATCGGAGATCTAAAATGTATATTTTAAAGTCGCATTCCATCTCTTTTTTACTCTTGCCAATGATGTTATTAACAATTGGACAGGTTCGGGCAGATACCGCCACTGTAACATTTAATGGTATTATTCAGGCGCCAGCATGCACATTCAGCAACACACCACAAAACATGCAATTAACGCTTACAAAAGAACCCGCACCAACTTATTTTGAAATGGTCTGTACCGACACGGGTAAAAATGTCGCTTCCATAATGTCAGAGGATTCCACTCAATCCATCAATATTAGCAGCATTCCTCTTGGGCGTAATGATTATGTTTCAATAGATATACCTGTACAGGAGAACCATCACCCCCGAAAAGCAATCAATGTTGCAACATTGTCACCTGGTAAAAACAAAATAAATCTCGCTGAAATTTATCAGGAATCCATTAACAAGGGCCACCAGACCAGCGGAAAAACCCATACCACAGGTCAGCTCACAATAAATTATCAGTAATGAGTATCTTTTAATTACATCAAATCAAAAGGTGACAAAATGAAAAACCTACTTCACTTTATACTTTATTTTATTCTCTCCGCCTGTAGCCTATGCACAATGAATGCCTATGCCACCTGCACTCCGTACGATACATCCTGGACGGTAAATCCGGGAAATATCACGGTTCACTCATCCGACCCAGTCGGTACAAGCTACCTTTATTATCCAATGGACTATGCAGGGTATGCCTGTCCTGATACAGCAACATATAATGGAGGCGTTAAAAGCTATGCTGCAGCACTCAGTTATACAGGCGGTGGACGCGCGTATTTTGACTCAGGGGTATCAGGTATTGGTTTTTCTCTGGCCTCTTTGCTTGTGCAAACCACAGAATGGATTCCTCCTGGACAGTATTCCATTACTGACTATTTTGACTCCACGCCGTCCAATTATTACTGGAGAAGTGCATTTGAATTCGTTAAGACTGGTCCCATCGCAGGTGGCAGTTTTTACAGTGGTATAGTTGCAGCTTATATTATTTCTGAAAACGGCGCATGGCAACAGGAAACACCTATCTACATGGGTTTGGGGTCAGTCACTGTTATTCAGGATGCCTGTACGCTTACAACTTCCACCGCAGACACTTCTCTGGGAGCATGGAACGTACAATATTTTACCGGCATTGGTACGCAAACTACCAGTACACCTATTAATTTAAATTTTTCTTGTGACAATGCCGGTGTAAAAGTTCTTGCTACCATCTCAGCTGATGCCGACACATCGCAACCAGGCACCATTAAATTAGCGTCAGGAACAACGCCAGCTAAAGGATTGGGTGTTCAGATTGTCGATGCATACAATAACCCGGTTCCGTTAAACACACAATTTACTGTTACCACATCGACTAATGCTGGAATTTACTCACCTGGCTGGAAAGCACATTATATTCAAACAGCATCGCAGGTCTCTGCCGGAGATGGTAATGCATCACTCTCAGTAACATTTAACTATGAGTAACAAGTTAAATAATTACACCTATATAAGGCCACGAAAATGAACAACATTGATACCGTTTATGGATTATACGTCAGCAACCACCTTTCCACCGGTGAAATATTACAGGATATTTTCATATCGGGTTAAACCCTCTGCAAAGTAACTAATTAATACCCTGTATCGACCAACAACAGGCGTACTGACGCGCCTGTTGTTTTAAAAATAATTTTTTCTATTGACGAGACTTGTGCCTGATAATAAGCATATTCAACATCGTAATACTGACTGGCACATCCACTCGGACGCACCAGTCCATATTGATATTGCTCCTGACGGATGTTCGTGCAGGCGAATTGAGATCTGCGACACCGCAACAATTTAATCTGAAGAAAAATCTCCGGGAATACGCTCTGTTTATGAGGTTTGCTTTTTAATGCTCACCTGTTATTCAATTTTTGCGCAAACCGCCCTGCTCTGCCGTGTAATGCTGTTTCACGATATCAATCACACAGAGGGCGGTAAAAATGAAACAAACAGAGCTAACTTCATTAAAAATCATGGGACACAGAACGTCAAAAGACTATCACAATAACTGCAACGACCTGAACAGGCTTGTCGCATTAGACAGCATGACTCTGGAGCCAGTTGAGGCCGAGTGGATGTATGACGGTGAAACAGACATCGTGACTGGTTCTGGTTTTATTGATATCACTTCACAAAAGGTACTGAATGTTTCAGCCAATGGATATGCCTCCATCAGATTGCGACCGGTGAATGTTTCACGGATCCGGGAGTATACAGAGGCTGGTGATTTTCATGACGCAGTATTGGTTGTTAAGAATGATCAAACTATTGATGGCTGGGGGCCAAATTTTTCCATTTCATCCATCCCTGCTGAGGAAAATCATAATATTATCTATGTCCAGCCGGGTAAATACGCAGCAACAGCGCTGCGTTTTGATCATTCTATTTTTGCATGGGGGGAACCTGAAGATGGCGGGGAACTCAAAATCGGGGATGACACCAGAACGGATGTAAAGGATGTACAGATGGTTGCCCAGATGGGATTATTGTTGGGTTCGCAGCCTCCTGTAGTCTCGCAATGGGGAAAGGGAAGCGCAGGGTACAACTCGGTTCCGGATGATGTTGCCAACCGAACTGATATTAAGAAAGTGTTAACCAACGGATATGCTCAGGTCGCGTTAACAGAGACAGGACAAATTCTCGAATGGGGTGAAAATGATGTTTTCATACTTCCTCCTCGTATTACAGACCTGACTGATGTCCAGGATATTTATATCAGTAACTCTGCGGCTGTGGCGTTACGTAAAACCGGCCAGCTTGCTGCATGGGGTAATCCGCTGACAGGGGGTACCTTACCTGACGACATCGCAGCCTTAACCGATATCGTCCGGGTTATACCTGGTTATGAGTGTTTTACTGCATTACGCGCGGATGGTTCCCTGGTTTGCTGGGGGCAGGACTTTGCGTTGCCCGACAGTCTGAAATCCCTGACCGGGATCGTCCATGTTGTTTATGGTATGTCTCATGAAGTAACTTACGTATACGAAGGATGCACTGCATATGACATTAACGGGCTGGCTTATAGCTGGTATGGTCCTGGTATCGAAGATTCCGTTCCTGAGGGATTGAATAACGTTGTTGCTCTGACATCAAACGGTTATAACAGCTTTGCAGCCCTGAAATCGGACGGATCAGTAGTGGCATGGGGAACTGATATCTCTGGTGATACCACGCCAGTGAATGAATTATTAACCAATGTGCAGGCAATTTATCCAACTACCGAGGGTTACCTGGCGCTGAAAGCGGATGGCACTATGGTTGCGTGGGGTAACCCGCTCAGGCAAAACGATAATGCCAGTATTCCGGTTGCTTTGCAGGGACTGGTAACTTACCAGTACTGATGGTTAAGATAATATCATCCGCAACAGACGACTATTTTTAACCTGAACTCAACGCCTGGCAGATTCCGTCAGGCGTTTTACCTTTGACAACATTAAGCTCCCGCAACTGGCATTCCTGTAATTCGCTTTAGATAAGACAGTGCTGAGTCTTCGTCTCCCTCCCCGCCCGTCTACACTTAATGCACCAGTCAAAACACGCAGATAAGCGAAACGACAATGGAGTGGACGGAGCAATGAAAAAAATCGCAATTATTGGCGCAGGACCTACAGGAATTTATACCTTTTTTTCTCTCCTCAACACCGGGCAGCCCCTGGAAATCACCGTCTTTGAGAAAGAAAAGGAAGCCGGAGTCGGTATGCCTTATCGCCACGCTGAAAATGACAGAATGATGCTGGCGAATATCGCCAGTATTGAGATCCCACCGCTTTTTGATACCTGGCTTGAGTGGTTGCAGGCGCAGGACAAGGACGACCTTGGGCGCTATGGGGTCCAGAAAGAGAGCCTCCACCATCGTCAGTTTCTGCCGCGCATTTTACTGGGTGAGTATTTCCGCGCTCAGTTTCTGCATGCGATCGCGCAGGCAGAAAAACGCGGTTTTAACGTCAGGCTTTATGAATCCTGTTCAGTCACGGATATTGAGGCCACTGCCAGCGATATTCAGATCTGGACCGAAAAACACGCAGATCCGCTGCATGTCGATTTAGCCGTCATCGCCACGGGACATGTATGGCCGGAAGATGACGAATCCACGCGTGCATTTTATCCCAGTCCCTGGTCCGGCTTGATGGATGCACAGGTGCCTGCCGCTAAGGTGGGTATTTTAGGAACCTCTCTGAGCGGTCTGGATGCCGCAATGGCTGTCGCAGTACAGCATGGAACGTTTCACGAAGCAGAAAGTCATTCGGTAACCTACGTGCCGGACAACGGCAGTGAAGCGCTGGAAATTACGCTAATGTCCCGTACCGGTATTTTGCCAGAAGCTGACTTTTACTGTCCTATTCCCTACGAGCCGCTGGAGGTTGTCACCGAAAAAATCCTTCAACGCGAAATTGATACCGGTTCTGACGGACTGCTCGATCGCGTTTTTACGTTGATACAACAAGAACTCACGCTCGCAGACCCTGAATGGGCGAAACAAATCGCGCTCACCTCGCTGGATGCAGACAGTTTTCCTTCGGCGTTGTTTGCCCACAGAAAGCGCGTTGATCCATTTGCATGGGCAGCGGCAAATCTGGAGGAGGTCGAGGCAAACAAACGCGACAAACGAACGGTCGCCTGGCGCTATACCCTGCTGCGTTTACATGAAGTGGTTCAGGATATCGTTCCGCACCTGAGTGAACAAGATGGTAAAAGATTCAGCGCAGGCCTCGCGCGCGTGTTTATCGATAACTATGCTGCGATCCCGTCTGAGTCGATTCGCCGCATGCTGGCGTTGCACGCAGCCGGTATTCTGCGCATCCTCACATTGGGGGAGGACTATGAGAAAGTCAGAAAAGCGGATTGTACTGAGATTCTCATCCAGAATGAGTGCCACAGATATGATATTTTCATTGACGCCCGCGGCCAAAAACCGCTGAAAACCAAAGACCTGCCATTCGCACGATTACGCAGACAATTGCTGTCATGCGGTGATGATATTCCGGATGTGGGCGAAGACTATACCCTTCAGGCACCCGATATCATTCGCGGACGAATTGCCTTTGGCGCATTGCCTTATTTGATGCACGATCGCCCATTTATACAAGGGCTGGTCGCCTGTCAGGAAATGGGGGCCGCGATGGCCAAAGCGGTTTCAGAACCCGCCACCCGGGTGCGCAGGCGTTTACGCCCGTTGGATCAATAGCAAAGCACAGGTAGAGAATGCATCTCACATCGTGTTTGCTCTATACTTGCTGGATGTCAAAAATGAGTTGATAAGGGTGAATGATGGAAATTGATCTCGATAACCTGGTGTTTAACGGGCTGGAAGAAGCGCAAGAGCGTAACGCTGAACGTCTGGAAGACGCGGACAAAAAAGCAGAATCGGTTATTGCCGACGATGACTGCGGCGACGCCTGCAAAATCTGATGATATCCTGGCCAGCAGCAGACACGCTGCTGGCTTATCCATCAATCCCCTTCAACGCACATTCACCGTTCAAAGAAGACGACATGACGAGGATCGCCAAACATCCGTTATGCCGCAGCCCGCAAGACGTCATGCAATGGAGGTTCCCGCGTCGTTAATTGGTCAGCATTCTACAAACTGGTGAGCGTCGTTGAGTCGATATTTCGCACCGGCGCGAATGCCGTTCTCTCCTTCGACTGCAATGGCAAAACGCATCCGCTCGCCGTCGTGATATGCCAGCGCCGCGCAGCCGCCAGGTCCCAGCACCAAAGAATCCACCGCACCTGTGCTGGCTACCATGGCGTTTTCGCCATTGCAAACGATGTGCACATTGTCACCACTGTTGGCGATTCTGGCATCAGCGCCAAAACTGACTATCTGGCATAAATCACCGTTACTGGCGACATGACTTCGTTCCCCCAGCGTGCTCACCCGCACACGCATACCGCTACTGGCAATCCGCGTTCCGTCACCGGCGCTGCTGATGCGCGTTGAGTTTCCAGAGACAGCAAGCCTCGCGCGATCGCCAGAACTGCTGATATGGCTGTTATAGCCGACGCTGCCAATACGCACACAGTAACCCGCGCTGGCAATTTGCGACGCATAGCCCGTACTGGCAATCTTCATGTTATTGCCAGCGCATCCCAGGTTCGCGTTGTCCTCCGCACTCACCACCTGCTGACCGTTCACCGTTTCATCAGTTTTTGCCAGTCGCGACATCGCCGAGATATCCTGGCGGGCCAAATTTTCTTCATCCAGCCAGCGCGACCAGGCATATTCCACCAGACTATTTGCCCAGTCCAGATACCCTTCGTGGCTCAGCGCGCGATGCACATCAACGTAGTTCCCTCCATGAGGAAAACGACGCAGAAACCAGCGATACATCACCGCACCAACGCGCCAGCTCCGTAAGTCCTCTCGCACGATCAGCATCGGTTAATGCCGGTGATAGCCATCAATCATGCAGCGGAACGTCTCGCCCGGCGTTCGTCCCGTGGTGCACAAATACAGGTGACCGAAAATAAAAAACAGGCTGACGATTGCAAGAGCAAAATGCGCCTGCAACAGCCAGTAGCGCACGCCAGGAAACCACTCGCCCACGGCTTGTGGATAGAGAGACAGTAATCCAGTCAGCAACAACAGCGGGAGTAACCCATACATCACACCAATGTAGGCCGCCTGTTGCAGCGGGTTAAATTTCGAGCGCGGCGTTGCCGGAAACGGATGCGCCTCCCCCTGCATAATGCCAAACAGATAAAAACGGGTCTGCTTCTGTGCCCGCGCCATCCAGCCCTGAGGACGAATAATGTAATGATGACCATTTCCGCCCAGCGCGTTGATCAACACAAAACAGATCCAGCACGCCAGCAACAGGAACCCGCAGATTTCATGTACCGTCAGCAAACTTTTGATAACCGGCGCGCTGACTAACGAGAAGTGATTGATCAGCCCGCTGCCAAGCAGGAGCACGAACATCAGCGCATTCGACCAGTGCCACAACCGAATAGCTTTCGAGTACAGATAGACCTTCTCGCCATGTCCGGCAGCCGCTTTATTGGCCGCGCGAAAGCGTAGCCAGGCATGCAGCCCTAACACCAGCCACATCGCCACCAGCAGCAATCCGGCAATCACCAGCCACACAGGCCAATACTCTGGTGAAAACACCGGCACATAGTTTGCCAGTTGAGTCTGGAACTGTTCAGCATTCTGCGACGCGTTCATACAGTATCCTTTTTAATCAAATGTTGACCGGACCGACGATACAGATGGGGTTTACCCGCGCCTGGAAGTTGATACTGGTAATAGTTATTCTCATGCAACCAGCGCTGGATTTCCGGACTGTCTTCCCGTCCAAACAGCAGAGCATGTTCCGGACAAGAGGTGACACAAATCGGCGGGAATCCCTTCGCCAGACGGGACTGGGCGCAAAAATCGCATTTGTCTGCCACATTGGTTTGCGGATTAAGGTAGCGCACCTGATAAGGACATGCGCCAATACAGTAGCTGCAGCCAATGCAGCGCGAACCGTCGACGCGAACGATGCCGTTTTCATCACGCCATGATGCGCCCGTTGGACAGACCTCGATGCAGGGGGCATCATCACAATGCTGGCAGGATTGCCGAAAGTAGTGATACAGGGTTTCGTTTTCATTATCAGAGACGGGAATGTGTGCAATCGATAAACGGCTCCCCTGAACCGGGACATGGTTCGTTTTGCGACAGGCGCGGCTACAGATATTACAGCCATTACAGCGGGATTCGTCGTGGATCATGACGTATCGACCGGCTCCGGATTGCTTTGTATTCGCCTGCAGTGTCTGACCGGGGCCGCTGAAGAAAATGACCGTTCCCATGCCAAGCACAAATTTTCGTCGAGTGAAGGACATCTTGTTATCCTCTAATGCGGTGGTCACGCTCGCCCACGCTTTCCATGAATTCAGGGATTCTGAAATTGCTCAACTTCCAGCCATTCGCATAAACCGTACGCTTTGCCGTAACTCATGTAGCGTTCGCTAAACAGGTACGGCACGTCGTTAGAGGCTGCCACCGGGCGGATATCGGCATAGTCGGGATGCGTTTCCATCGCGGTCAGCGCGGCGTCGATTTGCTGCGGCTCAAAACCATAAGGTGATTGTTCCAGCATCGCCACCTTGTAAGGACGCGGATACGTCTGGCAATCAAAGCGCACGGCTTGTGCGATGGCCCGACAGATATCTTTTTCCACCACCTGCACACACATGTCGGCATAGTTGGCGGTCATCGTCTGGGTTGAGTAGTAATAGTCATCCTGAGCGCCTTGTGCCCGGACAATATCCTCCCCGGCAACCCCCTCAATGAGCGTGTCCAGTAACGCAGACAGTTCCACTTCGTCTACCGAGTACGGCGGTTGAAGAAACAGATCCCGTGCGACAAGCTGGCCTTTCGCCGAATGCTGGCGGATAAAATCCGCCATAATTTCAGCCGGACTGTCTGGTATCAGATGCTCATCTGAGCCCTCTGCTTGCAGACGTTTTCCCTGTAGCCATTGCCGCTTTTCCAGATCGATATCTGGCGCAACAGCTTGACTCACATCCTCTGGATGGCTCATGTCGATTCCTTAGGCCGGCAACAGGTTTCGTGCGGCAAGATCGTCGGCAACGTCTTCCAGACCAAGTCGATTCAACGTCTCCCGCGTTGGGCAGCCCAGTTCAGGGTGCCAGCCCATCTCTTTATAAAAGAGCGTCAGAGATTCACGCATATCGTCACGATCCATCTTATCGGTCCCCTCAGTGAAGGCGGGAATCTTCGGATCCTTATCAAACACCCACGAACAAATCAGATCGTGCTCATTACGCATATCATTGGTTTGCATCAGCTTTACCGTGTAGGCACGATGCAGAGTAAAGATGCGTTCTGCGGCTAAATCGAGGCTGGCCTGGGTGGTTTCATCACCGGTAACGGCCTGGAAGAACTTCGCTTCAAGATCCAGATCGCCGCGGTAGTTGCGACTTTTCAGCGGCGACACGGTCATCGGCCAGACCCAGTTACACAGCGTGACGGCGTTATGCAGGCACACTTTCAGCAACGTCCATTTGGCGTATTTGATCTTGGCGGCATTAATTGGCGTGTAATTTTTGGTTTCATCGTAGGCATCTTCTGAACCAAACAACTCCGCCGCCACCTCGCGCTGCAGCTTCAACGGCAAACCTGAGCCGATAAAATTAATATGGGTGTGGGTCATACAGTCACGGTTGAACATGCAGTTAGTGATTGCCCCCACCTGCGCCGACGCCTCATTGGCATGGTGTACAGGAAAACCAAACGGCGACCACAGTTTGTTTTTGTCGTAGGCCCAGTATTCTTCACCCAGATTCCAGCGCTCGGCGATAGCATAAGATCCGTCAGCCAGGTGGCTGAGTTCCCCCACGCGGTGCGCAAGGCGATAGTAAAAATCCTTGATGAAATTGGGATCGCCCGCTTCCAGTTGATCCCAACGGATCTGGGCATATTCATCTGCCGGCAGGACGCGTTTAAACACGCCTTTGCTGTAGCAATAGGTAAAGTCGCGGTGTAACTGACCGTAGTTGCACCAGATGCCGTAATCATCAAACAGATTCAGGCCAATCAGGTTGCCAATCACGCGGCCATCATCTTTATCTTCAAAGTCTTTCGGGCCGTGGGGAAAAATCGTGGTATGCACAAAGTTCGCCACGCAGGTGTTTCCCCCGGTGCTCGGTACGCCAAAATCTTTTACGCGTGGGATATTCATCTGCGTCATACAGCGGATCGGACAGGAGTGGCAGCCACTCATTTTAACGGTGTACTTTTCCGCCGCCGGGCCTAAGTCGAAGACCGATTTATAGGTACGAAAACCGACGGTATTCTGATTACCCGGCGGGATCTCGCCTGTCTCAATTGGGCCTCCTTCTGCGGCTCCCCAGAACAAGCCTTTGCGGGCTGTCCAACGAGAAGCAGGAGACGAATACTCCGCCCAGGCTTGCGGTGTACTGGGCACAACATGGTTATTGTTCGCACCAATCAGTTCCGTCATCATGTAGTCATTCAACCGCTTCATCTCTTTGCGGTCGGCGATATTGACGCCTTTGGTCCCTTCCACGGCAATCGCTTTCAGCTTTTTAGAGCCCATTACCGCACCGGTTCCTGCGCCACCGCTGTGGTTACGGCTGTTGAGCATACAAGAGAGTGGCACCAGGTTTTCACCGGCCTGACCAATGGCCGCCACGCAGGTTTCCGGAGAGGTCATCCGACAAATTTCTTCTGTGGTCGCGCGGGTGCCTTTTCCCCACAAGAAATCCGCTTTTTCAATAGTGACCTTATCGTCCTTAATATTGAGCCAGACGGGTGATGCGGCTTTACCTTCAATAATAATGGCGTCATACCCAGCGAATTTCATTTGCGCGGCGAAAAAGCCGCCCATATGGGCATCGACCACTAAATTGCCTTTGGTAAATGTCGATAATGAGGTGATATTAACGCGGGAACTGCACGGCGCGCCGGACCCGGTAAGCGGGCCTGTCGCAAAGACTAATTTATTGCCTTCATCAAAAGGTTTGGTACCGGCAGGCACTTCGTCATACATAATTTTGTAGCCGAATCCCATGCCGCCAACGAATTTTTTAAATTTACTGGAATCTTCAAGGGTAATATCGCCTGTTGTAAGATTGACCCGTAAAATATTACCTGTCCAACCGTTAGCCATAATGTTTTCCTTTGCAAGATTCAAACAGTAATATCTTTCCATTCAATGATTTTTAATGCCCCGGTCGGACAGGCATTGGCACATTCGCCGCATAAAACGCATTTTGACGATTTTTTCGTTTCGGTATTTACGGTCGCCATCATCCAGGGACATGCGGTGGTGCAGGCGCTGCAACCAATACACCGTTTGTGATCGACGGCAATACAGCCATCCTTCTCTTTCCACGTAATCGCCCCAATAGGGCAGACCTTCATGCATTGCGGATCTTTACACTGACGACAGGTATCAGGCGTATAGTTCAGATCGCCGTATAAACCGCCGCCAGAGCCAACGCCACTGTCACCAAAAAAATAATTGCGGTGAATTTTAATGCGTGAGAAAAAGGTTCCGACTGCGCCGTCATTGTAATTGGTACAGGAAATTTCACAGCGATGACAGCCGGTACAACGCGCGCGCTGCGTCACCAGCACGCCTTTCGGGGTATTAATTAGTCCTACTGTGCCACTATCAATATCGTCTTGTTTGCAGCCAAAAAGAGAGAGTAACGCGGGGGCAATGGTTAGTCCTGCAAGGCCTTTTCCTGATATCCGCAGGAATTCCAGCCGCGTTAAACCTAAATCTAATAATGGACGATCAACCTGGTTCATTTATTTTGCATCCTCTTCGCAAATGCAGTGCTGACAACACGCCCCAGGCCGATGCTAAATATGCTGAAAAAGCGCCTCTGATGTTGCCTCCCACAGCTGAAGTTTTGCCATAACCGGATCGCATAAATGACACGATTAAACTCAAATAAACTAATCCTTTTGGGTTAGGCGGAATAAATAATGGGTTTATTTTCTGGATATAACTTTGATCACCATCAATTAAATTCGGGAAGAAAAACATTAAAAACGAAGTGATATTTATTATCATTTGATGTTTGCAAATTAAATGTGAAGCCGTTCCCAAAATATCATTAAATCTTACGCGAGATATATTTAAAAATATAACGACTATTTTTTTATGAGATTATTCACATCCTGAAGAATCATTTAATGTGGATTCACATTACCAACGAAGGGATGAGGACATCCCTGTTGACGCCTATCCGGCAAGGGCTTTGATCACCGTCTCCATTGCCTGCTTTTCCATGTCGCTACGCACGATACGCTGATTCGCCAGAGCAGTTCGCAACACCCCGGCAATCACAATATGTTTCGGCTCTTGTCCCAGATCGCGCATTTCCAGCACCACTTTGCCGACGACTCTGCACATCTCGCGGTATAGTTCATCGTCTTTTGTCAGGTTTCCCATTATTGTCTCTCTTCACAGATCCAGACAAACAGCATATATCACTCTACTCCAGATGACAAAAAGCAAGTAAAATCATACAAATAACGCATGGCATTATTCTATACGAGAGGTTTCTTTCAGTTGCTGCCATTTGTTCACCAGTTCCGCCAGATTTGCGGCCTGCATTTTTTCCATCACCCGTGAACGGTGAACCTCGACCGTACGCACTGCGATATTCATCATTTGCGCGATCTCACGATTCATCATCCCCTTCACGACAAGCTCCGCAAGGTCTCGCTCTTTCGGCGTCAGCGCCCGATAACATCCGGCAATTTTCAGTCTGGCGATCGCCGCCTCAGAAACGGCCAGCGCACGCTCCAGCGCAGCCTGCAACGGTTTAGCCGAGACCGGTTTTTGCAGGAAATCCACGGCACCACGCTTCATCTGCTCAACGGCCATCGGCACGTCGCCATGTCCGGTGAGAAACACCACGCCCAGCGTACTTCCCCGCTGGCGTAGCGCCTCGTGAACGTTCTTACCATCCATTACCGGCATGCGCATATCCAGAAGTAACACGCCGGTTTGATGTAAATCGGCTTGTGCAAGGAACGTTTCCCCTTCTTCCCAGCACATCACCGAATATCCCAGGCTCTCCAGCAGAAATGCGCAGGCTTCGGTGACCGCCACATCATCATCCAGTAAGTGAATTATCGCCATCTGCGCCTTTTCTCTCTTGTTGTGTAAAATCGAGTACCACCAACGCCCCCGCCAGCCCGTCTGGCGCCGTCTGGTTCAGAAGGTGGATTTCACCCTGACCATAACGCACCAGCCGCTGGCAGATCACCAGGCCCAGCCCCATCCCCTCTTTCCTGCTGGTCATAAAGGGCTGAAAAGCCTGATGCAGCAAGGCATCGTCAATCCCGCCGCCGTTGTCCTGTAAGGTGATGCGCACGCCGCTGGCGCTACCTTGCGCCTCCAGCCACACGGCTGTCGCCCCGGCCTGGGCGGCATTAAGGATCAGATTAGCCAGCACCTGCTCCAGCAAAACCGGGGGTAAACGTATCGTCAGGGCGCGATCAATATCGCTATGTAATGCTACATCTGGATAATGTTGCGCCATTCGCAGCAACTGCCAGACATGCTGAACCGCCCCATGAATGCAGATGTGCTCCCAGTCCTCGGTGGGAATGGGGCTCCCCTGCGCCTGGCTCACCCAGCTACGCAAATTTCGCAAGGTATCCGCGCCGCGCTGCGCCTGACTGTCAATGTGTTCCAGCGCGGGCAATAGCGCGTGATCCTTTTCCTGAGCCTGTAAGCGAATCAGGCAGCCCTGCGCGTAATGTCGGATGGCAGAAAGCGGTTGATTCAGCTCATGCGCAAACCCCGAGGTCATTTCCCCCAGCACACTCATCTGCCTCGCGGTTTCCAGCGCCTGTTCCTGCTGGCGCAGCCGGATACCGTTACGCTCAATCTGCTTACCACGCCGACGTACCAGCAACATTACCCAGATGTAGTTCAGCGTCAGCAGTAATACGACAACCCCCATGCCGCCCACCAGCCACTGATGCTGGATAAGCCAGCTTTTGACCTCCAGCCACAGGCGTCGCTGCTGCGGATGCTGCTGCACGTCACGCAATAACGCTTCGACCTGGCTGGTTGAAGCCGGCGCCCCCCAGTGAAACGCGGCATTCTCCGGCGCAGAAAGCAGTACGCGGGTGATCCTGTCTGCCAGCGCGTCGCTCACCGCAGGCAAGGCGGCAAATGACCAGTCCGGATAGAGCGGCGTACTGGTTAAACAGGCAATGTCCGTAGAATGACGAATGACCGCGACAAAATCGGTTTTATCAATCAGCCCCTCTTCATCCATTTTTTCCAGCAGACAGACCGGCACGATCACGGCCTGAACCGCGTTTTCCCGCAGAAGATAGATCAACGCATCGGCGGGAAAACCGGTAAAACGCAGGTTGATATCGCGCTCAGGACGCAATCCGGCATCGCTCAGCGCTTTGTACCCCAGCATATAGCCACCAAACGCCTGTGGATCGATGGCCCCAACGGTTTTGCCGATTAAATCCTGGGCGCGAGCGATGCCGCTGTCGCGCCGGGCGAGAATCGCACTGCCAATGATGTTACTTGTTCCGCGCTCAGAACGCAGAGAAGCCAGCCAGCGCAGCGGGGCATGGCTGTTTAACTGCACAAACTGCGCCGGGTTAGTCACCACAAATTGCACCGTCCCATTGTTGACGGCAGTCTGCATCTGATGCAGATCGAGCGGCAGAATATGAAACTGTTCGCCGGGAAGTTGCTGATTAAGCTCTGTTTCCAGCGGCTGCCAGTGGCTTCGGGTAGACACTTCTCCGCGCATCGCCAGAATACCTATATTCCAGGATCCCGCCTGCGCTGCGGCATTGAACATCAAAGCGGACACCAATAGCGCCAGTCTCCTGAACACGTTACCTCTCACTCTCTATATCCCTGTTGATTATGTTGTTTTAGATCAACAACCCGCCGGGTATGTGGTTAACCACAATAGAGCCGCCCCCGCCACGATTTTTACACTGTAAATCATCGACATTCTTTATTCATCACACGCAAACCAACGGCGTGACAAATGTTTCGTTGTTGCAGTGAGACGGGAGAAAAAATGGACAGCAATAAACGGCAGTTTCTCCAGCAACTGGGCGTTCTGACCGCAGGCGCTTCGCTGGTTCCACTGGCCCAGGCGAAATTTCCCTTTTCACCTGAGCGCCGGGAAGGGCTCGCACAGCATCGTTACGCGATGCTTATCGATTTACGCCGCTGTATCGGGTGCCAGGCCTGCACCGTCAGTTGTGCGATTGAAAACCAGACGCCGCAGGGGGAATTTCGCACTCACGTCAATCAGTATCAGGTCCGGCTTGCAGATGAGGTGACCAACGTTCTGTTGCCGCGCCTGTGTAACCACTGCGACAACCCGCCCTGCGTGCCTGTCTGCCCGGTGCAGGCGACGTTTCAGCGGGAAGATGGCATCGTCGTGGTGGATAACAGCCGCTGCGTCGGCTGCGCCTACTGTGTGCAGGCCTGTCCTTATGACGCACGTTTCATCAACCATGAAACGCAAACCGCCGACAAGTGTACTTTCTGCGTGCACCGCCTGGAGGCCGGACTATTGCCCGCCTGCGTGGAATCCTGCGTCGGCGGCGCACGCATCATCGGCGATATTAAGGATCCACAAAGCCGTATTTCGCAACTGCTCCACGCCCATCGCGACGCCATCAGAGTTTTGAAACCGGAAAATAATACCGCGCCCCATGTTTTCTATCTGGGACTGGACGAGGCGTTTGTCATGCCGTTGACAGGACGCGCCCAACCCGCACTCTGGCAGGAGATCTGAGAATGCAACCACTCATCATCGAAGAGGTACTGACCCGTCCGCAGGCCATAAGCTGGCTCCCCTGGGCGGTACAGTATTTCTTTTTCATCGGTATTGCGGCCTGTGCAGCGCTGTTTGGTTGCGTGCTGCACTGGCGTAAACAAGACAACGCTGCGCTGGAAAACCTGACGCTGTTGATTGCCCTGACCTGTGCCATCACCGCCCCGCTGGCCCTGACGGCGGATTTACACCAGACGGCTCGCGTCTGGCATTTCTATGCCTATCCCACGCCCTGGTCATGGATGCCGTGGGGAGCGCTGTTTTTACCGCTGTTCACGGCCTTTCTGGGGTTCTGGTTTCTGGCGATGGTACTTAATAAACTCACTCATAAAAGTTACACTGTCACAAAGTGGCTGGCACTTGCCAGTGCGCTTTGTGCCATTGGCCTGCTGGTTTATACCGGCCGGGAAGTGTCCATCGTTGAGGCTCGCCCACTCTGGTTCAGTTACGCTTTTCCGCTGGCAATGTTCCTGAGCGCACTACAGACCTTTTTTGCCCTGTTGATTGTCGGTATCCGACATGATGTTGCCCTGCAACACAAACTGGCTGGTGGACAACTCGTTACGCTGTTAGCGCTCGCCGCAGTCGTCGTGTTCTGGGCCAGCGGCAACACACTTTCCGGTGCGGCAATTCGCCAGTGGCTCACACTCTCTGCCTCTGCGCGCAATTATGCCGTTGGTTGGCTGGCATTCTGGTTAATCTCAGTGCTTTTCTGTGCCGTTGCCGTGCGTCGTCCGCTCTCTTTGCCTTCGCGCGCTCTGCTTGCGCTGAGCGCAATGGCCCTGTGCTGGCTCATGCGCTGGACGCTCCTGATTCAGGGGCAAACGCTGCCTAAATTCAACGCGCAATTTAATCCATACACATTGCCTGCGGGCACTGACGGCTGGCTTGCCCTCCTCGGCACCTTCGGTTTGTGGGTAGCGCTGCTGATTATGGTTCGTGAAACGGTGAATATGTTCGAAAGGAGAGTACAACATGGCTAATGTAACCCGTCGACAGTGGCTTAAAATCGGCCTTGCCGTGGGCGGTATGGCGACATTCGCCCTCAGCTACCGTGACGTTGCAAAGCGCGCCATTGATGGCTTGCGAAACGGTACCTCCGGTAAAATTACCCGCGATCGGATCATCGGCAATGCGCTGATTCCGGAAGCATCCGCCCATTCTGGCTGGCAGCAGGATCCGCAGCAGACCATCAGTATGACCCAGTGTTTTGGCTGCTGGACGCAGTGCGGTATCCGGGTTCGGGTCGACCAGAAAACCCAACGCGTTATCCGTATTGCCGGAAACCCTTATCACCCGCTTTCTCACGAGCACCATATTGACGCATCAGTCCCGTTTAGTACGGCAATGGCGCAACTGGCGGGTGAAAGCGGCCTTGACGCCCGTTCAACCGCCTGCGCGCGCGGCGCCACCCAGCTTGAAGCATTGTACAGTCCGTTGCGTATCCTTGAGCCGATGAAACGCGCAGGCAAGCGTGGCGAAGGAAAATGGCAGCGCATCAGCTTTGAACAATTGATCAACGAGATCGTGGAAGGCGGCGATCTGTTCGCCGAGGGCCATGTCGACGGTCTGCGTGCCCTTTACGCGCCGTCCACGCCCATTGATCCGGCGCATCCGGGTTTTGGTCCCAGACCCAATCAACTGCTGGTCACCAATACCAGCGACGACGGGCGAGACTCTTTTCTTCGCCGGTTTGCCCTGAACAGCTTCGGCAGTAAAAACTTTGGCGCGCATGGTTCTTATTGTGGACTGTCCTATCGCGCAGGTTCCGGCGCGTTAATGGGCGATCTCGATAAAAACACCCACGTGAAGCCCGACTGGGATAACGTCGAATTCGCGCTGTTTATGGGAACCTCCCCCGCGCAATCGGGCAATCCCTTTAAGCGCCAGGCCAGACAGCTTTCCAGCGCCCGTCTGCGGGACAATTTTTCATATGTTGTCGTTGCCCCCGCGTTGCCCTTAACCACCGTACTGGCGGACGACCATGGGCACTGGTTGCCGGTTATCCCCGGCAGTGACTCTGCACTGGCGATGGGGATGATCCGCTGGATCATCGAAAACCAGCGCTATAACGCTGCGTATCTGGCGCTTCCCGGCATCAATGCCATGCAGCAGGCCGGTGAAAAAAGCTGGTCAAACGCCACGCATCTGGTCATTACCGACGAGCTTCCGGGACTGGCCGGGCAGCACCTGACACAGGCTCATCTCGACCCTACGGCAACCAGCGAACCGTTAGTAGTGAATGAGTACGGTGAACTGGTTCCTGCCAGTGAGTGCATGCGAGCCACATTATTTGTCACCCGTCAGGTGCCCCTCGCCGACGGACGGAATGTGACTGTGCAAAGCAGCTTCCAGTGCCTGAAAACCGCGGCAGAAAAAATGACGCTCGCCCAGTACAGCCAGCAGTGCGGCGTGGCTGAGGACAAAATCATCGCGCTGGCAGACGCATTTACCCGTCATGGCCGTAAAGCGGCGGTCATTACCCACGGCGGCATGATGGCGGGAAACGGATTTTATAATGCCTGGGCGGTGATGATGCTGAATGCGCTGATCGGCAATCTCAGTCTGGAGGGCGGCGTCTTTGTCGGCGGCGGCAAGTTCAACGGCGCAATGGACGGTCCGCGCTATAACATGGACAGTTTTCCTGGAAAAGTGAAGCCTAAAGGACTGAGCATTGCGCGGAGCAAAACGGCCTATGAATCCTCTGAAGAATACCGCCACAAGGTGGCGACCGGGCGTTCGCCCTTCCCGGCGAAAGCGCCGTGGTATCCGTTTGTCGCCGGTCAACTGACCGAACTGTTAAGCTCTGCGCTGGAGGGGTATCCCTATCCGTTAAAAGCGTGGATTTCCAACATGACCAATCCATTCTATGGCGTGCCCGGCCTGCGCGCAGTGGCAGAAGAGAAACTTAAAGATCCGGCGCGTTTACCGCTTTTTGTAGCAATTGACGCCTACATGAACGAGACCACCGCCCTTGCGGATTACATCGTGCCGGACACGCATAATTTTGAGAGCTGGGGATTCAGTGCGCCGTGGGCGGGTGTCGCCAATAAGGCGACCACCGCGCGCTGGCCTGTTGTCGATGCGGCAACCGCCAGAACCGCCGACGGTCAGCCGGTTTCGATGGAGTCGTTTTGCATTGCCGTGGCTAAAAAATTGAATCTGCCAGGATTTGGCGACAATGCTATTTCCGACAGCGACGGCAACCTCTATCCACTTAACCGTGCCGAAGATTATTATCTGCGTATCGCTGCCAACATCGCGTTTATGGGTAAAAACCCGGTCGCAGAAGCGGTGACTGACGATCTCACCCTTACCGGGGTGAGTCGCATTCTGCCTGCGATTGAGCGCACACTGAAGGCCGATGAAGTGAAGCGCGTGGCATTCATCTACTCTCGCGGCGGTCGTTTCGCCCCGGATAAAAGCGGGCGTGCTGAAAACCGGGTCGGTAACGCATGGGAAAAGCCACTACAAATCTGGAATGCAAACGTGGCGGCCCATCGCCATGCGATCACGGGCGAACGCTACAGCGGTTGTCCGACGTGGTATCCGTCGCGGCTGTCCAACGGGCGCGCCGTGGATGAGCTGTTTCCGGAAAGCCAGTGGCCGCTTAAACTTATCTCGTTTAAATCCAACACCATGGCCAGCGCCTCGACGGTGATCCCACGTTTACATCACCTGAAACCTACAAATCTGGTGGCGTTAAATCCGCTGGACGGAAAACATTATGGGCTGGCACATGGCGATACGGTGCGGATCACCACTCCCGGCGGACAGGTTGAGGCGCAAATCAGTTTGCTTAACGGCGTTATGCCTGGAGTCATTGCCATTGAACACGGCTACGGACATCGTGAAATGGGGGCGGCGCAGCATACTCTGGACGGTGAACCGTTGCCGTTTGACCCGAAGGTTAAATCGGGGATTAACCTCAACGACCTGGGATTTGCCGATCCGACGCGGGAAGTGAGCAATACGTGGCTGGACTGGGTGTCCGGCGCCGCCGTACGTCAGGGACTTCCGGCGCGAATTGAACGAGCGTAATGCGAATGCCGGAGGGCAACGCTCTCGCGCTTTATCCGGCCTACAGGACGTCGTAGGCCGGGTAAGGCGACGGCGTTGCGCAACTAAGCGCATTTTTTGCGTTTACGCAATTGGCAGACATGACTTGTTTAATAACAATTTGTTGTGAAACTGTCCGTTTCCGTTTTGAAACGCTGTTTTCATTTTCCTTTTGGGTATTTTTCAGCGTATAATGCGCGCCAACTGTCTCTTGAATGGTTTCAGCACATTGACCTGTCATACTCAGCGACTACAAAACGTCCCTTTCCGTTGGGCTGAAACACGAGCACACATTCCTCTGCACGCTCTTTCGATGTCACCTATCCTTAGAGCGAGGCAACACCACTTTCGTAATACAGGTTTCGCTTTCAGGCTGTGCGCCCCGGAAGCCAGTTTCCCCTATCCTTCTCAACTTAAAGACTAAGACTGTCATGAAAAAGACGAAAATTGTTTGCACCATCGGTCCGAAAACCGAATCTGAAGAGATGTTAACCAAAATGCTGGACGCGGGCATGAACGTCATGCGTCTGAACTTCTCTCACGGTGACTATGAAGAACACGGTCAGCGCATCAAGAATCTGCGCAACGTGATGAGCAAAACCGGCAAGAAAGCCGCAATTCTGCTGGATACCAAAGGTCCGGAAATCCGTACCATTAAGCTTGAAGGTGGCAATGACGTTTCTCTGAAAGCGGGCCAGACCTTCACCTTCACCACCGACAAATCCGTAGTCGGTAACAGTGAGATCGTGGCTGTGACCTACGAAGGTTTCACCTCCGATCTCTCCGTCGGTAACACCGTCCTGGTTGATGATGGTCTGATCGGTATGGAAGTCACTGCGATCGAAGGCAACAAAGTGATCTGTAAAGTGCTGAACAACGGCGATCTCGGCGAAAACAAAGGCGTTAACCTGCCAGGCGTTTCTATCGCGCTGCCAGCACTGGCTGAAAAAGACAAACAGGACCTGATTTTTGGTTGCGAACAAGGCGTAGACTTTGTTGCTGCTTCCTTTATTCGTAAGCGTTCTGACGTTATCGAAATCCGTGAGCACCTGAAAGCGCACGGCGGCGAAAACATCCAGATCATCTCCAAAATCGAAAACCAGGAAGGCCTCAACAACTTCGACGAAATCCTCGAAGCCTCTGACGGCATCATGGT
>OKVW01000478.1_pt1 | contig 23473 bp, 21 predicted proteins | sample 1606991 | NCBI WGS metagenome assembly OKVW01 (sample SAMN03281021, study PRJEB24777) | human gut metagenome | isolation source: fecal sample PR177 from 1 month old male Malay infant, vaginal delivered...
CAAAAAAAGACCTCCAATAGCTTAAGATGTTCCCATAATATGGTGAATTCACCTGAAACAGAGGAAGCAGCAATGCCTCTTGTTCCAGGTATAATCTTAAGCCTTCGGATGTCTTTTTTCTTTTTCTCGCGCCTGGATGCGTCAGCGGGCGGTCTTATACCCAGTGGGTGAGAGCCAGGGGCTGCGGGCGGATGAATCTAACTCCGCCCGCGTACCCTTCCACCCCTAAATCTCCATAATCAATGCCGATGCATAGAAAACTTCTCCATAGGATAATTCTTCAGATTCTCCCTCACCTTCCGCCCATCGGCCTTGGCGATCAGGCTGTCTCTGTCCTTCTTGAACTCGTTCACAGCCTTGCGTTTGCTGGGGCCGCCTACGCAGCCGCCCTCACAGGCCATGCCCTCCACGAAGTCCTCAGGCAGCTTGCCCACGCGCAGCATAAGCAGGGCCTTCTTGCACTCCACGGCGCCGTTGCAGCGGGCTACCTTGATTCCGTCCACGCTCTCTCCGGCTTCCTCCATACACTCCAACACCGCGGTAGTCACGCCGCCGCCATTGCCGAAGCGTTTGCCGAACACGGAACTCTCCTGGTACTCGGCGGCCTCCGGCTCCAGCTCCACGCCCCTGGCGCGCATCATGGCGTTGACCTCCTCCAGGCTCAGCACATAATCCGCGTTGTCCTTCACGTTTAAGTCCAGGGCCTCGCTCTTCTTGGCAATACAGGGGCCTACGAACACAGTGATAGTCTCCGGGTCCATGGTCTTTAACAGGCGGGATACCGCGCACATGGGAGACACGGTGGTGGACATGTTGTCCAGCAGCATTGGGAAATGCTTCTTGATCATGTTGACAAATGCCGGGCAGCAGGACGTGGTCAGCTTCTTGCCTTCCTTGTATGCCTCCATCCACTCGTCGGCCTCATAGGCTGCGGTCATATCGCCGCCCAGGCCTACCTCAACCATGTCTGCAAAACCGATCTTCTTTAAGGCGGTCTTCCAGCTGGCCATGGTAATCTCCGGTCCGAACTGGCCTTCTATGGCGGGAGCCACCATGGCAACCACCTTCTTGCCTGCCTGGATCAGGTTGATGACATCCATCATAAAGGTCTTGGAGTCAATGGCTCCGAAGGGACAGCTGTGTACACAGTTGCCGCACTCGATGCACTTCTTCTCATCGATCTCACAGATTCCGTACTCATCATATGTAATGGCGTCCACAGGACAGCTCTTCTTGCAAGGGCGTTCCAGATGGGCGATTGCGTTGTATGGACAGGCCTGGGAACATTTTCCGCAGGACTTGCATTTTGCAGGGTCTATATAAGCCCGGTCGCGGCCCATGCTGATGGCCCCGAAATTACAGGAGTTCTGACAGGCCTTGCCCATGCACTTCTGGCAGTTGTCAGTCACCACATAAGCGGCGATGGGACACTCCTCGCAGGCCGCGTTGATGACCTGGACTACGTTGGAAGAGTTCTTGCCCTTGGGACATTTTCCTTCCGCCAGGCGGACCCTCTGTTTGATGATTTCACGCTCTTTATAAATACAGCACCGATAGGTCGCCTGCGGACCCGGAATAATGTCGTAGGGAATATCGTGTTCTTTCTTTTCCAGGTCGCCTTCCCACGCCGCCTTGGCTACTGCGTACAACACTTCATGCTTTAACCGCAGGATCGTCGCATCATTGGTTACCATTCATTCATCCTCCTCTTACTATGCCCTTTTTTCCATCATACAAAATCTACTATATCCCATTGGAAAAAGCAAGTTTTAAAAAAGGTACAAACATGTAATTGTTAAAAATTTAATAATATGTAACTGTTACAGTCTTCCCAATCTCCTCAATCACGTGTTTCAGCTGCTCCACCAGGTTCTGGCGGATACCCAGATCAAAGGGCAGCCCCGGATTCTGATAGGCGCTGTTGATTGCCTTGCCCACAAACAGATGGACCTCCGTGCAGTCTTCAATCAGCACCTTGGCCACCATGGAACCGCCGTTGGGCTTATCCAATTCCTGGAAGAATTCCTCGGACACAGTCTCGTTCTTCACATACCGGCGCAGCAGCTGCAGCACCCGGTTCAGGGTCAGCACGCCCTCTGTCACCAGATCCACGCCGTCCATGTATGCGATGGGCGGAATCTCGGGATCTACATAGTCCAGGGAAACGTCCAGCTTCTTATTTAATACACGCGACACAATGGTGGCGCTGGTTCCGCCGCAGACGATGGTCCTGGCGTTCTCGCCCTTCATGAATTCGTGAACCATGCGCACATCGTCCTCAGGGTTGCGGGCCGGGCCGGTCATCAGGTGCACCGGCTTGCTGTCTACAATCCTCATGCAGGCCACTGTGGTGTCATCCCCCGGCCGGAACTGGTACAGCTCGTCACAGGCCCGGCTGATGGAGGTGGCCAGACGCATGGCGGACACAGTCAGGGCATACTGGCGCACCGCGTAATCCGCTATGTCCTGCCAGAGCCAGCCGAAATTCAGCAGCTCCCCAACCCCCGCGTGGATGGTTCCGTCGCTCATCAGAATCAGGGCATCGCCCTTCTGGACGCGGAAGCGGTACTCATTGATCTTCTTTCCCTGGAATTCCCTGGAATTCTCCGGGATTGTCATAAGCTTGCCGTTCCGTATGAATATGCAGCCCGGATTGTCATATTCCACCAGGTAGGCGTCCCCATTGTGGTACACCTGAAGGATGCTGAAGGTAGAGTATGCCACCTGGCGCACCTGGCAGATGGGCAGGGTTTCAGTGATGGTATCCACACATTCTTCCAAAGTGGCCCCGTTTAAGAACATTGTTCCCAGGATTTTGGAGGTCAGTGTGGATAAAATGTTGGCCTTTACGCCGCTGCCCATGCCGTCCGCCAGAATCATAATGTTGGAATCCGCAGTCTGCAGAAGCTCCACCTTGTCCCCACACAGGATTTCGGTATATTTATTCAGGCTTTTATATGCAACGTCTACCGTAATTCCCATTATTTACCTCCGCCCTGTCCCGGCTTTATATCTTTGGCGCCCAGCTTGACGTAGCCGCCCCCGGACTTCCCGGTGGTTCCCAGATGGACATAGCCGGTGGCTTTCTTGGCAGGTTCAGGCTGGTCTGCCGCCTTGGCTGTCATCACACCGCTCAGAGGCACGGCTCCGCTGCCAACCTGGACGTCGGGAATCACCCGGTCCTCCTCGCCGCCTGCGTAGGTGGTCTCACCGTCCTCCAGCAGGGAATGGCACAGTTTGGTCAGGGTGGTCTTGGTCTCCGCTGTGGTCTCGCCCAACAGACCGGCGATCTCCTGGGCCACCATCATCTGCTTGTGGATGACCTTCTGGGCCAGGTCAATGGTCTCCAGCTTCTTCTCATATTCTTCCCTGGCCTGCTCCTCCTCCTTGGTCAGGTCTATAAATGTGGCCAGAACGGCATTTTCCCGCTCTATGTATACAATATTCTGAAGCGTGGACATCTTGTACTCAGGATAGCTCACACGCTTGCCGTGTATGTTCTGATGGGTGTTAAATACCCACTGGAAATCCACGGGATCAATGAATTCATAAAGGTACATCTGAAGCGCTTCCGCCCGCGTCTTGCCGAAATACTTCTCGCCCACGTCGGAATACTCCTTGATCTTCATATCTTCATCCACAATCAGCACAATATTGGGTGAGGTCTCCATCACCAGGTTAGCCATGGATTCCGCCTTCTCATGCATGAAGGGGATGCACATGCTGACCTCTGCCTTGTGCTGGTACACTGCAATCGCCTTCTCCCGGCAGGTGGGATATCCGCAGGCGCCGCAGTTTAACTCGTCCTCCGGACGAACCTTGTTGGTCATATGCAGAATGGCCCGGATCTCCTCCTCCGAAGGCTGGGGATCTCTGGGAGAGTGGTCCTCAAACCGCTTGGCAAAGGAGACTGCCCGCAGCACCGGCTCCAGTTCATCCTGGGCCACCGGCTCCCTGGCAATGGTCTCTTCCATATCCAGCTTCACCTTAAATCGGGAGATGGTCTCATCATTGACCGTGGGGCCTTTGATGCAGCCGCCGGCGCACATATTCATCTCAATGAAGCAGCCTTTAATCTCGCCTCTGGCCATGCTTCTGCACAGATCGATACAGTTCTGGACGCCGTGGACATAGAACTTGCGGTAACCGTCGGTCTGGGCCTCTGTGGCCAGAACGGAATTGACTACGCCGTTGGTCACGGGGTACAGGCGGTTAACCCTGGGATCGAATCTGGTAAAGGGCTTATCCTCGCAGTCCCCGATTACGATCTCTTCCTCCTCCAGCCACTGGCTGATGTCATTGAAGTTCAGCACACCGTCGATGCTGTCGCTGTGGCGCGGGTCCATGGCTTCCTTCTTCTTAGCAATACAGGGGCCTAAAAAGACCACCTTCACCTGGCTCCCCAGCTCCTCCTTCAGCAGCTTGCCGTGGGCCACCATGGGGGACACCACCGGGGCCAGATAGGGAATCAGCTGAGGATAATATATTTCAATCAGATCGTTGACACTGGGACAGCAGGTGGTGATTATGTTCTCCATGCTGCCTTCCTCCAGCAGCCTGGCGTACTCCTCCGTCACAAAGGCCGCGCCCTCGCTGGTCTCACGCACATCCTCAAAGCCAAGGCGCATCAGGGCCGCGCGCACCTGGCCGATGGTCTTGTACTTCAGCAGGCCCATGTAGGAGGGAGCGATGGAGACCACCACCCGCTCCCCTGCGGCTATGTACCGTTTTACTTTGGCCAGATCGCTGTTTAAGGTCTTGGCGGACTGGGGACAGATGCGCAGGCAGTGGCCGCAGAGAATACATTTGTCCTGCATGATCACAGCGCGCTCGTCCTTGACCTGGATGGCCTTGACCTCGCAGTAGCGGACGCATTTGTAGCAGTGCTTACATTTGGTCGCTTTGAAATCAATGATCTCCATGCTCATTTTACAGTCTCCCCATTATCTCGTTTGCAAAGAACTCCTCTGTATCGTCCGGTTTTAATGAAAACAGCTGGTCCTCAACCGTGACACAGACACCGTGGTCACAGTTGCCGCTGCAGAATGATCCGTTTAAATCCACCTTGTCGGAAAGGCCGTTCTGGTTCACCAGCCGCTGCAGCTTCTCAATGATCTCCCTGGAACCTTTTAAATGACAGGCACTTCCTATACAGATTGTAACTTTCATACCTTATTCCTCCTTGTTATGAGCACTTAGAGGCCGTATTTCGGCCGCTTACGTGCGATACATTTCACCGGCACTTAGTGAGGTCTTTCACAAACTTAGTGCAGTGGTTTGTTATGAGCACTCAGCACCTGTCCTTTAGGCGCTTACGCAGCTGCGGCTTTCCGGCCGCATATGTGCAATTGGTTTTTACCCAAAATATGCTTTTATTATCGCATATTGTGAACTTTATATCAACATGATTCTGACCGGAGAAATGAAAATTTTATGGCAAATCCCCCCGCTTTGTGCTATAGTAAATTTATTGTTCTTACCCTGAAGTGGAGACTGAAGGCGAAGACAGGTCTGATTATACATAGATGGCGATCCGCCCTGCGGGTTTTCTATTGCGTTGTATGTGTTACGCGCTCCTGTATTTCGTTTGCCTTCCCCGGGATGAGTGACCGAAAGAAAGGAGCTTTTTATTATGAAAAAATCTGTATCCATGATCATGGCTGCTGCTGTAACCGCCTCACTTCTGCTGGCAGGCTGCGGTTCCGGCCAGACAGCCGCCACAACTGCGGCTGCAACCACTGCAGCTGAGACAACTGCCGCTGAGACAACCGCCGCCGAGACAACTGCCGCCGAGGCTGCCGAGGCTGAAACCACCGTTTCCGAGAGCGCCGCCCCCCAGGCCCTGGCGAATTCCGGGGACAACTGCCAGGCCGGCGTCCGCATCGGCTCTTTAAAGGGCCCCACCTCCATGGGACTAGTGTACCTGATGGACAAGGCCGCCAAGGGAGAGACAGAGAACCACTATGAATTCACCATGACCGGCGCGGCCGATGAGCTGGTGGGCAAGATCGCAAACGGCGACCTGGACATCGCCCTGGTTCCGGCCAATGTGGCCAGCGTGCTCTACAACAAGACCAAGGGCTATGTGACCGTCCTGGACATCAACACACTGGGCGTGCTCTATGTGGTGGCTTCCGATGATTCCATCACCTCCATGGCAGATTTAAAAGGGAAGACCGTGTACATGACCGGCAAGGGCACCACCCCTGAGTATGTGATGAACTATCTGCTGGCTGAGAACGGCCTGGCTTCCTCTGACGTGGATCTCCAGTTCAAGTCCGAGGCCACTGAGGTTGCCTCCATGCTGAAGGAGAACCCGGAGGCCATCGGCGTCCTGCCCCAGCCCTTTGTGACCGCGGCCTGTATCCAGAACGAGGCGTTGAAACCGGTGCTGGATCTGACCGAGCAGTGGAACCTGTTAAATGCCGGCAGCGGCAGCATGCTGGTCACTGGCGTTACCCTGGTGCGCAGCGATTTCCTCCGTGAGAACCGTGATCCTGTGAAAATGTTCCTGGAGGACCACAAGGAATCCACCCAGTACGCAGTGGACCATGTGGACGAGACCGCCGAGCTGGTGGCAGCCGCAGGAATTGTTGAAAAGGCCCCCATTGCCAAGAAGGCTCTGCCCAAGTGCAATATCGTGTGCTTGACCGGCGAGGAGATGAAATCTGCCCTGAGCGGATACCTGAACGTGCTGTATGAGCAGGATGCTAAGTCTGTGGGAGGACAGCTGCCGGGAGAGGATTTTTACTATATACCATAGAATATTGGCCTGAATTGCAATATACCGCTGCCGGTGGCAGCGGTATATTTTTTATGGTTCTCTTCCTGGAGCCGGTTCGCTCACTCTCTGTCCTGTTTCGCCGCCAACGGTAACATAATCCTCTCTATGCCACTCGTCCGCTCCGGGCAGGAAAAAGTCGACTTCTGAAAGTTTTAATCAACAATTATTTTAATAGGAGAACACTTTCTACTATTGCACTTACTTTCAGAAACACTACAAGCGGCAACTCCAAGTGTAATATCCATGAGTGCTTTTAAGACAATTTTGTCACCTGGTTTGGAAACAGGTTCTTCCACTGAGATACTGCCGTTAGTATTAATTTTTGTATGCATAAACAAATTAACAGGTGTGATAATGGCATGTTGTTCTCCAAGTGCTTTATTGATATTGTCAAAGCAGTTCGGGTGTCCTTCACCATTATGATAGAAAAAGTCATACATCTCTGGTCGGCAGCATGGATGAAGCAGATCGTGTTCTCCAACATCATCAGAAAGTACCTTTATCATAGGATTGTATAGATTGGTATAAATACTGTTACCAACTTTCAGTTTCAGAGATTCGTTACAGTCCATCGTGGTTCCAGTTGATAGAAACTCCGCTGCATTTCCACTCACCTCGGCAAAAAAATCTACCACTTGACCACCTTCAATATCAATCACTGTTATACACTGATCTTTATTCACATCAATTTTCATTCCTGAACGCGCAGGAATTATGTACTCTTTACTCATTATCTTCTCCTCATTAATCCATAAATCAATGCTTGGCAAGCCGGGCCTGGAATCCCTATGCTGGCAGGAGGCTGTATTGTATGCGGGCGCCTCATACCTGCAAATCTGTTGGACGGCCTCCTTCAATTGTTGGACTAATATCCGGACCGCCCAATGGAGAGAGTGCAGCTCACATAAACTCAGCTATCACTATCTCGTTACCGTCAATATCGCTTAAGCGAACCTCGTAAGTTCCCCAATCATATCTAACGGCTTCAGACAATGTAACGCCTTTTTCCTTCAAACGTTCCATTGTTAAATCAAGGGCTTCTGTTTGAAATACAAAGGATTGATGACCAGTGGGCTGTACGTTATTTTTTTTGCAGTCCCATATGCAAAGAGTGGGGGCGTTTTCTATAAAGCCAAGATAAACCCCATTTGAATTGTCATCATCTGTTCTAAGAATGGGTATTTCTAATATTTGATTATAAAATTCAATAAGTTCTTTCGCTCGCCCAGAAAAAATATTTGTGCAATAGTATCCTGTTACCATCTTCACTCCTCCTAAATAAACGTCATTTCTATAACTCTAACTTCAAAAAGCCAAATCTGTCAAGATATTCAGTGTTTTTTATCATGTTCTTAGTCTTTATAAAATCCTGGCAATATAAACCTGACATCCCTTGTCAGATTTTATCTGATATAATCAATTAAAGGCTGCCACGGCAGCCAATACCCCAAGGAGGACAGAACATGAATATCAAACATGAATTAGAACAGCTGGGACCGGCGGGAGTCCCTATGTTTTTCAACAATATTGATGTGGCGCCCAAGACAATCAAGGCAATCATGATAAATGAAGTTGTGCCCGTGTACCCACAGGATGATTTCTACGGCGGACCCGGCGCAGCCTACTTATCTACCGCCATCCCCCTGTTCCAAAAAGCAGGAATCAGCGCAGCCTCCGCCTGCGAACTCCTGGACAGGGGCATCTACATCACCAATGCCGTGAAAACACCCAAGGACAGCACCACCATTGAGACGGCCATGATTGCCCAGAGCCTGCCCTATCTGGAAAAGGAGCTGTCCCTGTTCCCCAATGTAAAGGTGATCATGCTGATGGGTGATGTGGCCAAAAAGGCATTTAACATGATCGCCAAAAAGGCTGTCAGGAAAAATGCCATTCCGGCCATATCCACCTATAAAATCAGAAGCAGCCAGATCTACTATGACGGAATCCGCCTGCTGCCGTCGTATATTATGACCGGGCAGAATATTCTGATTGAGAAGTCAAAGTTTCAGATGGCAGCTGAGGACATAGCCATGATGTACGGGCTGATCAGAAGCTGAAAGAGCTGCCCCTCAGCTCCCATGCCAGCCTGGCGCTGGTCTCCAGCTCCTCGACTTTGGAAAATGTTTCCAGCATCGTTCTGCCTGTGGCCACCGCTCCATGGTTCTTAAGAATGTAGCCGTCCGCCCGGTTATCTGCTGCCTGCCCAAATGCCTGGAACAGCTCCTGGCTGCCCGGTTTATGATAGGGGACCACTTTGATATCCTGAAACTGCATGTTCAGGTACGGCGTGTAGCAGGGAAACAGTTCCCCGGAATCCAGGTCCGGCAGGCAGGACCACAGGGTGGTGTAGAAGCTGTGGGTGTGGATCACCGCCCGGGTCTGGGGCTGGCTGCGGTAAAGCGACAGGTGAAGTGGGAATTCCTTGCTGGGTCTCTGCCCCTCCGCCCAGCTTCCATTCATATCTGCCCTGACAAAATCCGGAGCGCCCAGGCGGCCGAATATAGCGCCGCTTCTGGATATATACACGGTATCGCCCTGCCGGAAACTGATATTCGCGGAGGAGCCGGTGACCAGCTGCCTGTCAAACAGCGTATGGGCCGTCCAGATTGCCTCTTCCATCTCTGATTGCATGTTTATCTCCCCTCCCATCAGGCCTTGGCCGCCCCGGCACGCTTCAGCCGCTTGTCAAAAAATGCCACCAGGAACGGAATAATCAGCATTGTGGCAATGGATGCGGTTGCGCACTGGGCCGCGGCAACAGGAACCAGGGGCGCAAGGGACGGGTCTGCGGCCGCTATGACGGAGGGCGTCAGCGCAGAGTTGGCCGCCACAGTACCCATGGAGACTCCCAGCGGGGACTTCTTCTTCAGGCACAGATTGTATAGAAACTGTATGATCAGCCCCAGGGCCACGGATACAAAGCCCAGCAGAATACCGGAAATGCCTGCGGTTGCCAGGGTCATCAGGCTGGAGCCCGCGCCGATGGCAAAGGACTGGAATATAACCACCAGGGGCTGCGCCTTGGAACAGAGGGAGCGGAAGTCCGGGTCCAGGTTGCCCCAGACCACCCCGATTAAAATGGGGATCAGCGTACCGATGATATCTGTCACAGGGATATTGGCCGCGCCGGACAGGCCCATAACCAGCATGCTTCCGAAGGGGCCGTTCTTTAAAGCCAGCACAGACACCGCTCCCATGTCCGATGAGTCGCCGTACTCACCACACAGGGCCACATACAGGGAACTGTTGTTGCTGGGCATGGCGCAGAACAGCACAAAGGGCGTCAGTCCCAGCACTCCCGCCGGCCCAAATGCCGCTCCCACCAGCCACCCGACTGCTCCGCCCAGTACCAGCTTCATGACCAGCATCAGCCCGCCTTTGTACAGCGGCAGCCCCGCCTCCTTGATGTTGATGGAGGAGCCGCAGATAATCAGGAACAAGCCCATCAAGGTCTGGCTGCCCTTCTGGAACAGGGCTGTGGTAGGCCCTCCGATGCTTAAAAAGGCCGGAAAAAACGTATTCAGGCACATTGCCACTACCATTGGTATAATAATCTGCCCGCCGGGCACCTTCTTCATCAATTTCATCTATTTGTCCCCCTGACATTCGTGAAATAATCGCTCCACAACCTTGACCATGGCATCCTCCGGCCCGATCAGACCGCCCTTACCCACGATTTTAACCCCCTCAAACCTGCCGCCGATTATAATACCCAGATTCGTCTGGGGCAGCACTGTATCCACCAGCCGTATGCCCGCAGCGCCCAGCGCCCTCAGAATGGATACCAGGGTGTCCCCGCCAGTCATGTAGATTCCCGCCAGCTCCTGCCTCTCAGACAGGCTGAGGGCTGCGCCTCGGACGGCCTCTCCAAGCCCCAGATTGATGTTTTGAGAGGCCTCTCCGGGCTTAAGGCCGTACTTTTCCTCCATCTGCTTTAAATCCAGCCGCGCCCCTGAAGCCGCAGTCTCCAGCGCAATCACACGTGTTCCCGCCGCCTCCTCAGCAGCCGCGCACGCGGACCTGACCCGGACGATCTCCACCTCTGCCGCTTCTCCCCCGGCAATCAGGGCCTGTGCCTCCACTGAAATCACGCTGCTGTATTCTGCCTGCCTCATGATGTCCATCTGCCGCCTGGTCACGTCCGTGGCGCTTCCCGCCGCAATCAGAACCTTTTCCCGCAATGACGCCACATCCGTCAAACCGCTGTACTCCTGAGGTTCCAGCGCCTTATTTCCAAATCCCCGGCAGAGGGCCATTTTCTGGGTAAATGCCCCAGGGTCCACACAGACCACATTCCAGCCCAGCTTGCAGACCACACGGGCCGTCTTCTCCAGATGCTCATGGGTGATGCCATCCACCACAATGATTCTGGCCCCCTCTGCCCTGCGGGCCTCAAACTGCGCCGCCAGCGTGTTCTCGTCCCCAAGCACGTACCTGATACCAATTTCAGCCACTGGGTAATGGCTCTGGCCTCTGAGCAGTGTGGGGATATGGGCCTCTCTGATAGGCGACAGCACATCCCTGGCAGCCCCCGTTTCCGTCAGAATCGTTCCGTCAATCACCGAGTATCCGCCCACCAGAATCCGCCTGGTATCCGGCATCGCGGCCGCTGCCACTGCGATGGTGTCCTCCGGCAGCTCCTCCAGCAGCGCATCCACCTCATAGCCGATCCCACCGCGGAATGTGGTGTCGATCCTCTTGGTAAAATACTCCGCGCCCTGGGCTTTCAGCGCCCTGTACGCATGCTTCACGCTGGCCTTGGCAGCCTCCCTGTCCAGGTTTCTGCTGTTTGCGCTCAGAATCACTGCATCCTGGTCCCCCGCCCCTTCCAGATTGTCCACTGAAAAGTAGGAACAGGCCTTGATCCCCTTCTTGGCTAGCAGCACTCCGCAGGTCATTGTCCCCGTCATGTCATCTGTTATTAACCCAATTTTCCCCATTTTACATCCTCCTAGTTTATTTCATTGCATGGGCCTGATACCTGCAGCAGTAATCCGCCCCAACCAATATTGCTTCCCTCAGGTTCTCATAGCTGGCCGTCCCCTTTCCCGCCAGGTCATAGGCTGTGCCGTGGTCAACCGTTGACCGCATAAAGGGCAGCCCAAAGGTCAGTGATACCGACCGCTCAAAATCATATGCCTTGCAGGCTATGTGTCCCTGGTCGTGGAACAGGGACAAAATGCCGTCGTACTTTCCCTGCTTCTGCAGATAGAATACCGCATCCGCGGGCACCGGGCCGTATACCGTTATCCCCTGCTCCAGGCAGCGCTCAATGGCCGGTTCTAAAACCTGCGCCTCCTCCTCCCCGAACAGGCCGTTGTCAGAGGCGTGGGGATTTAAGGCCGCCACCGCAATCCTGGGCTTCTCCACCCCAAATGACTTTAAAACCGCATGAATCTCCGCAATTGTTTGGGCCAGACGCTGCACATCCAGGGCGGCAATTGCATCTTTCAGGGACATGTGCCTTGTATAGTGAAATACACACAGCTCCCTGCAGTGGAACATGGATACAGTTCTCGCCTCTTTGTAATAGGACTTGAAAATGCTGGTATGGTCCTTCTGCGGCACACCGGCCTGGTGAAACGACTCCTTGTTGATGGGCGCCGTGACAACCAGATCCGCCTCCCACAGCCGGGCTGCCTCAATGGCGCGGACAATATAGGAGTAGGCCATATCCGCGCCCTGTACGCTCATCTCTCCAAAGGGTATCTCCACGGCGTAATCTTCATGGGGCTGAATCAGATTGACTGTGGCCTCCTCAGAGACTGCCTCCTCTGAGACCATCTCCTCAAAGACTGCCTCCTCAGGGCTTTCAATCCGGTTCACCCTTATCCCATTAATGTTCCGGATCGCCATGGCCCGCCGCAGGGCAGCCTCGTCCCCGATCAACACGGGCCTTGTGTGCCGGTTTATCTCACGGTCCGCCATGCAGCAGGCGCAGATCTCCGGTCCGATCCCGGCAGGATCGCCCATTGTGATTAAAACCTTGGGTTTAAAATGTTCTTTTCTCATGCCACTCTCCTTGCGTCTTTCGCAGTTGTTTTTTCTTACATTAAAATAACATGATAAGCTGAGTTAAAACAGGAAAAAAGTAAAAAGATGCGCTCGGTTTTGAAACAGTTTTGATTTATCATTTATTTTCAACATTTTTTCATATATACTGTTTCATATACGAGCATAGGAGGTGGATGCCCATGAATCACCGCAATATCTTAGTTTTCTCCCCCAGCCAGGGTACAACAGGCATTTTTTTCTCGCTGAAAGATACATTTCCCGACCTGAACATGGATATCATCCAGGAGCCGGAGCTGTGGGACGAGGCTGCTGTTGATGAGCTGGAAACGCGGCTTCAGGAAACCGAGTATTCCTGCATTGCCGCCTGCCGGCAGACAGTTAATCGGATATCGCTGTTGCGTGCCGTCCCCTGTTTCGAGCTTCAGCTGTCAGACTATGACATTTTAACGGCCTGCAGCCTGGCTAAGAGCTACGTTGGGAAACAGATTCTGCTGATTGACCATACCATGGAAAGGCAGCTGGGGCACTTGCTTCATCTGCTTCAGATCCCGGTCCCCGTTCTTCCTGTGTCTGAGGAGACAGACCTGGATGAGACCCTGGCCCGGTTAAGCGGGGATGGCTGCTCCCTGTTCATTGGGGATTCCACGGTCTACAGGGCCTGCCGGGCGTCTGAACTGAACTGCCTGTTGATGTCGCCCGGATATGGGACGGTTCTGGCTCTGCTCCGGCAGATCAGCCGCCTGCTGGACTGCCAGGAACATGCCGCCGCCAGGGTCCATCTCTTCAACCGCTATATGGAGGCCATGGACCAGGGACTGCTGATCTACAATGAGAAAAAGGAGCTCTTTGAGCAGATCAATATCCGGAATAACCCCAAGCTTCTGTCAGTGACATCCGCCCTCATCGGGGACGTTCTCCGCCACAAGGAGCTGAGGCAGCTGCGGGTGATCCATTCTAAAATGTTTTTTATCAAAGGGCGCCTGATCCCCTGCCACGGCTCCAATTACGTGGTATTCGAAATCAAACAATCCTTTGAGGACAAGGCAACTTCTATTCCGGGAGTGATCATGAAAAACAAGGAGAACCTGTCGAAAGAGTTTTACAACATGTTCTATGATGATTTGAGAAATTCAGATTTCAGAAATAAGGTGATATCCTACAGCGCCGCCAACAATCCGATTCTGATTATCGGAGAATCAGGTACCGGAAAAAGCCGTCTGGCTGATTTTATATACAGCTACTCCCCCTATACCCAGAGCTCCATGTTTCTGATTGACTGCAAGCAGCTGGATAAACGGGGGCTGAACCATCTGTTCAGCAGCGAACACTCGCCGCTGTATGAATACGGCATCACACTTTATTTTAAGGAAGTCAATCTTCTGAAGAAAAAATATACGGATGACCTGATAAACTTTTTGAACCAGTCGGCATTTATGAAGAAAAATAAAGTGATTTTCTCCGTCACCTGCAATGTTGAGGAGTCGGGCCACAACCCGCTGTGCATGCAGCTCATCAGCAAATTGAATACCTTTCCCCTATATCTGCCGCCGCTGCGCAGCCGGATCGGGGATATACCCAACCTGGCGGTTTTGTATATAGGCCAGTTGAACGAAAAATACCACCGCCATATTGCGGGATTTGAGCCAGAGGCAATGAACTACCTCCAGGGCTTTTACTGGGATGAGAATATCAAGCAGTTTAAAAGGACCCTGGACGAATTATTTACCATGACAAACGGGCCTTACATATCCGCCCGCAACGTCATATCCGTGCTGAGCGAGAAAAGAGGGGCTTTTGCAGGCGCTCCTGCCGTTCCCCGTCCACAGCCCATGACGCTGGATGAAATCATCCAGAGCGGGGTGCGCAGCGCCCTGATCGCCAACAATATGAACCAGACTAAGGCTGCGAAGGAATTGGGGATCAGCCGCACATTGCTGTGGCGGCTGTTAAAAAAGGAGGAACGCAGCCGTGAATAAGCTGCGCTCCTCTCTATTTATTCTGCCCCTTCCCAAAGCCTGTGTTCCGCCTGGTCCAGATCCCCACGCAGAGCCCATACCTTCAGGTTCTTAAATCTCAGCTTCAGGCTGGCCTTCTGTCCGGCCAGGCTCTCGATGCCTTTATCAAAACGGATGGCGGTCCATCCGTTCTCCAGCTGCTCCGCCCGGCTCTCCCCAAAGGAGAACCCGTCAAAGGGCCGTACATTCCAGAACGGACAGATCTCAGCTTCCAGTTTCCATTCTTTTCCAGTGTCCACAGGCTCTGCCAGCACTTCCAGGCAGCTGCCCTCCACCCGCATCCTGCAGGTGGCCAGAGCACTGTCCTCCTCCGCTCTCCTGGGCGTCAGGGCGGCGAATTGATCCGCCTTCCATCTGGCCCTGGCCAGGGAGGTCTCCCGGAAGTTAGTATGGCAGCCGTTTCCGCCCATATAGTAGATCCACAGCTCCCCCTCCGGCGTTGTCACCGGCGGGGAGGCGTAGATACATCCGCAGTCAAAGTCCCCGTCCGGATACTGCCCATCGCCTCTGGGGATCAGGTGCTGCCCTGCGGCCACGAAGTCAAAACGGCCGGGGTCTGCCGCCCAGGTCAGTTCCAGATCCACCTGGTCGAAGTCCTCTGCGGTCCTGTCCCCCTCATGGATCATGGAAGCCAGGCCCAGATACAGGTTGCCCCAGGCAAAGGCCGGCATGGCATAGATCTGGTTCTCAAACCCTGTTCCCCGCAGCGTCTCTTCAGGCCGGCTCCAGTGGATGAAGTCAGCGCTTTTGCTGAGTGTGGTGATGCGGATTCCATCCTTCCAGATGCGGGACAGCAGCATATAGCATTGCTCCCCCTCGTCCCAGAAAGGCAGGTTATGGCTGTCCGCAGGCGGGTTGTACTCGGGCCAGGGCGTGGGCTTCTCCCAGTTTACCCCATCCGGTGAAAAGGACACCGCCATGTAGGCCTCCCTGCCCGGCTGGTCCATCTTCGTCACCATCTTATAGCGGCGGGTCTGTCTCCCTGCCGTCGATCATCACGCCCGTGCCGTGGGCAAAGGCAAAGATCAGGTTGTTGGCGCTGCTTCCATGCCACTCCACGCGGTTTAAGCAGGGCTTCTCCCAGTGGATGCCGTCCTTGCTCTGGGCATAAGCCAGGCCGGGTACGCGGTCCGGGCGGGGTATATAGTCCCGCCGCCTCCGCTCCTCCTGGTCTGTCAGACTGGTGTCCTCGTCCTCTATAAACAGGGTGTAATAGCAGCGGTACACCTCTGCCTCCCTGTCATAGAGCACATTGGGATAACCGTTGTCGATGCGCACCTCCCAGGGCCGGTCCTGGATCAGGAGGGGGTTGTGCTCCTGATCCTTCACGGGCCTGGATACTTCCAGCCGGAGATTCTCCATGGCCTGCGGGTTCAACAGGCGGCGGTCCAGCATTAAATGTTTAGTCATGGTTCATCACCTCCGGTAAATGTCTCTCAGCAGAATTCTTCCACTGCCTTTGCGATCATTTCCACGCACTGCTCCACGCAGGCCATATCGCCCTCTTCCAGAGCGGGCATGGGCTTTCTGACGCTGCCCAGCTCCAGGCCTTCCTGAAGCTTTAAGATCTTCTTCATCACGGCGTACAGGTTGCCCCTGCAGCTGCACATCTTGTAAATGATGGCGTCCACCGCGTTCTGGATCTCTCTGGCCCTGGGGATATCCCCTGCGCCGGTCAGCTCGAAGATCTTCAGATACAGCTCCGGCATCACAGCGTAGGTTCCGCCGATCCCGCCGTCAGCGCCCATGGCCAGGCCGCTGATAAACTGCTCATCCGGCCCGTTGAATACCACGAAGCCCTCGCCTCCGTCCATCTTGAACATCTGGATATCCTGGACAGGCATGGAGCTGTTCTTCACTGCAATGACCCTGGGGTTCTTCAGCATTTCCTTAAACAGGGGCATGGTCAGGGCCACGCCGGCCAGCTGCGGGATGTTGTAGATCACGAAATCCGTGTCGGGTGCAGCGGAGGAAATGTCGTTCCAATACTGGGCAATGGCATATTCCGGCAGATGGAAATAGATGGGAGGAATAGCCGCGATGGCGTCCACTCCCAGACTCTGGGCGTGGGCAGCCAGCTCCATGCTGTCCGCGGTGTTGTTGCAGGCCACATGGGCAATAATGGTCAGCTTGCCCTCCGCCGCCTTCACCACGTGCTCCAGAACCAGCTTGCGCTCGCTGACGCTGTGGTAGATGCACTCGCCTGAGGAACCGCCCACATATACGCCCTTTACGCCTTTGCGGATCATGTAGCGGGTCAGATCCTCCACCCCTGCGGGGCTGATGGCCCCATTCTCGTCATAGCATGCATAAAATGCCGGAATCACACCTTGATATTTTGTAATGTCTCTCATATTTAGTCCTTCCTTACCGGGTCCTTTTGTCAGTCAACCCTGATCTCTTGATTTTTAACATACGTCAGTTCATGCGTACCTTTACTACGGCTTTTACCACATTGGCCGGATCATCGGCCTGTATTTTCACCATGTGGGCATCCTCCGGGAATACGATCAGCACTTTGCCCGGCTCCATGGGAACCAGGATTTCCACAGGTCCGTGGCACGCCACATAGTCAGTCTCCCGGTCTGTGCCGGTGATTTTAAGAGCGGTGATGGGTGTCACTCCGATCAGCTCCCTGCCCTCTGCCAGCAGGTGGATATCCGCATAGACCTCATGGGCTTCAAATGCGGCCGTCTCCACAGGTATGGTGGTGTATTGGAACCGGTTGATGTAGACATTGTCCCCATCCACCTCATTGCGCCCAGGATTCAGGCTGTTTATCCCATTTTTTACCAGATAGGCAATAGCTGTGTCCAGGTGGCTGCTTAACCCCTTGTAGCGCTCCAATTGTTCCATGTCCGTATAGATCATTGGTTTACCTCCTTATCATACAGATGGCAGGCCACCATGTGGCCCTCCGCCCCGTGGTAAACCATGGCCGGAGCCTGGGTCTTGCAGATCTCCTGGCACTTGGGGCAGCGGTTGTGGAAGGGGCAGCCGTCCGGCTTGTGGATGGGGCTGGGAACCTCGCCTTCCAGAACCTGGCGTTTCTTGGTCTTGTGTATGTCCGCCACAGGAATGGCGGAGAGCAGGGCCTGGGTGTAGGGATGCAGGGGTTCATCGTACAGCGCCCTGGAATCCGCCACTTCCACGATCCGGCCCAGGTACATGACCATGATGCGGTCGGACATGTACTGGACCACGGACAGGTCGTGGGCGATGAACAGGTAGGTCAGGTTCATCTCCTTCTGGATCTCCTTCATCAGGTTCAGCACCTGGGCCTGGATGGATACGTCCAGGGCGGACACAGGCTCATCACAGATCAACACCTCAGGCATGACCTCCAGCGCCCTGGCGATGCACAGGCGCTGGCGCTGTCCGCCGGAGAACTCGTGGGGATAGCGCATCAGGTAATCCGGCTGGATATTAACCATCTTAAGAACCTTCTGCATCACCTCTTCCCGCTCCGCCAGGGTATCGATGCCGTGAACCTTCAGCGGCTCCTCAAAGGAGGAGTAGATCTTTTTCTGGGGATTCAGTGCAGAGTAGGGGTCCTGGAACACCATCTGCACCTTTCTGCGGAACTGGAACATCTCATCCTTGTTGAACTGGGTCACATCCTTGAACTCCCCGCCGAAGTTGAACAGCACACGGCCGCCGGTGGGCCGCTCCAGCATCATGGCTGTCTTGCCAAAGGTGGATTTGCCGCAGCCGGACTCGCCTACGATCCCTAAAGTCTCGCCCTTGTAGACCTCCAGGCTCACATCGTCCACTGCCTTCACATGGCCTACCACCTTCTTGAACATTCCCTTGGTGATGGGGAACCATGTCTGAAGATTCTCTATCTTAAAAATGACTTCTTTGTTTTCATTCATTTACTCCACCTCCGGACAAGAACTATACTTCAGGCAGCGCACGTGATGGCCGGGCCCCACCTCGTAGGAGGGGATCGCGCCCCGGCGGCACAGCTCGATGCATTCCGGGCAGCGGTCCGCGAACTCGCAGCCGCCCTTCAGCTCTGAGGGGTTGGGGGTCGCGCCCGGTATGGTCTCCAGCTTCTGGCCGTCCGCCAGGCCCAGCACGGGAACACTGCGCAGCAGCGCCTTGGTGTAGGGATGGCTGGTGCGGTCGAACACGTCCTCCAGGCTTCCGAACTCCACCACGCGGCCCATGTACATGACGCAGACCTCGTCGGCCATCTCCGCCACCAGTCCCATGTTGTGGGTGATCAGGATAATGGACTTGCCGTCATTTACCTGCAGGTCCTTAAGCAGCTCCATGATCTGGGCCTGGATGGTCACGTCCAGGGCTGTGGTGGGTTCGTCACAGATAATCAGCTCCGGGTTGCAGATCATGGCAATGGCTATCACCACCCTCTGCTTCATGCCGCCTGAGAACTGATGGGGATAGCAGTCGATGCGCTCCTCAGGGTCAGGGATTCCCAGCTTCCTGAACATCTCCAGCACCTTTTCCCGGGCCTGCTGTTTGGTCATGCCCTTGTTGTGCTGCAGCAGCCCTTCCGCCACCTGGTCTCCCACCTTGTACACGGGATTTAAGCTGCTCATGGGGTCCTGGAACACCATGGACAGGTCCGGGCCTCTTAAGGAGCGCATCTCCGGCCCATTCGCCTCCTTGACGCTCTCTAAATGATACTCCTTGATCTCACCGTTCTTCAACGCGTTGTACTGGATGCTCTTAGCGTCCACAATGGCGCTCTTGCCGGTAAAACGCATGATGGAGTTCATGGTCACGCTCTTTCCGCAGCCGGATTCCCCAACCACTGCCAGGGTTTTTCCACGTCTTAACTGGAAGGATACGTCCTTTACGATTCTGACCTGCTGTTTCTCCGACTTAAAGGAGGTATTCAGCTTCTCTACATTTAATATGATTTCTCTGTTATCCACGTTATCCCCTCCTTACTGCTGCTTCGCGTCAAGCACATCTCTCAGACCGTCGCCCAGGAAATTGATGGCCAGTACGAATAAGCTGATGGCAAGTCCCGGGAACAGCCAGATCCACCACTGGTTGGTCACCACGGACACGGATTTTGCAGCATTTAAAATGTTGCCCCAGGTGGGTGTGCTGTCTGCAACGCCCAGGCCGATGAAGGACAGGGCCGCCTCCTGAAGGATGAAGAACGCCACGTTTGTGGTGGTTGACACAATGATGGGGCTCATGACGTTGGGCAGGATCTGTTTGAACATAATGTTGTTCTTGCTCATGCCGAAGGCCTCGCACACCTTCACATAGGTCTCGCCCTTGATGCTCATAAACTCGTTGCGGACCATACGGAAGGTGGTCATCCAGCCTGTGAACACGAAGATAAACAGCAGGTTGCCCAGTCCTCTCTTGTTGACAATAGCCACCAGCATCATGACCAGCACCAGCTGGGGAAATGCCTGGAAGATCTCAGAGATACGGATCAGAATGGTGTCAACCTTGCCGCCGAAATATCCGGATACCGCGCCCAGGACGGCTCCGATCACAGAGCTCATCACCGCGCAGAATACACCGATGATAATGGAATAGCAGCCGCCGATCAGAACCCTGGCGAACAGGTCTCTTCCGATGGTATCCGTGCCGAAGAGGTGAAGGCCGCTGGGCGGTTTCTTCATATCCGGCAGTACCGGCGTGTTGTAATCCACCCCCATCACAAAGCCTATGATACAGGTGATTGTGATGGCCACCACCACGATCAGGCCGAACAGGGCCAGCTTGTTGTTCATAAATTTGCGGACATTGCGCTTAAACATCGAGGAGGCCGCGCTTTTATTTTGTTCTTTAATACTGGTACTCGCAGAATTGCTCATCTATTTGCTCCTCCTTTCATCACTCGCCCAGACGCACCCTCGGATCCAGCAGGGCGTTAAACACATCCACCATAAAGGAACAGATGAGCATGGCCGCCGCGATGATCAGAGTGGTGATTAGAACGATGGGGTAGTCCGCAGACACAATGGCATTGGTCATGGTCAGGCCGATGCCGGGATAGGAAAATACGCTCTCGATTACCACGGAACCGCCTACCAGCATGGGAATACGGAATACCAGGATAACCAGTACCGGCTTCATGGCATTGCGGAAGCCGTGTTTTAAATATACTTTCCACTCAGGAATTCCCTTGGAGCGGGCGGTCTTTATGTAGTCGCTGTTCAGCACATCCAGCATGGTGTTTCTGGCGTATCTCATGAGCACTGCCACCATGCCGATGGTCAGGGTCAGAACAGGCAGGAACAGATGCTTGAAGGCGTCCACAAATGCATTGGCTGCGTCAGGACTGACACGGTTGGCTGAGGGGAACCAGCCCAGCTTAATGGAGAACACTTGGATCAGGATGATTCCAACCAGGAACTGAGGAACCGCCTGGCCCAGAACCGCCAGCACACGGCCCACGTAGTCGATGATACCGTTCTGGCGCACTGCGGAGACAATACCGATTCCAATTCCGATCACTGCCGAGAGCACCAGTGAAAACCCGGCCAGCTCAAAGGTGTAGGGAAGGCGCACCGCGATGATGGACGCGATGGAGGAACCGTCAAAGGAATATCCCAGATCGCCGCGCAGGCAGTTGCCCAGCCAGCGGAAATACTGGATAATCAGGGGATCATTTAATCCCAGGGACTGCCGCAGCGCTTCCACGTTCTCCTTGTTGGCGGATAGCATTTCCGGACTGACCATGAAGTTGATTGGGTCAATGCCGGTCATCTGGAGTCCGAAGTACACTATAAAGCTGATCAGCAGCAGCATGGGGATCATCATGAGCAGCTTCTTAATAATAAATTTCAGCATTCTATCTCTCCTTCTTACCATCGATGAACCGCACGCTTTGCGAGCACTTCACCGCGTACAAAAAGAGGAGACAGGAGATATTCTCGCTGTCTCCTCTTTGGGCTGCGGATCAGATCCGCATGAGACTTAAGGTAACGTAATTATTTCGCGATTTCCCAGTTTGCGAAGTCCAGATCTGACATGTACAGAGGATTGCAGAACTCCACGCCTGCGGGGATCACTACGTTGCTGCTGGTGAAAATGTAGGTTCCTACGGTGAATACCGGCACCTTGTAAACATTTTCCTGCTCCAGGGCCTGGAGCTGCTTTAATACTTCATTTCTGTCAGTCTCGGTAACTGCCTTGGACAGCTGTGACACCAGCTCGTCAAATGCAGTGTCGCCGCCGAAAATGTTGGCAAACAGGCCGTCTGTGCTCATGTACTCTGTGTACCACTCGTCAATGGAGAATGAGCTCTTGCCCTTGAAGCCCACATCGTATGCTCTGGTGGTGAACAGATCGGTGGTTCCGTCGTTGGAAAGGGTGGCTTCAACGGTGAGGCCCGTCTGCTCCAGGTAGTAAACAACGGTGTTGATCAGGTCAATGGTGGTCTGGTCGTTGTTGTAGTAACAGATCTTTAAGGTGCGGCTCATATCATAGCCGGAAGCTGCCAGGTCGGCCTTGGCCTTGTCAGCGTCAAACTTGTACTCAAAGCCATTGTAGGCCGGGTTGGAGTTGGGAACGCCGCTGTTGAGTACGTTTGCGTTGGGGTACAGGGTCGCCAGGGTTGCACGGTCAATGGCCTCAATGATGGCCTTGCGGACTTCCACATTCTGCATGGCGGGGTTCTCATTGCCGTCGATTCCCTTCATATTAAAGATGAAGTATTTGTAGAACAGTACGTCTACCTCGTGAGCAGTGAAATTGGACATTCCCTGGAGTGCTTCCACCAGGTCGGCCGCATTGCCGAACACATAGTCTGTGTTGCCGGCCTGAGCTGCCGTCACATAGTCGGAAACGAAATAGCAGATCACTTTGTTGATCTTGGGAGCGGTTCCCTCATAGTTCTCATTGAGCTTCAGGGTGAAGTAGTTGCCTACGCTCAGCTCATCCAGAGCAAACATGCCGGAGGTTACGGGTTTGGTCCAGAAGGGATCAGAATCCATGGTCAGGGGATCTACGCTCTCTAAGGAGTGCTTGGGCAGGATAGCAAACTGAGCCAGTACGTTCAGCATAGCCGCATATGGCTCGCTCATGGTCAGTGTGATGGTGCTGCCTTCTGTCTTGATGCTGTCAATGTTTTTGAATGCTGCGGTGTAAATGGAGTTGATGGTGGCTGCCTTCAGAGCGGTCTCAATGGAGAACTGAACGTCATCCACAGTCAGGGCCTCTCCGTCGGACCACTTAAGGCCGTCCTTTAAGGTGATTGTGTATACCAGTCCGTCATCGCTTACTTCATAAGAATCAGCCAGATCCGGTTTCACTTCTGTCAATGTGCTGTCTGCCAGGAACAGGGCTCTGTACATCAGGTTGGTTGCCATGATGCGATTGTACCATGGTGTGGGGATTTTGTCATCTGTGGTCGATCCGTCTCCTGTGGTCACTGCCAGTTTTAAGGTTCCCTCTGTGGCTGCCGGGGTCTCTCCCGCTGCCGCGCTGGTTGCCGGTGTGTCACTGGCTGTCTTCCCTGATCCGCACCCGGCCAGAGTCGCTGTCGTCAACGCTGCTGTCAACACAATGGCAAACATTTTTTTCATTTCGCTTCCTCCTTTAATTTTAATGGCTCGTACTGCCACACTTGTCATAAATAAATATACTCTTTATGAAAATAATTTTCAATATATTATATTAATGAAAATAAATCTATTTTTTATGCACAGTGCACAAG
>OKVW01000479.1_pt1 | contig 23466 bp, 19 predicted proteins | sample 1606991 | NCBI WGS metagenome assembly OKVW01 (sample SAMN03281021, study PRJEB24777) | human gut metagenome | isolation source: fecal sample PR177 from 1 month old male Malay infant, vaginal delivered...
CTGCGTTAAGCCTTCCAAACACCTCTCCTGGTCCGCCCCCTTCTCTTTTCGTACACTACCCACTGATACAAAGCGTCCTTACTCAGCAAAACCCAAATATAATGCATTTGGTGAAAAATCTGCTTAAATCAACAGTGTTGCAATTATCCGGCACGAGGTATATAATCAATTGTGTGTATTTGCTAAATTTTTCTAAAATTATACAAGGAGGTAGATGAGTTATGAAGAGCTTCAAACAGGGTAAACGAATTTTTAGTATCATTATGGCAGCATCCATTGCAGTTTCATCTAATATGGTGGCGCTTGCAGATGATACCGGAATTACTGCTTTGCCACAATCTGAAATGGTTACAGAAAATAGTGGGAATGGAACGCAGCAATCGGAAAGTGAAGATTTTATCACAGAATCAAAAGTTCTGGAAATCCAGGAACCGGAAACCCAGGTAACGGAGACAACCCAGGCACAAGAGACAGAAATACAAAACACAGAAATACAAGAGACAGAAACGCAAAACACAGAAATACAAGAGACAGAAACGCAAAACACAGATACACATGTGACAGAAACACAAACCACAGAACGGGATGAAACGGCACAGGATGCTGGAAATGTTAGTGAAGCCGGTACAAAAAAGGCGGCAGAAGTAAGTTTGTCCGATCAGCAAAAAGCCGATGGGAATCTGAATTTAAGCGAATGGCGATACGAGCAAAATGATAAAACAATCACTCTGAAAAAATATATTGGGAAAACGGAAAATCTTGTTATTCCCGGTCAGACAATTATTCAGGGTAAGGAATATGCGGTTAGAATTGCTAAATATGTGGAATTGAAAGCTTCCCCGTATTTTGATGGAGCATTTAGTGCTAACGCTGCAATAAAAACAATAAGATTTTTAGATGGAGTAAGTTTTGAAGATAACGATATGTCATATGCATTCATGGATTGCAATAATTTAGAAAGTGTTTCAGGAATACCGGAGAGTGTAACGAAAATGGAAAACACATTCTGGTTCTGCTTTAAATTAAATAAAATCGATAAATTACCGGCAAATCTTAAAGAAATGTCATGGGTATTTAATTATTGTATAGCTCTAGAAGAATCTCCTGAGATACCAAGCGGTGTAACCAGCTTAAGAGGAAGTTTTGAAGGTTGTGAAAGTTTAAAAAAAGGACCGGAACTTCCGCAAGGGATCACGGATATAAGCAATATTTATGATGGTTGTATTAATTTAACGGATGTATCCCGAATACCGGACTCAGTAAGAACGATGAGATGGGCTTTTAAAAATTGTAAGAGCCTTACTAAAATAGAAAATCTACCGGTACAGCTAGTGGAAATGGGTGATGCATTCAGCGGTTGTGAAAAATTAGTGCAGGTACCAGACATTCCCAGCGGTGTAAGTGAGCTGGACAATACATTTAGTAAATGTTATTCTTTAAAGGAAATGCCAAAGCTTCCTTCTGGTTTGAAAAGTTTGGATAATACATTTTCAGAGTGTACAAGTCTGGTAACGAGTGGTTCTATTCCTGAGGGAGTTACTGAGATGAATGGTACATTCTATGCTTGTACATCTTTAACGAAGAGTCCAAAATTACCAAAGGGATTGAAATCTGCAGCAAATTTATTTTCTGATTGCAGTAAATTGGAAGAACCACCTGTAATACCGGATAGTGTCACCAATATGTATGGAACATTTAGAGAGTGCGTATCTCTAAAAAGGGCACCAAAGCTTCCTTCCAAATTAGAAAATATGGGGAATGCTTTTTCCGGATGTCTGAAGATTACTAAGGCACCTGATATACCTGAGACAGTAGTGAATATGGCCTGGGCATTTACCAGCTGCAGCAATTTGAAGGGAAGCATGACGATCTATACGCCTTTTGACAAGGACCGCATTAACAATGATGATGAATCGTCACATGGTCCATATACAGGGTGTTTTGACAGTACTGCGAAAAATAGCACGGGGTTAACCGTAAATTATGGTCCGAAGTGTAAAAAGATCGATAATATCATTAAAGAAGGCGCTTATAATAATAAAAAAGTAAAAAAAGGCCAGCTGGTACTTCAGGTGAAATTTAAAGCCAATGGAGGAACTACAGAAAAATCCTATAAAAATGTTTACTATAATAAGAAATACGGGAAGCTTCCCACACCACGAAGAGCTAAATACAGCTTTAGCGGATGGTATACCAAAAAAAGCGGAGGGACAAGGATTACAACTTCTTCCAGAATCACTGCAAAGAAGAATATCACTCTATATGCCCATTGGAAAAAAGTAACCGTAGGAAAAGTATCTTCTATTTCTCTGAAAAATACGAAATCAAAGAGAATGACGGTAAATACAAAAGCGGTATCGGGTGCAAAAGGATATCTGATTACATATGCAAGGAATGCTTCCTTTACCAGAGACAAAAAGTCACTCTTTACCTCTTATACGAAAAAGAATGTTAATAAGCTTTTAAAGAATAAAAAATATTATGTCAAAGTCAGGGCATATAAATTGGATTCAACCGGAAAGAAAATCTATGGCAAATACAGCAGTGTGAAAAAGATCAAAATTGCAAAGTAAACCGACTGCCATCAGTAAACGTCCAGCCCCGCCGAGCCGCCTAAGCTCGGCGGGGTATTTAGTGTGGCGGGTATGCAAGACATTGTGAGCGCTCAGTCATTGCAGATCATAATTGTCATCGATCACGATAGATTTATGGCATTGGTAGAATTTCTGTAAGAAAATTATAAGATATTCTGCATTGCATTTTTATACAACCGTGCTATACTAATTAAGACAGAGAACTTAGTTGTTCATAGAGTTGAACTATTTTCCATTTAAAGACTTTATGAATCACGGATAATTCCAAAGGGGGAGTCATCACAAATGGCAGCCGAAAAGAGAATGGATCCAAAAGATGAGCAGCAGTTTTTGGATCTTATTAAAGAAATAGTAGAACATCCAAAGTACACAAAGTTAAAAGAATATATACAGCATGGTGAAACAACTGTTTATGAGCACAGTCTGGCAGTGGCATATTTAAGTTACTGGATCGCACTGAAATATGGCTGGCAGGTTCAGATGAAGGAACTGGTTCGAGGGGCACTTCTTCATGATTACTTTTTATATGACTGGCATGAGAAGAGCACAGACCATCGCTTTCATGGGTTTACACATCCGGGCAGGGCACTGAGAAATGCCTGCGCGGAATTTGATCTGTCACAGATTGAAAAAGATGTGATCAGAAAACATATGTTTCCACTTACACCAATTCCGCCGCGATATCGTGAGACGGCTATTGTGTGCATGGCGGATAAGATCTGTTCCGTATATGAAACCTTCCATATGACGCTTTTCGGAGAATTGTATCCGGTATCTTAGTAAGGAAAATCACCCCAGGCGTTCTTAAAATATAGGCAGTAAGCTTCCTTTGGAGGCTGCTGCCTATATTTTTATGGACTGATTTATCTGAAAAAATTCTTCCGTCAGCTTAATTTCATCATACAAATGGATAAACATATCCCTCTACCGGATCTGTGGGCGTAATCTTTGTAACATGGATCTGAGGTTCTTTCAAAGTTATATCGTTGTACTGATATTCACCTATGGAAAGGGTTCCTTCGACGGTTACCCAGGATTCGCTGTCAAGTTCAGAGGCCTTGTCATAGATACAACGGAGACCTGTGGGGGATACGTCAGCAATACAGCATGTCATGGCAAGTCGTGAAACTGTAAATTCATTTTCTTTTGGAATTTTAAAATCATTCATAACGTAGCCTGTTATTACGATAGTATATCCTTCATACTGTACGCCGTTGGAGTCCATCTCGGCAAGCCATAATGCGAAATCTTCATTTGAGACTGTGATTCTTTTATTCTGTACATCCAGCCCTGGCAGGCTTGAGGAATCTTCAGCCGCGGATGTGTCCTGAGAGTCCAGTGCCCCGGAATCCTTGTTGCTCAGATCCTCAGTAGTGGATATCCCCTGAGAGTCCAGCGCCCCGGTCTCCTTGTTTCTCAAATCCTCTATTCCAGATTTGTCCCCGGTTTCCTGTGCTCCGGTGCCCCCGATGCTTAATGCCCCGGAAAAAGGCTTAGCCTCTATGACCGTGGCCATACTGCTTCCACGGCTGAAATTTTCTGTAACATCCGAAATTTCCAGGGGCGAGTGGGGAAGAAAGAGCATTATAACGGGGACTGCCAAAACAAGGCAATGCATGGACCGTATCTTATATTGGGGCTGAAACAGGCGCAGCGTTCCGGTGAGTGCCCATATTCCCATTACAATTGCTGAAAAATAAAGATAGGGTTTCATTCTGGGTGTTACATAGGAGAGATATTTTTCACTGCGGATCAAATAGACCAGTAGTCCGGCAAAAAATCCGCAGCACAGGGATTCCAGTAATACCTGTGGGTTGAAGGCTCTTATCCTCATTTGCATCTATATCCCTCCTATCTGATAAAATAAGAACACGACAGCAAAACAAATGAAAAATGATGTGAACAGCAAACGAATGATAAAACGTTTCGAAAATCCGGAGGAAAGCATCAACAGGTTTTTAATATCCATCATGGGACCAAAGATAAGGAATCCCATAATCGCCATCATTGGAAACTGGGCGGAAAAACTCCGTGCCACAATTGCATCTGAGGAGGAACACAGGGAAAGGACAAATGCCATAATCATCATGATGATCGTAGATAGAGCATCCCCCGCTTTGTCCTGGGCAACTATAAACATACCGGTTCCCAGTCCCTGAAAGACAGAAGCTACAAAGGAGCCAAGTATCAGATATTTTCCCACATCAAAAAATTCTGCCTGTGCATGACGCAGAAACAATTCAATTTTGGCACGGGGACCGGATATGGAACTGATTCCCTGATAGCATCCGCAGCTGCACATGACACCATCAAATCTTCCGTTTGGCAAGTCCTGTTTTTTGGAATGAAAGACTGCAAAGCTAAGTCCGATCACTACCGCTGCAAAACCTCCCAGCCCGATACGTCCTGCAACAACTGCCAGATTCCCACCAAATGCATAATAGGTGGATAAAATAACTACGGGATTGATCACCGGTGCAGCCAGCATAAATGTAACAGCGGCGGGCAGAGGAACGCCCTTTCGTACCAGGCTTCTGAAAATGGGAATGGAAGCACAGTCACATACCGGCAGGCAAAATCCTCCAACCACAGCAGCCAGCATTCCTCCTGCGAGTGACTTTGGAAAATGCTTTTCAATCCAGGATCTGGGAACAAAGATCTGGATAATGGAGGATAGAAGCACCCCCAGCAGCAGGAAAGGAATTGCCTGGAGTATAATGCCCAGAAATACATTTATGATAGTATTGGCAGAGAAAGAAAGCTGGTCGAGAACCGGTTTCGTCAAAAAATACGCAGCGGCCAGAAAAAGCAGTGATCTAAAAAAAGAGTAGACCGGTGAAGGCTTTTTCTCCATAACCCACTTATATAAGTTGACGGGACAGGTATCTTTCAGTTTATATACAGGTACACCGGGATTGATATTTTTGATCATATGGCGCATCCGTTGGTACGTTCCCGTACCGGAGTTTTTCTGTGAAATGCGCAGGATAACAGCGTCACTGTTTGCAATCTGTTCTGGCAGAGAGATTCCGGTTCTGCCCAGGATTTCTTCCAAACCAGAGACATCAGCAACATGGATCACTTTTTGTATTCTTAAGCTGCGCAGCAAAGTGCTCTGGAAAAAATCCTGCAGAAGAGAAAAGGGTGTTACGCCATTCCATTCAATCCATACTTCATCCGGTGCCTGTTCTTTTACACATCTGTAAATTGCCCGTATCATCTGATCTGGTTGTCCTTCCAATTCCTTTTTTGAGAAACATTTGCAGATACAATAATCATTGGTACCTTGAAATTCTTCTTCACCGGATTCAAACTGCAGCAGTAAAGTCTTAATTTTACTCCGGTCATACCTGTTCAGCATGGCATTTAGAAAAGTGGTTTTACCGGCATATAAAAAACCGGTTACCACATATACAGGTATCGTCATGGCCTAATTCCCATCGAACAGACCGGCTAATTCCTGTTGGTTTAGCCCCTGTCCAATAATACAAATCATGCTGCCGCCGGACGAACATTCCTTCAGCTGTACACTGCCAGGTACATACTGAACATTGAGATAGCCTCCTGCAGTACGGACAATTCCTTTGGCGCGCAGAACAGTTCCGGCTGCCCTTTTCTCCATCTGCCATATCCGCCGCTGCAAATCGGAGGTATTGAATACTCTGGTGGTATGTATCGTCACCATATCAAAAACATCTTCTGCCATATGGTTGCTTTCGCAGCAGCAGGAGACTTGTCCGTTTTCATCTGTATGGCAGTTGTCACTGTGCGGGGATTCAGGTATGCATTTTTGTTCAGAAGCGTGGCTGCATTGGCATTTTCCCGGATTATCCGGCTCCGATTTTTTGAATTTATGGTTTTGTTCCAGTTCAAGAATCCGGGAGGTGTTCAGTATCTTCCATGAATCAGACAGGATTTTGGCATGTGGGTTTAAACTGCTTACAAGCCGTTGCGCACTTCTGACTTTGCCTGGAAAATCTTCCGTTCGGCTAAGCAGAACTGTGTCAGCATTCGTGATCTGATCCTCAAAGAATTCTCCAAAATTTTCTAGATAGATTGCACAACGCTTCACATCAGCAACCGTTATTGTTTTTTTGATTTTCGCAAGAGAACAAACCTTGGGGCTTGTGCAAACTTTGGTAATATCAGATAATTTACCTACGCCGGATGGTTCGATCAGGATTATATCCGGGTGAAACTGTATCAGAAGATCTTGCATTGCTTTTACGAAATCCCCGGATAGACTGCAGCAAATGCAGCCGGCATTCATCTCTTTTACCTGGATATTTCCGTCGTCCAGCAGCGCAGCATCCACACTGATATCTCCGAAATCATTTTCAATCAATACAACCTGTCTATCATGGAGTTCCTCTTTTAACATTTTTTGAATCAATGTGGTTTTCCCGGCGCCTAAAAATCCTGAAATAATATATATATCAGTCATCGTTCTCCTCCTTTTCCAGTTCCTTCATTACTTAAAGTCCACCTTTTATCATATATATTACCAGAGGAATTTAATTATTCATGGATGTTTAAAACGACTGGATCAGCTATTTCTATTTCATGACATGAAATTGTCTTTTTAATACATGGTTGACAATATTCCCGCACTTCTAAGTTATAATATTTATCCCGGACATGAGGTTTAAGCCGTCAGTTCTGGTAGGAAAAGAGAATACATCAGGAGGAAAGAAAATGGATGAGTATGAAAGAAGTGCAGATCCGTATGGAAACAGTGCAGATCCGTATGGAAACAGTGCAGATCCGTATGGAAACGGTGTAGATCCGTATGAAAGAAGTACGGATACCTATGCAGGAGATGCCAGCACGCTGTATGGAAATCAGCGGATACAGCAGGTAGAAGAAAAAAAGGAAAATATTATTGCCGGTATCGTAGGGGCGTTTCTGGGAACGCTGATTGGTTTGTTATGTATCGTTGTAGTTGACCAGCTTGGATATATGGCGTCTATCTCAGGTGTAGTGATGGGGGTTTGCGCTATTAAAGGATATCAGCTGCTTGGCGGGAAGATGAGCCTGAAAGGAATTGTTATTTCAACAGTTTTTATGATCTGTGTTGTTTACATAAGCCAGCAGCTCAGCTGGGCAATTGATGCGGCTGATGTACTCAATATAGATGTTTTCAGTGCTTTTCGTCTGATTCCCGAGATGATCAGACAGGGAGCCATAGACGGAGGGATATATATGAAAGATCTCTTCATGCTGTATGCATTTACCGCATTAGGTGCGGTTCCAACCATATGGAATACCATTAAGACCGTAACAAATAGAAGTATTTGATCATTTTAAAAAGATTCCCCCTGGCTCTGTGATATGTCCCTGTCTGCCTGACAGCGGGCGCATCACAGAGTCAGGGGGATTTTGTAATTAACCGGATCATGGAAATGAAGGCTCCGTATTTTCTCCCAGGCTGAATTCTTCAATCTTAAAAGCAATCATCATCTCGGTCAGGGTTTTACTGTCTGTCAGACTAATTTCTGCGATCTGTTCAATCTGGTTCAGGCGGTAGAGCAGAGTATTTCTGTGAATGCCAAAGTGTTGTATTGTTCTTTTGTTATCCAGAAAATGTTCCAGATATATATGCAGTGTTTCTTTGTAAGTTGTGCCGTTTGCATGGTCATAGGCTTCCAGTTTCCGGATGCTGTCGGGAACATAACAGTGATCCGGTAAATGAGAAGATAAAAGAGAAAAAATATGATGGAGCATAAAGTCCTCGTAGAAATGGATTCCGCTTTTGCCGTTCTGGCAAGCATAATCATAACAAAAATCAGCCTGAATCCGGTAGCGGGGGGTATCCCCAAGGTCATTGAACTCCTTGCTGATGCCAAGAACCGCATTGGAATCAGCAATTATAAATGTTTCCAGCTGGTGTATCCGGTTCATGAGACCGTCCCGGGTGGAATCATGGAGCAGCAGATACAGACTTCCTCCCAGCTGTGTGCAGGGATGGTTCTGAAAATGCAGACGCAGGCGGCGATGCAGATAATTCAAATGATAAGGGGAGGACTTTTCGTTTGGCGCCAGATGGATCAGACGAAAATAATGCTGTGAATGGATGTCCAGGTTCTCTTTTAAAAACAATACGGATTTCTTATCCAGGCCCTTTTCTTTCAGCAGGGAAGAAAAGAGCCATTCTTTCGTATAATTTCCGGATTCCAGACCCCGGCTGTTCCTGGACATGATCTGAGTAATTGCTGCGGCAATGGGCTTTAAAAGGGCACTGTCCGCATCCGTCCAGGGGCAGTCATCCGTCAGTACCAGGGAAATAACTCCATAGAGAACATCGTTATCCATAAGGCGGTAGGCGAGCCGGTGGTTCTTTTTGGCAACTCCCCAATTGATTTCAAATGGCTCCTCATGTTTGACAATGGTCATCAGATATTGGCCCTCGATAAAACTTTTGATCATTTCATCCGGGATACGCCCGGTTTTAATAATGTGGTCATATGTCGGATCTCCTATGGAAATCTTAGGCTGGATATCAATCAGATTATAGTGGGTATCAATTACGGAAACAGGTACTTTCCAGAAAGATTCTACCAGAAGAAGCAGCGAGGGAATGCTTCCGCCGATCATACATTCATACAAATACTGGTAAAATTCTCCCGGATTAAAATTTTCTTTAGTCAAGAGCCGCATATGTTTACTCCTCTCCAAATAAAAGTAAAGGCTTTTTAGCCAACTGATTTCTCAGTCAAGGGGTTACGCAATTATAGTCAATCATTAGGTTCATTATAGCAGAGGACAGGCATTTGTGCAATTGCACAAAAAGATTCGTTTTAAAGTGCATTGTTAATATTGTGACAAGCGGAAAGGAATGTTATTTTATTATCAAAGAATTCTTTGACAGAAACTATTAATAAAATTTGGAGGGTTTAAGAGATGAAAAAATCAAATCGCGCCTGGGTGGTCGCTGTTTCCGTTGCCGCTATACTTTTTGGAGTTTCCGGTATTGTGGCAAATACGGTCAGCCTGTTTATGGCCCAATTCAGTACCGTTTTTTCAGAAACAGCCACTATGGCTCAACTAGCGTTTTACTTTACCTGCATGACAGGAACGATGGCAGTCTGCCAGCCCATTGCACGTAAATTATTTGCCAGATTTGATACCCGTATCGTGATCAGCTTTGCTGTCATACTGGCTGTAGGAGGATTTGCAGCAATATCCATGTACACAAGCTATGTGGGCTGGCTGGCATCGGGAGTGATTATTGGATTCGGGTTTTCCTTTATTACATATCTGATGGGTCCCATCTTGATTAACAACTGGTTTAAGAAAAAAGCCGGAACGATTCTGGGGGTGGTACTTGCCTGCTCAAACCTGGGCGGGGCGGTATTCGGAACGATTGCCGGTAAGATGATTGCTTCTATGGGATGGAAGTCTGCAATGCTTGTATGTGCCGGAATTGCTGCAGTCATTGGACTTCCCTTTGCCATATTCGGACTGCGTTACCAGCCGGATGCCAAAAAAGGAGAGTGCGCTTATGGAGACGAAGAAGCAGAAGTAAATGTTACCAGGAAAGAAGAACTAAAAGGTTTTACCTTTGCCCAGTCACTGAAGACTCCATGGTTCTGGATTGTAGCAATTGCCGTGATCGTATGCTTCTTTGGTTCAAACTTTCAGACTCAGGCTGCCAAATTTGCCACGACAGCTTATGAATTTGATATTGCCATGGCGGGCATGCTTTCCACCGTTCTGATGATCGGTGCTATCATGGGTAAAATCCTGCTGGGTATGATCAACGATAAATTCGGCTGCGGAACCTGCTACACCGTGGGCTGCGGCGCGATGATTGCTGGTATCATTGTACTGGTGGCGGGAACAGGTGTTGGCAGTTTCATGGGATTTGCAGGAGCAGGACTATTCGGATTTGGATTTGCCACTATGTCCATTGCGCCTCCATTTATCATTAAAAAAATGCTGGGAGAAAAATATTTTGCACAGATCTACGGTTATGTGGCATCCGTTGGCACCTTGACTTCTATGTTTTCCTCTAATATTTATGCCGGCATATATACCTCGTCTGGTTCTTATACCGGAGGAATGATCGCAGCATCTATTGCCCTGGCAATCGGTATTGTAGTTGTTCTAATCGGACTTGGCGCTACGAAAAAATTATGGAAATAGGGACTGTATATGAGTAAAATAAGTGAAAAAAATTCTCTAAAAATAGCTTTTCCGGTATCATCTGTGTGGTTTGGGGCGCTGGTTGGTCCCTCTATGATTTCCGGCGCATTTGCCGCGTCGTATTTTGCTCCTTATGGAGCGGTTGGGCTGCTGCTTCCCTTTATCTCCATGGGTATTGCAGCAATCATTATCGCTATGGGGGCTGAGATTGTCAGAAGAGAGCAGGTGTATACTTATTCTGATTTTGCAGACTGCATCTATGGCGGATTTCGGAAATACCTGACTCCGGTTCTGGAACTTTACATGATCATTGCAATGGTCGTGGGCGGCAGTGCCGTGGTTTCCATGGGAGGGGTGTTTTTCAGTGATATAAGCGGGCTGCCGGAAATAACAGGGGCCATTGCAGTTTCCGCAATCAGCATTGTTCTGGTTCTGTGGGGAGAAAAGCTGGTAAGGGCTTCCTCTTCTTTTATGTCCATCATAATGATTGTGGGAATGGTGCTTCTGACGGTATTAGCCGTCGTAAACAGAAGCGGAGACTTGAAAAATATTCTTCTGGATTTTTCCGTTCCCCGGGACATACCACTAAGCGCAGGTATTGCAGGAGCAGCAGCTCTTGGTTTTTCCAATGCATGCAATGCGCTGACCCTTAGCGCAGTGGAGCAGGAGGTAAAGACGGCAAGGCATTGTACCGCAATCGGCATTTGCAGTTTTCTGCTAAACAGCATGGCGTTTATTCTAAGTACGCTGCTGCTGCTGCCCTATTGTCCGGAGGTATTGAAGGAGACGGTGCCCACGCTGGCTGTCATTAATCAGTTTCTGGCAGTGAAAGCTCCCTGGCTCCCCATGGTGTATTCCGTAACCATGTTTTTTGCACTGCTGTCCAGCGGTGCCCCGCAGCTTCATGCAGTTGCTTCCAGGGTCAGGGCTGTCTATCCGAAAACCGGTATTTTATCCGGTAATACCAACAGGAACCTGGTTACCGGCGTTATTTATTTTACCTGCTGCATTCTGATTTCCAGGTTTGGGCTGCGTGCCATTATCAGTAAGGGATATGCAATGCTGGGTTATCTGGCAATACCGCTGATCGTTCTGCCGATCTGCGTTTTAATGCCATTGCGTTATTATAAAATGAAAAACAGCAGTTATTTAAAGGAGGGTCATAATGAAACTATTTAGCAGAGTCAGTTATGGAACGATAAAATTAAAGAACCGTGTAGCCATTGCACCTATGGGAATGAAAACAGATATAGACGGTTATATTTCCGAAAGAAATATCGAGTTTTACCGCAGGGTGGCAGAAGGAGGCGCAGGTTTGATAAATGTGGGATGTGCAATGTGCACCCAGAAATACGAGAGCCGCCCCACCTGGGCAATGGACAGTTTCTTCCAGGTGGCACCCTATGCCCAGATGGTGGATTCCTGTCATGCTTACGGGGCAAAGGTGGTATCCCAGCTGACCGTGGGACTTGGGCGCGTGGCATATGCGGACAGGCTGGAAACCGCGCCATACGGACCATCCGAAAACCCGCTGCGCGCAAACCCGTCAGTCTGTACCCGGGAATTTACAAAGGAACAGATCGCGGAAGTTGTAAAAGCCTATGGTACAGCGGCTGCCATGCTGCAAAAAGCAGGCGTAGATGGAATTGAAATGCATGCATACGGCGGCTATTTATTTGACCAGTTTATGACTGCCGCATGGAACAGAAGGACAGATGAGTATGGCGGAAGCCTGGAAAACAGGATGCGCTTCGTGATTGAATGTCTCCATGAAGTGAAAAAGACCTGCGGAAAAAATTTTCCTGTAATCGCAAAAGTTACCGTGGATCACAGGATTCCCAAACCCGGATACCGAACTATCGAAGAAGGGGTAGAGATGTGCAGAATTCTGGAAGCGGAGGGGATTGATGCTCTGCACATTGACACCGGATGCTATGAACGGTATTACTGCCAGATTCCTTCCGTATATGAGCCAAAAGCAATGGAACTGGATGTGATCCGCAAAGTCCGGGAGGCCGTAAAAGTTCCTTTGATGGGACAGGGAAAGTTAAATGATCCTCTGATGGCGGAGGCCGTGCTGGAAGAGGGGGCGCTGGATGTCATTGCCCTGGGGCATCAGATGCTTGCGGATCCCGACTGGCCGGAAAAGGTTAAAGAAGGAAGGGAAAAGGAGATTAACCATTGTATCGGCTGCAACGAATGTATGTATGTGGCGGTAGCCGGCAAACACAGACCCTGTGCGATTAATCCGTTAAGCGGTCATGAGCTGGATTATCCCTTTGTGCCGGCGAAGCAGACGAAGAAGCTTCTGGTGGTAGGCGGCGGTCCTGCGGGAATCAATGCGGCACTGACGGCGAGCAGCAGAGGTGTGGATGTGACTCTGTGGGAAAGAAACAGCTATCTTGGAGGGAACCTGGCTGCTGCGGGAGCACCTTCATTTAAAGCAGATGTCCATAAATACCTGGAGAACCTGATATACCGGATTAAGCAATCGGATGTAAAAGTAGTGATGAACAAATGCGCCTCCAGAGAGGAGATTCTGGCAGAGGGCGCAGAAGACGTCATTCTGGCTACCGGTTCCGATCCCATTATCATTCCGGTTTCGGCGGCGGCAGGAACTAGGGTAAAGATTATGACCGGAAATGAATGTCTGCTCAGCAGCCAGCCTTTATCCGGAAAAGCAGTGGTAATCGGAGGCGGGCTGGTTGGCTGTGAGACAGCCCTGCATCTGGATCAGGAGGAAACAGTCAGTCAGGTTACGATCGTTGAAGCGCTGGATTCTATTTTGAAAACGGCAAAGCATTTTGGTTCCAACGACCATTCACTGCGGGATATGATGGATAACAGCAGTATTGATGTAGTAACCGGGGCAAAAGTGACAGCTGTCACGGATTCCGGTATTGCATACGAAAAGGACGGCATAATCCACGAATTGGAGTGTGATACAGTGGTTATGGCTGTGGGATACCGCTCAAATAACGGACTGGAAGATACCATTTGGGATGATGTGAGAAATGTTCGGCTGGTAGGGGATGCCATAGCTCCCCGTAAAGTGATCGATGCGGTACACGAGGGTTTTCATGCTGCACGCGTTCTGAAATAAGTCCCAACTGGCTGTTGGGTGCTTGAACCTTACATTTATATATTAGGAGGAAGATGAAATGATTTCTTTTGATTTGACAGGAAAAACTGCAATTGTAACAGGAGCGTCCCAGGGATTGGGTAAGGATATGGCGCGGGGACTGGCGGAAGCAGGTGCAGATGTGGTAATTATGGCAAGACGTTTGGAAAAGCTGGAAGAGGTTGCAGCTGAAATACACGCGTCTACCGGGAAAAACATTGTTCCGGTATATCTGGATATAACAAAAATGGATGTCATGAAAGAAGCTGTACAAAAAGTAATGGATCAGTTTGGCAAGATAGATATTTTAGTAAATAATGCGGCACTTATTGATTACACTCCGGCGGTAGACTTAACAGAAGAAGCCTATGACCGGGTATTGGATGCTAATGTCAAGGGACCGTTCTTTATGGCGAAAGAAGTCTTTTTGAAATCCATGAAAGAACATGGGGGCAATATCATCAATATTTGTTCCGTAAGCGGCTACCGGGCATCTGCCGCTGCACCGACCTACTCCATATCCAAAGCTGCAGCCACAATGATGACCCAGTGTCTGGCGGCAGCATGGGCACAGTATGATGTCTTTGTAAATGCCATTGCACCAGGTCAGATTATGCTTGGAATGGGCGAAAATTCCACTCCGGAGCATGTAGCAAAGATGAGCGCCAAGGTTCCACAAAGACGTCTGGGAACAGTAGATGACTTAAACGGCGCGCTGGTATTCCTGGCTTCCGATGCCTGCCGTTATACCCAGGGACAGGTGATCCTGTGTGACGGAGGCTTGCTGCTTCCACTGGCTTAAAATTCAGCGTGGTTAAATAAAAATATCTTTTTGCGGGTACATTGGATTCGTGCTTGTCTCGCAGGAGGATATTTTTTTGCGTATTTTCCTGACAGGAGCTGACGGGAAGTAAAATCTCCTGAGTAGTTTAACAATTGTGCAAAACTAATAATTTTCAATGCAGAATTTCAGCAAATATTTAATTTGGCATCCACTTTAGGTCAAAAACATAGAAAAACCGGTTCCGTCAAAAAATATAACCTGATTTTATCAGAAAAATTTTAGATATGGCATTATGTACAAGTATTTTACAAAAATATTCATAAAACCAGTGATATTGACAAAAGACAGGAAACGTTATATTATGATATCACGATGTCATGACATAGTAACAAGGAGGAAGAAATGGACAATAAAAAGAAAAGAGTTTTAGATGCAATTTCTCACAGGCAGACAGATCTGGTACCATGGAATTTTGAGCTGACGCCGGGGGCTGTAGAAAACATAAAAAGATTAGCGGGATGTGAAGATGCATTTGCATATTTGGAAAACCATATGCTGAGGGCGAAGTATAAGAAGAATACCAGGCTTGAAAACGGGAATGAAAAGGATCTCTTTGGAGTGACCTGGATGGCATCCAAAGACGGAGGAGATGTGGGTATCATTGCGGAATATCCGCTGGAAGAGGATGAACTGGGAGATTACCGGTTTCCGGAAGTAGACAAGGAATTTGCGTCCGGTATCTGTGATCAGTTAGAAGCAGATCATGGGGAACATTTTACTATGTTCAGCATCACGATGGGATTTTTTGAACGTTCCTGGAGTCTTCGCGGGATGGAAAATATTATGATTGATATGTGCATTAATGAGTCATTTACCTTTCAGCTCTATGAAAAGATTCTGGATCATCATCTGGAACTTCTGGATACGGTATTGGACAGGGATTTTGATGCGGTGTATTTTGGCGATGACTGGGGACAGCAGCGGGGATCCATCATGGGACCCAATATGTGGAGAAAGTACATAAAACCCGGATTTAAGGAAATGTTTGAGAAGGTAAAAAGCAAAGGAAAGAAAATAGTCCTGCACAGCTGCGGAGATATCGAAGAGTTCTTTCCGGAATTAATTCATATGGGACTGGATGTTTACAATACTGTTCAGCCTGAGATCTATGATTTGAAGAAAATCAAACGGGAATATGGGAAAGATCTGACCTTTTACGGAGGAATTAGTACACAGCAGTTCCTTCCCTTTGCATCGGCGGATGAAGTAAAGGAAAAAACAAGAGAGATACTGGACATTATGTTCCGGGATGGCGGATACATATTATCCCCCACCCACACAGCCACACCGGATATACCTGCGGAAAACCTGGTGGCTATGATAGAGGCAGCAAAAAATTATAGATAAAGAAAGAGAAAATGGAGGTAGCAAAATGAAAAAGAAAGTGATTTCTATGGTATTGGCACTGAGTATGGCGGTAAGTCTGATGGCGTGCACTGCAGCAACGGGGGAAACAAAAAACACTGCACAAAATCAAACGGAGGCACAAACAAAAGCCCAGGCGGAATCTAGGACAGAAGCAGTAAAAGAAAATGACGGAGAATCAACAGCAGACACCAAAGGCGGTAAAAGTGATCTGAAAATTGGCATGGTAACCTATATGATGGCTCAGGAATGGTATCAGAATATCGTTGCCGGAGCCCAGGAAAAAGCTGATGCGATCGGAGCGGAATTGACAGTTGCGGATGCCAATAACGACGCAAGCAAACAGGTAGAACTGGTTGAAAATATGATTACGAAAGGCGTAGATGCAATTATTATTTCACCTGTAGATACGAAATCTTTAATTAACGTAGTGAAAAAAGCTCAGGAACAGGGAATAAAGGTTGTGTGCGAATCCAATATGGTAGAGGGTGCAGATACCAGGGTTGGAATTCCGGATAAGGAATGCGGCATTACATCCGGCAACTGGTTTGCAGAGTATGTAAAGGCAAATAATATAGATCCTAAAATTTTAATACTAGGCTATGAGTCATTGGAAAACTGTAAAAACCGAACGGAAGGTTTTAAGGAAGCCCTTGAAAAGTCCGGCATTAAATATGAAATTGTTTCGGAAGTAGACGGCGGCTTCCGGGAAGAATCCATGAATGCAACCATAGATGCTTTAACTGCACATCCGGATATTAACGCAGTATTTGGAATTAATGATGATTCCACATTGGGAGCGGTATCTGCCATCAGACAGGTCGGATCGGGGAATGACTTTGTTACCATGCTCTATGGTGTGGAAGGTGCTGCAGGACGTGAAGCTTTAAAAAGTGATGATTTGGTTACAGCCGGGTTATGCAGTTTCCCGGAATATGTGGGCAGTGTCTGTGTAGATGCGGCAGTAGACGCTGTCGGTGGAAATGCTAAGGAAGAATACATTTCTCCAAGTACGGTCATCGAAAAGAAGGATTTCGACCAGTATTTTAGCAAGGACGGAGATTCCTATAAAGTTAATTTTGAAGCGGTAGATAAATTAAATAAATAAGGCGGGTAAGAATTATGCACGAGATTGCAAAGGATAAAATGAAGGCGCTTTTAAAATATGAACAGATGGCGCTGCTGCTTTCACTGATCGGACTATGTATCATTTCAACCATCATCTCTCCGGTGTTTTTAAGTGTGAATAATCTGATGAATGTTCTAAGGACAGCATCCCTGACGGCGATCTGCGCCATGGGTTATATGTTTGTTATTTTGCTGGGAGAGATGGATCTGAGCGTAGGTTCCATGCAGGCAGTTGTAGGGATTGTAAGTGTTATGATACTGAATTTTACCAAAAATGTTCCGGCGGCACTTCTGGGGGGCATTATTGCGGGAGCTGTATTGGGATGCATCAACGGACTGCTGGTTACAAAAGCAGGTATTAATTCCCTGATTGCTTCGCTGGGAACAATGGCGATCCTTCGGGGAAGCGCCTATATAATCACAAACGGAATTTCAATCCAGGCAAATATTCCGGGGTTTGAAGTCTTGGGAACAGGTTATGTGGGACCATTTCCAATCCCTTTCCTGATTGCGGTGGTGATCTTTGCAGCCCTGTATTTTGTACTGAATAAAACAGTGTTTGGAAGAAATATTTATGCGGTAGGCGGTAATAATTCTGCAGCCCGGTTATGCGGAATCAATGTGGGACGTATTAAAATGGCAGCATATATTATCGTGGGCGTATTAACGGCATTGTCGGGCTATATACTTGCCTGCCGCCTGAACTCTGCACAACCCAATGCAGGTGACGGGTTTGAATTCCAGGTGATTTCAGCTGTGGTTTTGGGAGGAGTGAGTCTCTCGGGAGGAAAAGGAAATCTCACTGGGGCAGTAATCGGCGTGTTAATATTAAGCGTATTGTCAAATGTTCTGGTACTGGCAGGGGTTTCCTCCTTTTACCAGGAAGTATCAAGAGGAATTGTAATTTTACTGGCTGTATATATTGATTCCAGAAATAAACGTATGGCAGAAAAGAAGATTTTGATGGGAAAAAAGTAAACTGCAGGGAGGAATGATGGCATGGAAAACAATTCATACAAGCCGGTATTACAGTTAAAAAATATACATAAAAGATTTCCCGGAGTTTATGCACTGAAAGATGTATCCCTGGATCTTTACCCTGGAGAGGTTCATGCCTTGATGGGAGAGAACGGAGCTGGAAAATCCACTTTAATAAAAGTGATATCGGGGGTATATCAACCGGATGAAGGCTTTATTTATTCCAATGGAAATAAAATTGTGATGGAAAATCCGGCACAGGCAATCAAAGAAAACATCAGCGTGATTTATCAGGAATTAAATCTCGCCCCCAACCTGTCTATTGCAGAGAATATTTTTCTTGGGAATTTTCCTAAAAAGGGCAGCAGAGTGGACTACGACAAGCTTTATGCCGATTCCGCAAAGGTTATGGAAGAGCTGCAGCTGGACCTGGATGTGCGCATGAAGGTATCTTATCTAACCATAGCAAAACAGCAGCTTGTGGAGATCGCAAAATCCATATCCAAACATCCAAAGGTAATTATAATGGATGAGCCTACATCAGCTTTGAGCAGACAGGAAACAGAGAACTTATTTAAAATTGTCCGAATGTTGAAGGAAAGCGGCACCGCCATTATCTATGTTTCCCACAAACTGGATGAGATTTTTGAGATATGCGACAAAGTCAGTATCTTAAGAGATGGGGAATATATAGGAACTGATAAAATTGAAGATCTGAACGAAGAAAAGCTGGTGTCCATGATGGTGGGCAGGGAATTGAAGGATCTTTTTGTAAAGGAGAAAGTGGAATTGGGAGAAGAGGTGCTGCATGTAGATCATTTGAGTACCGATTTCGTTACCGATATTTCCTTTTCGGCAAGGGCAGGGGAAATAATCGGATTTTCAGGATTAATGGGATCCGGAAGGACAGAACTTTGCCGGGCAGTTCTGGGTATTGATAAAAGGCAGAGCGGAACCATTACGGTTGCAGGCGTGAATCTGGAAGAGAATGCCCCATCCAAAGCAATTGCAGCAGGAATTGGAATGGTGCCTGAAAGCAGAAAAGACGATGGCATATTTCCAAACTTAGGTGTGAGGGAAAATATGACGATTGCATCAAAAGGCTTCTTCAAAAAGCATTTTGCAATTGACAGGAGGCTTGAGGCGGCAGGTGTGGAAAAAATGATTGAAAGTATCAAAATCAAAACACCTACTATGGAACAGATGATTATTAATTTAAGCGGTGGAAACCAGCAAAAGGTGATACTTGCAAGATGGCTGATGCAGAACAATCTGAAAGTACTGCTGATAGACGAACCTACCAGAGGCATCGATGTAGGAGCAAAATCAGAGATCTATTCTCTGCTGAATATGCTGGCGAAACAGGGGCTCTGTGTAATTGTTATGTCTTCGGAAATGCCGGAAATCATCAGTCTTGCCGACCGGGTATATGTCATGAAAAACGGAAGGCTGAATGGCAGTTTTAACAGAGAAGAAGTGACGCAGGAAAAATTGCTGGTATCTGCTACTTAATTCCCACGGGCAATGAGCCGGGTGGACGCATGCAATAGGTATTTGCGAAGTTATCCGTTTACTGTTATAATTATCACAAAAAGACAGGCAGGAGTGAGTTTATGTTCGGTAATACAAAAGATATCGATAAGCAGTCTCGCTTGCCGCTTTACTTTCAACTGGAAGAGCTGATTAAAAAAGCGATTACTACCGGAGAATTAAAGCCAGGCGATATGATTCCTACAGAATGGGAGATCATAGATTATTTCAAACTAAGCAGAACCACCGTACGGCAGGCATTGTCAGATTTAGTAAATGAAAATCTGCTGTATCGGAAAAAAGGGATTGGTACGTTTATTTCCAAACCTAAAATCGATCTGCAGTATATGGGAAATATGGTAAGTTACAACGAGCAGATTTCGAGTATGGGATTAACCCCTTCAACGAAAGTGCTCAAATTTGAGGTGATTGCGGCGGATGAATTCCTGGCAAAAGAGATGGGACTGTCAAATGGCGATAAAGTAATTGAACTGGTTCGTTTAAGGTTTGCAGACGAAGAGCCTATAGCAGTGGTTCAGTCCTATCTGCCCTATGATTTGTGTAACTATATTCTGGATGTAGATATGGAGAATAACTCCCTGTACCAGATACTGAGCAGTCAGAAAAATACAACGGTAGTATTGGTGGAAAGAGTGGTAGAGGCTAAAATTGTCAGCAGAGAAGACAGTAAGCTTTTGAATGTGGAGAAAGGCTTTCCTGTTCAGAGCTTTCTGAACAAAGCCTTCAATGAAGAAGGGCGGGTACTGGAATACTGCAGCTCCAGATACCGTGGGGACCGTAATAAATTTTATATTGAAGTAAAAGTTTAGAGGCGCGTTATGCGCTATAGAACAAGATAAGTTATCAGCTGTCTCCATAAGTTCATGGCGGCAGCTGATTTAAAGAGGAGGCGGACGAATGTTAAAGGCCATGAGTTACGGCGCAGTTTTATGGGATATCGTAGGGGATGAAAAACATATTGGGGGATGCACGTTAAATTTAGCTGCCCATTTGTGCAAATTGGGAATGAAGACATATATGTACACCAAGCTGGGAACGGACAGCCTGGGAATCGAAGCGCTTAAGGAAATCGGCAATCTGGGTGTGGACTGCAGGTTTGTTCAAACCGATGACACGAAGAGTACAGGATATGCAAAGATAACACTGGATGAGAAGAAAGTACCGGCATATGAATTTGCATCTAATGCAAGCCATGAATATATAGATGCAGATGTAGGGTTACTGGAAAAAATCCGGGCAGAAAACATTGATATCTTTTGCTTTGGTACCTATTGCCAGGCAGGAGAAAAGACAAGAAAGAATCTTCATAAAATTCTGGATGCCTGTTCCTTTCCGCTGGTGTTCTGTGACATTAACCTGAGAGTGGAGAATCCTTCCAGAGAAATGCTGGAAGGCTCGTTAAAGTATGCGGACATCCTGAAATTAAACGAAGAGGAAGTGGCCGTTCTGGCAAAAGTTCTGTATCAACCCGGATTAAAAGAAGCAAAAGTAATAGAAAATCTCAGAAAACATTACCAGATACGGATCATCTGCGTAACGAATGGTGAAAAAGGCTGCAGGATATATGATGAGGAATCCAGAATGATCACAGTTGCGGCAATGAAAGTAGAGGCTGTGGATACGGTGGGTGCCGGGGATGCATTTGGCGCGGGATTTATATACAGCTTTTCTAAGAGACTGCCAATTTTCCGGTGCGGAGAAAACGGAAATCTGCTGGGGGGCTATGTGGCTTCTCAAAAAGGTGCAATTCCGGAGTATTCGTGTGAGATTGAGGAAGCATTCAGAGCATAATGATAAGAGGTTGAGAACATTTAACCGCATAATACGGTATATTTAAAAACAGTGGGGTGAGAAGATGGCGGATCTGTACGGAAGAAAAAGAAGCAAAGAGGAAATCAGAAAACTTGTGGGTGATATGAGTCAGATTGCGGATATGCGTCTGATGTCATTTGAAGAAGGCAAAGCCAGAGGCATGAGAAGCATCGAGTGCAAAAATGGCTCAGGGCTTACATTTACCATACTGCCGGACCGTGGCATGGATATAGCATGGGCATCTTATCAGGGGTACCCATTTTCCTATATTTCCAAATCGGAAGTCTGCAGCCCCGCGTATTTTACAGAAAACAAAGACAAGGGATTTCTGGATAATTTTTTTGCCGGAGTGATGACTACGTCAGGACTGTCCAATACCGGGGCAAGTAATGTGGATCAGGGAAAAGAATATGGATTACATGGTGTAATCAATAACATTCCGGCACAAGAAGTCCATATAACAAAGGAATGGGAAAATGATGCGTACATAATGACAGCAGCTGGCAAGGTGAGACAGAGCAGATTTTATGGGGAAGATTTTACACTGTTACGGACGATAAAAATGGAGCTGGGTGTTAATAAAATAGTGGTGCACGATGTATATGAAAATACAGGCTTTGATGCACAGCCCTTTATGTTATTGTACCATATGAATTTTGGCTTTCCATTTTTAAGTGAGCAGTCCAGGCTGATTATGAATAATAGCCTTGTAACGCCCAGAACAATAGAAGCGGAAAAAGGAATATTGGAATATGAACAATTAACAGAGCCGGTGCATGGATACCGGGAGCAGTGTTTCTACCATGATTTTGAACCAAATGACCAGGGCGAGGTCTGTGTAGGTCTTCAAAATCCCAGTCTCGGACAATCCGGTCTGGAGGTATGTCTGAAATACCGTAAAGAGGAATTGCCCTATTTCTGCCAGTGGAAACAGTTAGGAGAGCAGGAATATGTAATGGGACTAATACCGTCAACCGGATATGCGGAAGGAAGAAATGCTGCAAGGATGAATCATCAGCTGACAGAACTCAAGCCGGGGGAGAAAAAAGAGGTGACTTTGGAATTGGGGGTGAAAGAACTCTAAAAGAGTTTTCTACATAGTCAAAAACAATTGACTTTTAAATGTGTTTGAGATATTATGGTAAAATAAGAATAAATTTAAGGATTGCGGTCATATTCCACAGATGATGTGGGATAAAATGTTAAAAGGGAAGCCGGTGAAAGACCGGCACAGTCACCTCTACTGTAACGTGGACGAAGAAACAGGATGCCATTGATATTGAAAGATATTGAGAAGGCGTTTCTGAGGATGAAGCGAAGTCAGGATACCTGCCGTAATGCCCAGCTTACTTTATTTCCGGGATGAGGAAATGAGTTTATTTTTGTGCAAAAATTTATATGTTATGAAAAGCCTTTCAGTCTATGTACAGAAGGGCTTTCTTTTTTAAAAGAGGGATACAAAGGAAAAAGGGAGAGTAAAATGGGAAGTCAAGTACTTATTTATAAGGGAGGAAATGTCGGCTTTCGAGTATTTGGCATGCGGGAAGGAAAACAGTGCGCAGATAAAAATCTGAGTATTGGAACAATTTTTGATGAAGTTTCAGATCAGGCACTTCGTAATAAAATACGTCTGAAAACGGCAGATCTTTCTCCAAATATAAAGAAAATCGGGAAAAGAAGCTTTTACGGATGTACTTCATTATATAAAGTCAGCTTTGGAAATCTGGAAGTGGTTCAGGAAGAAGCATTTTGCGGATGCTCAAAATTAAAGGAAATATATTTTCCGGCTAGTACAAAGTCAATCAGAGATGGAGCTTTTAAAGAATGTAAACGTCTGGAGTCAGTCACATTTGAACCTGTCTCTTATACACATCTGACGCTGCCGACGAGCGATCTAGTGTAGATCTCGGTGGTCGCCGTATCATTAA
>OKVW01000480.1_pt1 | contig 23456 bp, 17 predicted proteins | sample 1606991 | NCBI WGS metagenome assembly OKVW01 (sample SAMN03281021, study PRJEB24777) | human gut metagenome | isolation source: fecal sample PR177 from 1 month old male Malay infant, vaginal delivered...
GTGGTCAGCAGCACCAGCCTTCTGTCATATTCACCGGAGGGCGCAGATAAAAGAACCATCCCGGTCAGTGTGACTGCATCTCTCATCTGTCATCCCTCCTTCCAAATTCCCCCAGCATACCCGAGGGGTCATTGTTGTTATCTTTATATATTTGTTGTAAAAACAACTTTTTCCACGTTTTTTGTCAGTTTCAGCATCAAATGTTTATCCAATTTTTTCCAATTCCTTGTTAAACATCCTTCTGATTATAGCCGTAATTTTTCATATACAGCTCACTGTCACGCCACTCCTTGCGCACCTTCACCCACAGCTGAAGGTTGACCTTGGTGTCCATCATGGCCTCAATGGACTTCCTTGCCTCGGTTCCGATGCGTTTTAACATGCTGCCGCCCTTGCCGATGACAATGCCTTTATGGGACTCACGCTCACATACAATGCTGGCCTCTATGTCAATAAGCCCGTTTTCCCGCTCCTTCATCTGCTCAATGGTCACCGCGATGCCATGGGGAATCTCATCATTGAGAAGACGCAGGGCCTTCTCGCGGATCAGCTCTGAGGCGATCTGGCGCATAGGCTGGTCGGTCACTGTGTCCTCGTCATAGAACTGGGGTCCATAGGGCAGATACTTAAAGATCAGCTCTGCCAGCAGGTCTGTGTTCTTATCCTTCAGCGCGGACAGGGGCACAATCTCCGCAAACTGGCACACATCCTTGTAGGCGTCTATAAATGTAAGGATCTCATCCTGATTCTTCACTGTGTCAATCTTGTTGATCACCAGAATCACCGGAGTCTTAACCCGGTTTAACTGCTCCGCAATATGGCGCTCTCCTGCGCCGATAAAAGTGGTGGGCTCTACCAGCCACAGCACCACGTCCACCTCGGTCAATGTGCGCTCAGCAACGCTGACCATGTATTCTCCCAGCTTGTTTTTCGCCTTGTGGATACCTGGCGTGTCCAGGAAAATGATCTGCCCCCGCTCATCGGTAAAGACAGTCTGGATTCTGTTCCTGGTAGTCTGGGGCTTATCGGAAGTGATGGCGATCTTCTGGCCGATCATATGGTTCATCAGGGTGGATTTCCCCACATTGGGGCGGCCGATCAGGGTCACAAATCCCGATTTCTTCTGTTGGTTCTGTTCCATTACGCTCTCCTTTTAATACCGGCAAGGCCCCGCATGGCAGGGCCGGCCTCTTTAGTGGTACAGATTCTGGGTTGTCATAAACATTCCCTCTTCTGCCTTAATCTGCTGCTCATTTCCGATCACGCACAATGCGCCTGTATCCAGAAGTGCCTTTAAAATGCCGGCAAGCCCGCGGATATCCTCCTGTGTTACATCCAGAATCTGGCTGCGTTCCTGCTGCTGCATATCATCGGTAACTCCGGACAAGTAAGCGGACATGAACCGGCCTCCCTTGAGAGAGGGCGTCAAGGGCGTATCCAGATCACTGATGGCTCCGATTACGTATTTCGTCATATCCCGCTCATCGATGGTAAAGTTTTCCAGATACTCCACAATTCCTTCGTAGATTTTGTTGGTTGCCGCCAGGTTGGGATCTCTGTAAGAGACCATAAAGCCCTCACCAGACCTTCCTACACTGCTCATGCAGCCATAAGCGCCTCCCTTGACCCGGAGATTGCTCCACAGATACTCATAGTTCAGGATAACTCTCAGCACCTTCAGCGCGCCGGTATAGGATAGGCCGCTTCCGGCATAGGTGCCGCACCGGGCCACGTAGTTGACCTGGGATGAGGTCTTAAAGCCCTCGTTCCGGTTGCCCAGCTGGCAGGTAAAGGGATATACCGTATTCTCCCCCGCCGGCAGGCTGGCCTTAAAAGCTTTGAGCGCGCCGGGGAGAGCGGCATAGCCGGCCTCGTCCGCTGTATATCCGATCAGCATGTTATCCGCCGCAAAAAGCCGCTGCACTGTCTCCTGAAGTTTCTTCACCAGCCAGCGACGGTATTCCGGCTCTGCGGAATAACGCTTTGCCGTATCCTCCAGAAAATGATAATATCCGATGCCGCCCGTCACATCATTGTATGCGGAGCTGGGTGAGAAATAGGATGTAGCTCTGGCCACTGCCGCAGCGTGGTAGGAGCCTTCCAGCCTCATTCTGGCCCTTGACTTGGTCTCATCCAGGATTTCACCGAGACGCTTCTCATCGTCCAGCTTAGACCGGTTAATGATCTCCGTCATTATGGAGAACACAAAGTCCACCTTCTCATACATCACCTTGGCATTCACTGCAAAGGCGCTGGTAAACTTCATGGGGTCCTTCAGATCAATATAGGTGGACATAGAGAAATCAATTCCGCCGCTGTTTAAATAAATCTCACTGGTCAGATCCCCGTAAGTGTAATTCTCAGTGTCCACATAGCCCAGAACTGATTTCAGGAGGCTGGCATAGGGCAGATCCTCCACTGGGACCCTGTTGGTATCAAACAAGATCCGCAGGTATCCGATCCCTGCGGTGAACATCTGGCCGTGGACCACGCGGACACCGTCCTCCTCCTTCACCTGGTACTCCAGTTTCTCACCCTCCCGGCTGATGTCCTCCCGGCCCAGCATGGGTATCTTCTCCAGGTCTTCCTGGGAGGAGGGTTCTTCCTGGTATTCCTTCAGTTCCCTTGTGGCTCTGACCAGTCCCTCAATCTCGCCTGCGCTTAAGGAGGCTTTGTATGCTGCCAGCTTCTTGGCCAGAACCTGGTCCTCCTTTGCTGCCTTATCCACTTCCGGACTTACTAAGATCATCGCCTCGTGGGGATTATCCAGCAGATATTTGTGGATCAACTGTTCAAAATATCCCTGTTCAACTGCTTTCTTTAAGAAGTCAAAGGTCTTTTGGTATTCCAGATGCATAAGGGGGTCCCCCTCATACAGCCAGCTGTCCATACACCAGAGGCCATACATCAGCCCCTTGGGCGCAGAGCCGTAATCTGCTTCCCTGTAGCGGAATTCATAGTAGTTCAGTCCCGCCAGCAGGCTCTTTTTATCAATTCCCTGGTCTGCCAGACGGCGCAGCGTTCCCTTGACGGCAATCAGGAATTCCGCCTTCTGCTCCTTGTTGGCATTCTTGGCAACCACGGAAAAATAGGGCTGAAGAATACCGCTGTCATAGCCGCCCAGGATATCGTCCCCAATCCCTGCATCAATCAGCGCCTGCTTCAGGGGCGCGCCCGGCGCTGAAATCAGGGCATATTCCAGAATCTGGAATGCCACATACAGCTCAGGCTCCAGATCTGTTCCCACCACAGTGTTGATGGACAGGAAGGTTCCATCCTCTGTGCCTTCCTCCTGGGTGACGGAATAGGTTATCTCCCGCTCCACCGGAGCTTTAAACGGCTCCTGCATGAGAAGGGAGGAATCCACTGTGCAGTCCTTCCTGTCATAGGCGGAAAGATACTGTTCATCCAGCCAGACCAGCTGCTCCTCCATATCCATGTCGCCATAGAGATAGATGTAGCTGTTGGCCGGATGATAATAGTTCTTGTGGAAACGGATAAACTGTTCATAGGTCAAATCCGGTATCTTGGCAGGATCTCCGCCTGATTCGTTGGCATAGCTGTTGTCAGGGAACAGCACTGCCCTGGTGAAACGGTCCAGCACACTCTCCGGGGAGGAGAATGCACCCTTCATCTCATTGTATACCACCCCGTTGATGGTCAGATCATCCTCAGGCGATTCCAGCTCATAGTGCCAGCCCTCCTGCAGGAAGATCTTAGGCTCCCGGTAAATCCTGGGGTGCAGGACCCCATCCATATATACGTCCATCAGGTTCTGGAAATCCTTTTGGTTGCAGCTGGCCACCGGGTATACGGTCTTGTCCGGATAGGTCATTGCATTTAAAAAGGTATTCAGTGATCCCTTTACCAGCTCCACAAAGGGGTCTTTCACCGGGAATTTATCTGAACCCTCCAGCACACTGTGTTCCAGAATATGGGGAAGCCCGGTGCTGTCCTCAGGCGGCGTTCTGAATCCGATACAGAATACCTTGTTGTCGTCATCATTTGACATCAAAAACAGCCTGGCGCCGCTCTTTATATGCTCCAGGATCACGCCTTCCGAATTCATTTCCTCAATATGCTTTTCCTTTATTATCCGGTATTGGCTCAGATTCTTAAGTCTGTCCAGCCCACTGCGTTCTGACATATCCACACATTTCTCCAATCTCATTTATTCTTGCCGGGCTTTGGCGGCTGCTTATGGATTCAAATCCTGTGCGGCCTGCCGCGGCATTTAACCCTATTCTTATTAATTCACCGTTTATCCGCATTTATACACAATCCACCAGGTAACAGGGAGGCTGATCTACATATTCCCCATGAGCCGGTCCTTCAGAATCGATGCACATTCCCTGACACACATGTGGACGAACAGCACAGGATCTGAGTCCGCGGCTATGCCCGACACATTCTCAATGCCCCAGCGCGCTGCCGTCAGCTCTGCCCTGTACACATGATAATTGCTGGTCAGTATCCCAATCTCCAGCGGCTTATCCGGCGCCAGACTCGGTGCCCCCGGGCCGCGGGGAATCTCCATTGGCCCTTCTCTCAGCTTCCTGTTTCTCCGGTCTCTGTCAATCAGCACCTTGCTGAATGCAATGTTCTCCACCGTGCTGGTGGAATGCTCCTCCAGCAGCAGCTGTTCCTGAGGAACTCCGTTGTAGGTGAGATAGAGGAACATATCCATGGCCTCGCTGTGCACATCGCCCTTGCCCTTTCCGCCGGACAGCACCAGGATGGTGTCCGGGTTCTCCTCCACGTACTCCATGGCCTTATCCAGACGCCGTTTCATGGAGCTGCTGTCCGCCTTCTCCGTCACTTTCGGCCCCAGGACAATCACATAGTCCAGGCCGCGGGGATCAGAACTTGCCACCCCGGTAAATACCAGCACGCAGACCACCGCAAACACCGCCATTCCGGCGATACAGGTAGTCACCACAGAGACCGGCACCCACCGCGCAATCCGTTCCTTATTCCTGGCATAGTACCATTTCCCATAGACCAGAAAAAGGCACAGCGCCGAAAAAAACAGCCAGATAAAGGCAAAGGAAGTACCGATCCCGGAGTAAAGCACAATCACTATGAAGTATGCGGCGCTGAGCACTGCCAGCGCGATCAAGATGATATCAATCATAAGAGACATTCCTCCTGCTCCCCTGAACGTATGCGAAGGGGACTTTCCTTGATATATGATACTTTACACTATTCGCCGGGACTTGGCAATACCTTCCAGCCAAGGCAAGCCCCCCTCATCATCCGCGGGAGGCTGCAACGCGGCCAAGCAAAACAGCGCCTGTGGATTGCCAGACGCTGATGGTTATGCTGTAATTAATCATTTTCCCGCCTGCGCAGGATATCATAGGGTGATACATCTGTGTTCAGCTCCACCCACAGCACCTGCTTGGGATGGGGAGCGCTCTCCTGGCTCTGGCCTTCCTCGTCCAGAATCCGGGCCACAACCACCTCTGCGTTGGTGCCGTCCGGCTTCATCACTTCAATGGTCTCGCCCACGGAGAATTTGTTCTTCTGCTCGATGCGGCACCGGCCCTGGCCGTCCACCGCCTCCACTGTGCCCAGATAGGTGTAATTCTTGATATAGGTGTTGTTGTCATAGATCTGGCTGTCCTGGCCCGGCTTGCCGAAGTAAAAACCGGTGGTAAACTCCCGGTAGGTGCATTTCCCAATCTCCTGACGGTACCACTCCATATTGCTGCGGTACAGCTCCGGGTCCTTCTTATAATCATCGATGGCCTTCCTGTAGGTCCTGGCCACAGTGGCCACATACAGGGCGGTTTTCATGCGGCCCTCGATCTTAAAGCTGTCGATGCCCGCCTCAATCATCTCTGGGATATGTTCAATCATGCACAGATCCCTGGAATTGAAAATGTAAGTGCCCCGCTCATTTTCATAGACCGGCATGTACTCACCCGGCCTGGTCTCCTCCACCACCGCGTATTTCCAGCGGCATGGATGGGTGCAGGCGCCCTGGTTGGCGTCCCTGCCCGTGAAAAAGTTGCTCAGCAGGCAGCGGCCGGAATAGGAAATGCACATGGCCCCGTGTATAAAGCTCTCGATCTCCATATCCTCCGGAATCTGGTCACGGATCTGCCGGATCTCCTCCAGGGACAGCTCCCTAGCCGTCACCACCCGCTTGGCCCCCAGCTGATGCCAGAACAGGTATGTGCCATAGTTGGTGTTGTTGGCCTGGGTGCTGATATGCAGCTCCATCTGGGGAAGCACCCGCCTGGCGATAGCAAATACTCCCGGGTCCGAGATAATCAGCGCATCCGGCCCAATATCCTTCAGCTCATTAAAATAAGCCTCCACTCCGGCCAGATCCTCATTGTGGGCCAGAATATTGGCAGTCACGTAAACCTTCACCCCATGGCTATGGGCGAACCGGACAGCCTCCTTCATCTCCTCAGCGGAAAAGTTGTGGGCCTTAGCCCGCAGGCCGAAGGCCTCCCCTCCGATGTAGACGGCGTCCGCGCCGTAGATTACGGCAGTCTTCAGCACATCCAGGCTGCCGGCTGGAATCAACAGTTCTGTCTCTCTCATGCAGTTCCTCTCTTCTGTCCGGTATACACACTCAAAGCCACGCCGTCCCCAATGGGCAGTATGGCTGTCTCCAGGGACTCATTGTGCTTTAACTCATATAGATATTCCCGCATCCTGCTGTGGATGGTTCTGTTTCTGCGTTCCACGGCAAAGCGCGACTGCACGATATCGCCGTCCTGAAGCACATTGTCCGATACCAGCATCGCGCCTTCCCTCATCAGTCCCATAATCATTGGCAGCCAGTTCAGATACTGACCCTTGGCCGCGTCCATAAACACGAAATCAAACAGCTGTCCCTTCAGGGAATCCAGCATGTCGTCCGCCTCCCCCGCCAGCAGTGTGATTCGCTCTTCCTCCCCTGCCAGCCGGAAATTCTCTCTGGCTGCGGGAATCCGCTTCTCATATTTTTCAATGGTGGTGATATGGCAGTCCCTTGGCATGGCCTGGCACATCAGCAGCGCGGAATAGCCCACCGCGGTGCCGATCTCCAGGATCTTCCCAGGGCGGGCCGAAGCCACCAGAGTCTTAAGCAGGGAGGCTGTCTCACGGCGGATGATGGGGACATAGGCCAGCCTGGCCTCCCTCTCAATCCGGTCGCACAGCTCCCCCTGGCTGGACTCCAGAGAATGGATGTAGTCCGTTATTCTGCTGTCTGCGATCATCGTCCCGCTCCTTCAGACACATCCTCAATCCATCCGCCTTCCTCCTCGTCCTCCGAGAAGTCAGGGGCATGGGTCTCCTGGGGTGCGCCGCCGGCCTGGGGATCTGCTGTCTCACCCTCAGCCGCCGGAGCGGCCTGGCCGGCCTCACCGCCGCCGTTCTCACCGCCGATGGATGCCGGCGCAGCCTGTGCAGCCGCCCCTGTATCTGCCGCCTGCGCTGCCGCCCCTGTATCCGCCGCCTGCGCTGCCGCGCCTGAATCTGCCGCCTGAGCAGCCGCGCCATCTGCCGCGTCTGCATTGGCAGTCTTGGCGCTGGCCGGCTGGGCTCCGCTTTCATCCGTGGTTTTCATCCGGTTGGCAGAAGTCTGGTCCTTGGCCTCCTCCTCGTCCTCCCAGCCCTCAGGCTTCACATTGAGCGCCTGCAGGATTTCCTTGGAGGTCATGGAGGTATTCAGGTCATATACCCCGGGGTAGATGGTGTCATAATCATAGAATTTACTCTGGAAGATAAAAGCGAATTCACTTTTTATCACGCCCTTATCCGTCAGGATCTTGGCTGCCTCGGAGACGGAGGTGTCCGGTTTCATACTCACAGTCATATCCCTCCCCGGCTTCTCCTCCATGGCTTCCGCGTAAAACACTTCATGTCCGAAGGCATACCCCCTGGTCACCGCTTCATACAGCAGCAGGATAATCAGGGCATATACAATAAGCTTCACCGATATGCTGATAATGGTGGTGGTTATTCTGTTGATCTCTCTGGTCGTATTGCTCATGTTTCAACCTCCCGGTCCGCTGCCTCCGGCCTTCTATACCTCCATGATAATGGGGAGGATTACCGGGTTGCGCTTCATGCGCTTCCACAGGAAATCACTTAAACTGTCCTTTATCACGTTCTTAATCTTGCCCCAGTCATTGACATGGCGGTTCAGGCAGTCTGCCACTGCGTCGTTGACCACATTGTGGGCCTCCTCCAGCAGATCCTCAGACTCTCTCACATACACAAAGCCGCGGGATACAATATCCGGGCCTGCCAGCAGCTGGTTGCTGCGCTTCTCCAGGGTCAGCACCACCACAATGATACCGTTCTGGGCCAGGTTCTGACGGTCCCTCAATACGATGTTGCCCACATCGCCTACTCCAAGGCCGTCCACCAGGATACCGCCGCAGGGAACGCGGTCGATTACCTCGCAGCCCTCCTCGTCAATGGCCAGCACGTCGCCGGAATTGATGATGACCGTGTTGTCCTTCTCAACTCCCATGAACTGTGCCAGATCCCTCTGGGCCATGCGGTGGCGGTACTCACCGTGGATGGGGATGGCATACTTGGGATGTACCAGGGAATAGATCAGTTTTAAATCCTCCTGGCAGGCATGGCCGGATACGTGGGTATCCTGGCAGATCACCTCAGCTCCCTTCATGGACAGCTCGTTGATTACATTTGAAACAGCCTTCTCATTGCCCGGAATGGGTGTGGAGCTTAAAATGACCACATCGCCCGGCATGATGGACACCTTCTTGTGAATGGAAGCCGCCATTCTGGAAAGGGCGGCCATGGCCTCGCCCTGGCTTCCCGTGGTAATTAATACAGTGGACTCAGGCGGATAATTCCTCAGCTGGTCAATGTCGATCAGCGTGCCCTCCGGCATATTGATATAGCCCAGCTGGGTAGCGATCTCCACCACAGTTACCATGCTGCGGCCCTCCACAACCACCTTGCGCCCGTACTTGTAGGCAGAGTTGATGATCTGCTGTACACGGTCCACGTTGGAGGCAAAGGTGGCCACCAGAATTCTGCTGTGGGCATGTTCTGAGAAGATGGCGTCAAAGGTCTTGCCCACCGTTTTCTCGGACATGGTAAATCCGGGGCGGATGGCATTGGTACTGTCGGCCAGCAGGGCCAGAACGCCCTTTTTGCCCAGCTCCGCAAAGCGCTGTAAATCTATGGGATCTCCGTACACAGGCGTATAGTCGATCTTAAAGTCTCCGGTGTGAAGCACTATGCCCGCAGGGGAGAAGATGGCCAGAGCCGCCGCATCCTGTATGGAGTGGTTGGTCTTGATGAATTCCACGCGGAAACAGCCCAGGTTCACGGACTGTCCAAACTTCATGACCTTGCGCTTGGTGTTTCTCAGCATGTTGCGTTCTTTTAACTTATGCTCAATCAGCGCAAGGGTCAGCTTGGTGCCGTACACCGGCACATTGATCTGCTCCAGAATATATGGAAGGGCGCCGATATGATCCTCATGTCCATGGGTAATCACAAAGCCCTTTACTCTGTCGATATTGTTCTTTAAATAAGTCACATCCGGGATCACCAGATCGATTCCCAGCATGTCGTCACCTGGGAAAGCGAGTCCGCAGTCCACCACAATGATGGTCTCATCGAACTCAAAGGCGGTGATGTTCATTCCGATCTGCTCCAGACCGCCCAGGGGGATGATCTTTAATTTGCCCTTGCCGTCGCCCTTGGGTGCTCTTGGCTTGTTCTGGGCTTTTGCCGGCTGCTGGTTCTTCTGCACCGCCGGAACGGACTTGGCCGCCGCCTGCTGTCCCTTCTGGGCTGCGGGCTGGGGCTTCCCTGCCTGCTGCTTCTGCGGGTTAGCCTGGTTCTTCTTAGGCGCCGGCTTATTCTCTTTCTTTACGTCCTTTTTAACTTCCTCGGCCTGATCGGCTGCCTGGCCCTGTCTGGCCGGCTGGGCGTCTGTGCGCGGCTTGCCTGAGCGTGAGCCGGAAGAGGGCCTGCGTCTTCTGCGGGATGTCCCTTCTGCCGGACGCGCCTCTTTATTATCTCCGGCATGATCCGCTGCCTGAGCCTGTTTAGCCGGCTGCGCACTCTCTTTCGTCTCTACATTTGTCTGATTTTCCAATTCCAAATTGATTCCTCCATTCCATTCTTTCAATTATAATTATTTTTCAATCTCCACGTCCGCATCCTGGAGCAGCTGTTCAAATACGCTGAATACAGCGTCCATCTCGTCGTCGTCTTCTACGAACTCATAGACCGCCTCTTCCTCCTGCTGTCCGGATACATCCTTTAAGATATAGCATTCACCGTCTTCCCCCTCAGGGGCATCTGTCACCAGTAAATAATTTACTGCGTTGATTCTGGTCTCTTCCAGCACATAAAAATCTACAGATTCGCCTGAATCCGTAATCATGGTAAGCATATGGTTATTCTCTTTTTCCTGTTTCATCCTGTTCTCCCTGAATTCTTAAGCTGTCCAGGTATCCCTGTAATATCATCGATGCCGCAATCTGGTCAACACTCTCTTTTCTGTGTTCCCTGCGCACTCCGCTCTCCATCAGAACCCGCTCGGCCGCCACAGTGGTCAGCCGCTCGTCCCAGAGAATAACCGGAATGCCTGTCCGCCGTTCAATGGCTTCTTTCAGCTCTTCTGATTTTTTCCCGCGCTCTCCGATGGTATTGTTCATATTCTTAGGATAACCAAGTACAATCCGTTCAATCTCATATTGACGGATTAATTCTTCAATTCTGGCCAATGTTTTGCGCAGCTTGTTCTCTTCCTTACGCACAATGGTCTCCACTGTCTGTGCAGTGATACCTAAAGGATCGCAGACTGCAACTCCAACTGTCTTTGAGCCATAGTCCAGCCCCATTATTCTCATCTACGATTGCCTCCTACTCTATTTTGTCTAAAACTAACTAAGGCACAACAAAACCGGCCTCTGTCTGCATAATCCAATTCACGCAGTCAGACGCCAGCTGGTTGTCCCAACCATTCCTTCTCATATCGGTCACGTTCAAACGGCTTTTCACCATTTTCAAAGGGAGGCCGTTCTCCGGTCTCCCATCTCTCACGAAGCATACGAGCCCTGCAGCGTGTTCGAAGCATCAAACACGTCCTATTTTAAGCGGGCATCAATATACACAGCCATCAGTTCCTCCAGAATCTCATCCCGTTCAACTTTCATAATGAGACTTCTGGCGCCCTTATGGCTGGTAATATAAGTCGGGTCCCCAGACATGATATAGCCCACGATCTGGTTCACAGGGTTATATCCTTTCTCGGTCAAGGCAACATAAACCTGTTCCAACACATCGCTGACTTCCATCTTATTGTCCTGAACAGCTTGAAAATATTGTGTATCTCTAATATTGCCCATGTCATCACGTCCTTTAAGTATTCTTTTCTATTCTAACCGATATTGTCCCATTCGGCAATAGCTATTTTTACTATTTTCGTTTCCATTATCTTCCCAAAAGCACTTCCCCGCTCAGCATCCCGGTGATCCGGGCGGAGACAATCTCCCCCTTGCCGGCTGTTTTGGCGGGCAGCGCCACCTTTACATACTGGGCGGTATGGCCCAGCTCATATGATTCTCCGCCGATGTTTACAGTCTCCTCCACCAGCACTTCCTGCGTGGTTCCCACCAGCTGCGCCCTGTACTCCTCCGACATCCGGCGTTCCAGGTCCAGCAGCACATCGCTGCGGGCCGCCTTGGCCTGCTCCGTGGCCTGGTCCGGCATCACAGCCGCCCTGGTTCCGGCGCGCTTGGAGTATTTAAACACATGCATCTCATAAAAACGCACTTTTTCCAGAAATTCCCTGGTGGTTTCAAACTCCTGCTCCGTCTCCCCCGGGAATCCCACGATCACGTCTGTGGTGATAGCAGGGCTTTCGTAGACCTTTCTGAGAATCCCGCAGCGCTCCAGATACTCCTGGGGGGAGTATTTGCGGTTCATCCGCTTCAGAGTCTCATTGCAGCCGCTCTGAAGGGACAGGTGGAAATGAGGGCACACCTTCTCCATCCCGGCCAGGGCGGAGGCGAACTCCTCCGTCACAATGCGGGGTTCCAGGGAGCCAAGGCGGATCCGGCGGATTCCCTCAATCTGGTTCACCTGGCGGATCAGCTCCAGCAGCCACGGGCGGTAGATGGAGTTTCCCTCCTGGTAATCTCCTGCTCTGGCCGCCCTCTCGCCGTCCTCAAAATCCAGGCCGTAGGAGCTTAAATGGATTCCAGTCAGAACCACTTCCTTGTAGCCCTGGTCCGCCAGTCCTCTGATCTCCTCCAGCACCTCCTCCATCTTCCTGCTGCGCACCCTTCCCCGGGCGTAGGGGATGATACAGTAGCTGCAGAACTGGTTGCAGCCGTCCTGAACCTTGATGAAAGCCCTGGTGCGGTCCGCAATCCTGTCCACGTGCAGGGCCTCGTACTCGTTGGTGTGGGCGATATCCACTAAAAACTCACGCCGGGCCTGGCGGGCTGGGATCTCCTCCGGCTCCCCCCCGAGGCGCCCCTCTTCAAAAAATTCATCCAGAATAGAGGCCAGCTGCCCCTTCTGGTTATTTCCGATGATTACATCCACCGCGCTGTCCTCTTTCAGGGCCTCGGCGGACACCTGTACATAGCAGCCTGCAGCCACCACCACTGCAGCGGGATTCATCTTTTTAGCCCTGTGGAGCATCTGGCGGGACTTGCGGTCCGCGATATTGGTGACGGAGCAGGTATTGATTATATATACATCTGCTTTTTGGTCAAAGGCCACGATTTCATATCCATGTTCTTCCAGCTGCTGCTGCATGGCCTCCGTTTCATATGCATTTACCTTGCATCCAAGGTTGTGAAGCGCTGCCTTCGGCATGCATAAACCTCCTGTCTTGGCTTTTTATTAATTTACCAGTTTCTTACGTTTTTTTTCATGCAATCTCACTATTGACTTTTCCACCATGCATCTGTACTATTAAAACAGAGTCAGGAAACGGGTGTTTTCCTGTCAATCAAGTTAAAGAGTACACACAACAAGGAGGGTTCATCGTATGAAAACAGTTCGCATTTCGTTAAATTCCATTGACAAGGTTAAATCTTTTGTAAATGATTTATCCAAGTTCGATGTAGATTTTGACCTGGTGTCCGGCAGATACGTAATCGATGCAAAATCTATCATGGGTATCTTCAGTCTGGATCTTTCCAAGCCCATTGATTTAAATATTCACGCAGAGGCAAATGTAGATGACATCATGGCGCTGTTGTCGCCCTACATTATCCCGTAAGCTACATATTGATCTATTTAAAAGGCGGCTGCCTGCAGATTCATTTGCAGGCAGCTTTTTTGTCGTGTATCAATTAACCTTAGAGCATGTCTTAAAATTCATTCCCGTCATCTGCACGCCCCACTTTGTGGGAGATTTGGCCCCAATTCAGTCAACGTAGCCTGCTACGCCTCCTTCATCGGGGCCAAATCTCCCACAAAGTGTGACGCACAGCTGACGGAAAGCAATTTTAAGACACGCTCGAGCACAGAATGCGCTCCGTGGTGTCAATCGCCGTTTTCACCATCTCGTCAATCTTCTCCTCCAGGTGCTTCTCCGATCCGCGGATCACATTGAGGTTGGGCTTCGTCACCGGATGCTTGGCCACGAAGATGGTGCAGCAGTCCTCAAAGGGCTGGATGGAAGTCTCAAAGGTTCCGATGCGCTGGGACACATCCACAATCTCCTGCTTGTCAAACCCGATTACCGGGCGGAACACCGGCATGGTGCAGACATCGTTGGTTGCCGCTAAGGACTGCACGGTCTGGGAAGCCACCTGTCCGATGCTCTCCCCTGTGATCAGGCCGATGGCTCCGGTCTGCTCGGCCAGGGTCTGGGCGATGCGCATCATATAGCGGCGCATGATGATGGTCAGCTCCTCGTGTGGGCACTGGTCGTAAATATACAGCTGGATATCCGTGAAGTTGACCACATACAGGTTGATGGGGCCTGAATACCGGGCCACCAGGTTGGCCAGGTCCACCACCTTCTGCTTGGCGCGGTCGCTGGTGTATGGCGGCGCATGGAAATACACTGCGTCTATCTTCACGCCGCGCTTGGCGATCATATAGCCTGCCACCGGGCTGTCGATGCCGCCGGACAGCAGAAGCATGGCCTTGCCGTTGGTGCCTATAGGCATACCGCCCGGCCCGGGAATTGTCAGAGAGAACAGATTGATCTTCTGGCGCACCTCCACGCGCAGCAGCACATCCGGGTGGTGCACATCCACGCGGATCTCCGGAAATGCCTCCAGAATCACCTCTCCCAGATCCCGGTTCATCTGCTCGGAGCTGACGGGGTACTGCTTGTCCCCTCTGCGGGTATCCACCTTGAAGGTGATATTCTTGTCAGGGTACACCTGATCCATATACTCCACAACCTGCTTCTTCAGGTTCTCGTAATCCTTATCCTCTATCTGGACCATGGGACAGATATCAGCGATTCCAAATACCCGTTTTAAGGCTTCGATCACATCGTCGTAATCATAATCCCCGTCCGCCAGCACATAGATTCTGCCGGATTCCTTGGTCACGTCAAACTGTCCGTCCACACTCTTTAAGGCGTAGCGGATCTGCTTGATCAGGGCGTCCTCGAACATGAACCGGTTCTTGCCCTTGGTGCCGATCTCTGCGTATTTAATTAAAAATGACTGGTACTTCATGATTTACCTCTTTCTATTGTGCAGCGCTTAACCTCTGCGGTATCTGCGCAGAACCGGCAGCAGCTCCTTCAGTGTTTCCATGCAATAATCCACTTCCTCCAGGGTGTTGAACATCCCAAAGCTGAAGCGCAGGGTTGCATCTAACAGCTCTTTTCTGACTCCCACAGCCTTCAGGGTGCCGCTGATGGCCGGATGGTTGGAGGAGCAGGCGGAGCCTGAGGACACGTAGATTCCCTTGTCCTCCAGAGCGTGGAGCAGCACCTCGCTGCGCACTCCCTCAAACCCGGCGCTGACGATCTGGGGCGCTCCCAGATCCCCCTTCCTGCTGTTGACTGTGACCCCTTCCAGCTCTGCCATGCGGTCGATCATATGGTCCTTCAGGCTGGTGATATGGGCCGTCTTTTCTACATGGCCGGTGTACATCTCCTGGGCCGCCAGGCCCATTCCTGCTATGCCCGGAACATTCTCCGTGCCAGAGCGCAGGTCCCGCTGCTGTCCGCCTCCGTAGAGGAGGGGTTTGATCTTCACCCGCTCGTCCACATAGAGAAAGCCCACGCCCTTGGGGCCGTGGAATTTGTGGGCGCTGACGCTCAGCAGGTCGATATTCTCCTTCTTGGGGCGGATCACGAATTTTCCGTAGGCCTGAATGGCGTCCACATGGAACAGGGCTGCGGGATTCTTCCTGTGAACCAGGCTGCCGATGGCCTCCACAGGTTCCACTGCCCCGATCTCATTGTTCACATACATGACCGACACCAGAATCGTGTCCGGCCGGATGGCTCCTTCCAATTCCTGTAAGGAAATGTGGCCCTCTCCATCCACATGCAGATAAGTAACCTCAAAGCCCTGTTCCTCCAGAAATGCCAGTGGATTGTACACAGAGGCGTGCTCGATCCTGGTGCTGATGATGTGCCTGCCCGCCCTGTGGTTGGCCATGGCCGTGCCCACCAGGGCCATGTTGTTGGACTCCGTGCCGCCGGAGGTGAAAAGGATCTCCTTGTCCTTCACCTTCAGGGTCTTTGCAATCCTGGCCGCCGCGCCGCGCACGTACTGCTCCGCTTCCATGCCCTTTTTGTGGCGCGCCGAAGGGTTGCCGTAGTCCTCTGTCATCGCCTTCACCACAATATCCCTCACACTGTCAAACACTCTGGTGGTGGCGGAATTGTCAAAATATATTTCCATGTCTGTTCCTTAGCTCCTTATTCTCCCTCGAAGGTACGGGAGGGTGCGCCCTCCTACAGGCAGCCCTCCAGCCGCAGCATCAGCGCCGACAGCACCGCGATCCCCGCTGTCTCTGTGCGCAGTATCCGTTTCCCAAGGCTCACCGGAATCACTCCCGCATCCAGGGCCAGCTGGATCTCCGATGGTTCGAATCCCCCCTCCGGTCCGATGAACACTGCGATCTGGCTGCCGGGAACCGCTTTCCCAAAGGCTTCCCTGGCTGCCTCCGTCCCCCGCTCATTCTCATAGGGGATCAGGCGCAGATCAAAATCCATGGCTTCTATATAGGAAAATGCTTCCCTCAGCGTCATAACTCCTCTGATCTCCGGCACCAGGCTCCGCTTGCTCTGCTTCGCCGCGCTCTCTGCAATAGTCCGCCACCGCTTCAGCTTGGCCTCCTCTTTTTTAGGTTCCAGCTTGACAACCGTATTCTTTGTAGCCACCGGCACAATGCCCGCGGCTCCAAGCTCCACGGCTTTCTGGATGATCAATTCCATCTTATCACTTTTGGGCAGTCCCTGGAACAGCCAGATTCTGGAAGGCAGCTCCCTGGATTCCTCCTGGGACATGATCCGGACCTCCACAGTCTCCGCTTCCAGTGTCTCCACCTGGCAGAGATAGTCTTTCCCCTGGCCATCGCTGACCAGCAGCTGTTCCCCGGGCTTCATGCGCAGCACATTTTTCAGGTGGTTCACATCCGGCCCGGTGATCCGGACCTTGCCGTCCGCAGCCTGTTCCGGCTTCACAAAGAAATGATGCATAGCCTGTTCCTCTCTATCTCCTGCGGGCCGTCACGGACACCCATTCCCCCTGGTAGGTCACTTCCGTCACCTCCAGGTCCTGGTTCCTCCGAAATGCCTCCAGCACTGCCTGTTCCTTCAGATTGATGATGCCGGAGGTGATAAAGGTCCCCCCCTGTTTTAAATGCACCGCGATCTCATCCACCAACAGAATGATCACATCCGCCAGAATATTGGCCACAACCACATCATAGCAGCCGAAGCCTGCCCATTCCTGCACGGACGGATCGTCAATAATATTGCCCTGAAGCACCTGGAATCTCTCCTCTGATATGCCGTTGGCTTCCAGATTCTCCCCCACAGCCGTGATGGCATTTTCATCCAGATCCGTGCCTGAGACCTCCCTGGCTCCCAGCTTTAACGCGGTGATTCCCAGGATTCCGCTGCCAGTGCCCACGTCCAGCACCAGCGTGTCCTCTGTGACCACCTTTTTCAACTGGCGGATGCAAAGCTGAGTCGTCTCATGCATACCTGTGCCAAAGGCTGTTCCCGGGTCAATCTGCACCAGCAGCTTGTCCCTGTGCTCCTCCGGGATTGCCTCCCAAGTCGGCTTGATCAGTATATCGTCCACAGTGAACGGCTTAAAGTATTGTTTCCAGTTGTTGATCCAGTCCTTGTCCTCTGTCTCCGAGGCGGTCAGGGTTCTGGCGCCCAGGTCCGTGAACACGCTCAGCTCGTCCAGGCCTTCCTCCACCTTTTTAAGCATGGCGGCCACATCCTCCCCGTCATCCAGGTAAAAGCTGACCTTGGCCACGCCCTCGTCTGGCGGAAGCTCCGGAAGAATGTCAATGAACATCCCCTTTGTCTCGCTGGCAGTCAGAGGAATATTGTCCTCAATCTCCACGCCCTGAATTCCGATGTCGTCCATCATGCTGCTGACCAGGTCCACAGCCTCAGTGGTTGTAGTTAATGTAAATTTTTTCCATTTCATAATGATCTTCTCCTACTTCTCACATGAACCGGCGTACCGGTCAGTTACCGCTCAATATTTTGATAAACAGCGCCCCCAGAACCACCAGCACCACAGGGCGCACGATTTTCTGACCGTCGTGTACTACCAGCCCGGAGCCGATATAGTGGCCGGCTATGCAGCAGACGCCGGCTGCCAGGCCCAGAGGGTAGAGCACCTTGCCGTTGATGACAAATGTGACCAGCGCCGCAGTGTTGGAGGATAAGTTAATCACCTTTGTCTGTGCCGAGGCGCTGCGTATATCCATCTTGGCGACCCCGGTGAGAACCAGCAGCAGGAAGGTGCCTGTGCCCGGCCCGTAGAAGCCGTCATAGCCGCCTACAAACAGGGCCGCCAGGATGCTGAGTACAAACATCCGTCTGGCCGGAACCGTTCCCGTCTTGTCATTGTCCCCCATCCGCCGGTTAAATAAAACGTATGCCGCAACAATGGGAAGCACCACCAGCATCATGTGGTCGATCACGGAGTCCGGCACCATAAGCGCCAGCCTGGCGCCGATGGTTGAGCCCAGAATCGCTACCGCTGCCGAACAGGCTGCCATTACAGCCTTTCCCTTCAGATATCCGTTTTTCGCGTAGCGGACCGTGGAAACCACTGTTCCCATGGCTGATCCCAGCTTGTTTGTTCCCAGGGCCGTGTGGGCGGGGACCCCTGCCAGCAGATACGCGGGCAGGGAGATAATCCCTCCTCCGCCTGCTATGGCGTCCACCAGCCCTGCCAGGAATACAAGAGGGCATACGATTAAATACTGTAACATAATCTTTTGTATCCTTTCTGAAAAAGCAACCTATATATTATCACAGAATCCAGGCACTGGCAATAAGCGCGGCTGACAAAAGAGGAAAAAATCAAAAAAATGGTCTTTGTTACAACCGGCCGCAACGAAAGGCGGGGCCACCGGCAATCCGGCGGCCCCACACAGCGCTTAGGTTTAACAATCAGTTTATAGACTGTCAGATCCTATTTCAGTTTTCATTGGCTGCGCAGTTCTCAGTCGTTTCGGCCTCACCTTGGTTGCTTTCCGCACCGGCTTCTGCACTGCTCTCGGGCATTCTGTTCTCTTCCTTGCCTCCTTCTGAGTCTTCCTCAGGCGTTCCAGCCTCTTCCTTGCCTCCTTCTGCGCCTTCCTCAGACGTTCCAGCCTCTTCCTTGCCTCCTTCTGCGCCTTCCTCAGACGTTCCGGGTTCTTCCTTGCCTCCTTCTGCGCCTTCCTCAGACGTTCCAGTCTCTCCCTTTCCGCCTTCTGTGCCTTCCTCAGGTGTTCCGGGTTCTCCCGTTCCGCTTTCTGCTCCCGTATAATCCGGCTGTCCGCCGTTTTCGGAGCCTTGCGCCCCGCTCTGCGAACCACCGGTCTGCTGCTCCGGCTGCACGGCCTCCGTCACTGTTTTCACGGGTTCAACCGCCTCTTTTGGCGCTTTGACGGCCGAAGCGGAGGGGTACTTCACCTTGGAAGTATCCACTTTTATGGTTCCTGCAAGCAGACTGGCCTCGCCGTTATCCGCATAGGCATTGATCTGGAAGGTACCCTTGCTCTCAATTTTCCCCGTACCGAACAATCCGTCCGCGTCCAGGATATAATACGCATTGGTCTTCCCGTCATGCTCCTCGTCTACTGCCTCATAATAAGCGTAGCGCTGCTCCTGCATATTGATGTAAACAGTTTCCCAGGCCAGCTCATCCAGATTGATTCCGTATTTCTCCTCTGCCGTCACAGAGTCAAGGATCCAGCCCACCTTGTAATCCAGCGCCGCCTCGGGATTCTCCACCGGGAAATCTAGGGTAATGATAGATGAACTGCCATCCCCGGAAGAATAGGAGGCAAACACATTCAGGACATAGGTATAATCACCGACAGGCGTGGCCTCCGATGTGCTGGCAATGGTAATCACTCCACCGGCGTCCACATTCGCTTTGATTCCTTCAACAGACAAAATCCGGATGTAATTGGCAGCGCCTGGTACCAAGCTTGCATATTTTGTATTGGCCGCTTCAAAGCCCTTGTTCCCATTGATTGAAGCAAACAGCCCCGCAAATTCCGTTCCATAGAGATACCCCTCTATCGAACAGTTTTCAATTGTAATATTATCTATTGCAGTTGCATTTGTGGAATTACCGATAAATAATGCTACAAATTTACCGTAAACCGTTCCGCTGCTGCTGCAGTCCTTGAATACAAATTTAGTATCCTTCTGACCATAACCAGCCACAAACACACCGCTCCAAGAATCGGAGGCGATCTCATAGGACGCGCTGCTATGACAGTTATCAAACGTCACGCTAGTTCCCTCCGTTACGATAATACTGCAATAAGACCCCTCATTCTGAGAGTTTGTCACAAAGGTAGTTCCCGGCGCATTCTCGGCATTTACGCTGTCAAAGGCGATATCTCCGTAGACATAACCGTTTAAGTTCAGGTAATGCTCATCCTGCACAACCGTCAGATTCCGAAACTCAGCTCCATAGGATTTCTCAGCAAACATGCAGTCGTAATCCCGGTTGGCCAGAATCTCATGTCCGTCTCCGTCCAGAACTCCCTTAAAGTTCTTCACCACGCTGGCACGTTTGATTGCCTCCACACTAAGCTCATTCAAATCCATATTATCCGTCAACCGATAATATGCGTATTCGGAGTTCTCATCCTTCGATATCCGGTTAATATTCTCCAGCTCCCTGACCGTGGAAATCAGGAAGGGATCTTCCTCCGTTCCACTGCCGCCAGAGAACCCGTAATCCCAATACGCCCCATCCGCCAGAGTCACCTTGGCCTTCAATTCCCCTGCCACCCAATCCTCCGACGTATCTTTAAACCGCTGGGAGTACAGGTAGGGGGATACTGCCACCGGGCCGGAAACCGTGATGGACTCCACCTTGTTCATGGAAACGCCCTTCTCGCCCGCGCCCAGATAAATCGCGCCCTCGGGTTCATCCTGTCCGGCATCTGGATTTGTCGTCATGGGATCGTCCTCAAACTGAGCCGTGACGGTTCCCAGGATCTCTGCATTCTGGCCGTCTTTGTACAGGGCGTTGGTTCCCAGGAAAATGTCTCCCCAGATCTGCGCACCCGCCTCGGCCTTGATGTCCACATCGCCCACCAGGCCCCGGAAGCCGCTCTGGTAGATCGTATTGCCTTTATACTGCGGACTGCTTGGATAGGCATTTCCATCCTCAAGCACCGCTGTTGCCCCGAAGGTGACCGACACACTACCCGTATAGCCGTTGGTTCCTGCGCCGATCATCCGGTTCTTCACCGTACCGTCCAGGCGTACTACAGATTCTCCCACCGAGCTGATGGAGATACCGCCGCCCTGAAGGCTGCTCAGCACCGCCCCCTCAGCCACATGAATCACGGCACGGTTAACGTGGTTGGGTGCCAAATGGGTCTCCTTATCCAGGTTACTCAGGCTGCCATGAGGCGCGGAGCCGCCGCCATACACACTGTTCACCGCCGCCCTGTTCACATTGATGGTTACGATTCCGTCTACCTTTGCCAGCCCGGAGCCGCCGCCGTAGATGACATTCACGGTTCCGCCGTTCGCGGTGATCGTCACGTCCCCGTTAGTAACTGCGCTGTGGCCCGTCCAGGAAGCGCTGGTTCCCGCGCCGCCGCCGAAAATATTGGCCACCCGGCCGCCCTGAACCGTCACTGATCCGCCCTGGCACGCACTGTCCGCTTCCTGCGCGTAGCTGCCGGCAAAAATATTCAGGTCCTTCTTTGCCAGATACTGGGTACCTCCAACCGTTACCAGAAGTTCGTAATTGTCCGCCAAATCCATCTTGTCGTAGGCGTCCACTACAACGCTTCTGCCCTCCGCGAAAAAGACATTATCCAGCTTTCGGGCCGCCGCCACATCGGTGGTAACCTCCACGTTATCCGTTACCGGCAGGCTTTTCAGCCATTTTGCAAAATAAACCCGGTTGCCCGTGGAGCCCTGGGCCTGCCTGGTCACGCGGCTGCCTGCGAAAGAGGCGTTGGTGTACCAGCCGTCAAACCGGCCCTTCTCCTGATCCTCAGCCGGCAAGGGAAGGGTATAATCCTGATCCGCCACCGTGTACGTCTCTTTGGCGCCATCCACAGCGCCGTCCTCAAACGCAATGCGGTAGGGGATCGTCTCCCAAACCGCACGGTAAGTGCAAGCCTGGTTCACAATCAGCGCCCCGACCTCTCCGCTTTCAGCGTCAGGCCCGGTCCATATCAGCCGGTAGCCCGTTCTGTTGTGGGAAGTCGGCAACACGATCCGGGTGCCTTCCAGATAGTCCTTTGTCTCCGGCACCGCACCATTGAGATAAATGCTGATATCCGACGGGGCCTCAAACGCCACGCGGAACTTCTCCAGCGCCTTCTCCAGTGTCACCTCAACCGTCTTGTCCCCATCGGCCTTCACAGTGCCCGTCACCGGCTTATAGCCGCTCTTGCCCACTGTATATGTATACTCACGGTCCGCCAGCAGGTCGGCGATTCCGTTGGCATAGCTGAACATGGTCCCGTCCTTGCCGGTCACGGAAAGATCCAGTCCGGTCAGTCCCGATGTTTCCTTAAAGGTCACGCGAACCACATCCGGCTCCTTCACCGTAATCACCGCCGTGGGCAGCACGCTGCCCGCCCGCACGTTCTCCGGCAAGCTAACCCACGCCCCGTACACCGTGTAGGTTCCCGGTTGGGTGGAGGTGAAGGTATAGGGATTCCAGCTGATCTTCCCGGCTTTGCCTCCGCTGATCGCATACTCAGCCGGCAGATCTTCCGGCAGCACTCCTGCGTAGGCCACAGTCCGCTGCTGAGCCGGGTAGGAGGATAGGAATTCCACTTCCGTCACTGCCGCACCCAGATTTCCTTCGATCTGGGTTCCCTGAGCTGCCGCTACCATTCCCACGGTTCCCTCGCCCGAGACGGAGACGGAATATTGGGTCTCAACCTCGTTGACGGCTGTGTTCTTTCCCACCGTCACCATCACGTTCTCCGCGGCGATCACCATCGTACCCACGGTAGAGTTCACATCCAACGTTATGGAATGAGATGCCTCGATCCCGGCAATGGCCGTGGCGCTTCCACCGCTGGTGATCTCAGCTGCACTTCCGGTGGTCAATTTCTGCACAACCACATCGGACAGACCTACCTTACCGCTGGCCGTGAGTTGGGTAATCTGGGCCGGATCCTCGCTGTTTTCAGAGCGGACCGTAGTTCCGTCCACAGCCATCACCTGCTTCACCACACTGTCTCCGGCAATGGTAAGGGCAGCGCTGTTCTCAAGCTGAATCTGATCCACAGTCAGATTGGCAACCTTCACGTTGGAATTCGCATTCACCTTTTCCACAACCGCGTTCTGGCTTCCGTTTAATACCGCATTTCCGTTAATATTGGCCATCATTACCCGGGCCTCGCTGATATTAACATTGGCCTTGCCGTTGACATTCAAGGACGCGACTTTGGTAGCCGCGCCCTTGACGGTGGTATCCGCCTCGATATCGGCCTCCCCGAAGCTTGCGGATGAGGATAATGCCTCGATCATCGCCGGTTTTTTCACCAGCAGGTAGGAGACCATCACATCATCACACAGCTCCAGTCTGGGGATCTGAGCGGTTCCGCCGGTCTTCTTCTCCATAATCACGCTGCCCTGGATCCGGGTGCCTGATTTAAGCTTGACAGAGCCGGAGCCGCCACCCTGAATTACCAGATTTCCATTTATCCTGACATTCTCCAGGATCACCTCTCCGTTTTCCACCGAGGAGACCACGTATACATCCTGATAGGCGCCTGGCGTCACATAGTACACGCCGGTATCCGGCTCCTGGCTCCATCCGTAGGTTTTGGTC
>OKVW01000483.1_pt1 | contig 23361 bp, 15 predicted proteins | sample 1606991 | NCBI WGS metagenome assembly OKVW01 (sample SAMN03281021, study PRJEB24777) | human gut metagenome | isolation source: fecal sample PR177 from 1 month old male Malay infant, vaginal delivered...
ATTTAACATTTTTTATTTTGTTGTATATTAGAATTTATTGTTGTTTTCTGTATAAATATGGTTCAGTAACATTTTTATAACAAATTTTTCTATAAATTGAAAATAATAGATAATAATCATTGACATGAAAGTATATCTGTGATACTATACGACTATAAAGATAGTCGACTATTATTATAGTATAAAAGATTAAGATTTAATAATTTCATCCAAGGCACAATTTACATGAAAGTAGCTTTTGTTTTGCGATAAAAGTCAAAATTAAAGGAGATAAATGATGAGGAAAAAGAAGAGAATAAGAGGAATATCATTATTATTAACATTAGTTCTTTTAATGACTTTTTCGATGAATGTATTTGCATCGGAAAAGTTTGGAAAGATAGATGAAGAACAGATTGTTTTTAAAGATTTGAATCTGAATCCGGTGCAAGAATACACAGGAATTGATAAAAGAGGAGAAGCGTACACGGTTAAAATAGAACCTTCTTCAGCAAGAGCTACGAATGCATGGAAAATTTCCTATACAGCAGTTTTATTTAACTGTTGGTTCACCGTTCAATTAACGAATAATAAGGTAACTACCGTATGGGATGAAGGCTATACAACAATTGGGTGCAATGTTACAAGTGAAAGTCTTACAAAAACTTCTACATATGGACAGTATAGACTAGGGGTACAGTCTTGGGATGGAGTTATTTCTTTTTCAGGGTATTTAAGAGCTACGGCTACTGGAAGTGGAAATGATGTAACAATAACAAATACATTTTAAAATTATAATTTGAGGGAAAATTATTGACTATTCTAATTGCAGTTTGGGGCATCGTAAAGCTTTTATTATTGATCTATATAATTTATTTGTTAAGAAAGTGTCTTACAAATAAAAAGTAGATAAACAAAAGAGGAAAGGGCTGTTGAGATATAAGATAGTCCGAAGAACAGGGGAGGAATAACTCGTATTGTAGTTATTCCTCCCCTGTGACAGTCCTTCGTGTTCGGATAGTGTAGTCTAATTACCAAACAGTTGGTGAATGCATGCCAGCAGTTCCCGGTTCTTTTCTGCCGACATAAAACAAAAACGAAAATACTGATTTCCAAGAAACGGAAATGTGGAACAATCCCGGATCATCAGACCTTTGCGAATGGCATACTCAAAGACATCCTTTGAGGTTATGCCATTTTTTAATATCCGTACCAGAATAAAGTTCGCCGTGGGAGGATAAGCTTTTAGGCCTTCTATAAGAGAAAGCTCATGTACAATAAAGTCCCGTTCTGAAAAAATAAGTTTCTTTGTGGCTGAAATATATTCTGAATCAGAAAACATCAGCTTTCCCGCAGCTTCTGCCAGGCTGTTGATGGTCCAGGGATTTTTCTTTTTATTTACTTCCTTGATCAGATCCAGATTGCCTGTTATGGCGTATCCGAGGCGGAGTCCGGGTGCTGCAAAGAATTTGGAAATTCCTCTTAAGATGACAATGTTATTATAATAATCGGTTAGAGGAACACTGGTGATCTCCAGATGTTCCGGGACAAATTCCACATATGTTTCATCCACCATTACAAAAATATCGTTCTGTTTACAACAGTCTAAAATTTTGCGCATATCATTGCGGCAGATGGAAGTAGATGTGGGATTATTGGGATTGCAAAGGACAAGCAGGTCAATTTGCTCATTTAATCTGCTCATCAGGTCTTCTGCCTGCATCTGAAAATCATGGGTTTCTTTTAGCGGATAGTATAAGGAAACCCCGCCGTCCAGAGAAATTTCCCTTTCATATTCAGAATAAGTGGGACCCAGAATCATTGCTTTTTTGGGATGCCGTATCTGAATCATCAGAGATATTAATTCTGTGGAGCCATTTCCAACGATAATATGATCCGGATCGCATCCCGCATAGGTGCCGATGGACCTGCGAAGGGCGGTATATTCCCGATCGGGATAGGTGGTAATTACATCGATATGGGCAGCCAGAGTCTGACGCAGCTTGGGCGAAACACCCAGAGGGTTTACGTTGGCACTGAAGCTGGTGATTTTTTCTTTTTTGATGCCATAGGCAAGTTCAATTGCTTCTAAATCACTTCCGTGAAAATGGTCAGCAGGGGTTATCATAATGTTCATCCTTTCCGTTGGTACTGTAAGATTCTGTGTGGTAAATCAATATCCAAGATTTTCTCCAATTAGTATGACTTTAATACGTCCTTTAAAACGATTATAGCGGATAATCAGTGTCTGGCTGCAGATACATTCTTTTGCAGTACAATCAGAACAGACACCAGTCAGTCCGCAGGGGGTCTTCATATTCAGACGCATGGCATTCGGAGGTGCGGCACTGGTATGTATGCGCTCCAGGGCAGCAGCTTCATCTTTTGCCACCTTATTCATGCCTGCCAGTAAAATGACATGGTCAGGACCATAAGTAAGAGCAGCAACCCGGTTGCCGGTACCGTCGATGTTCACCAGCTTGCCGTCCAGCGTAATGGCATTGGTACTCATAAAATAATAATCTGCACACAAAGCCTGGTGGTACATGGCTTTGGTTTCCTCTGGTGTGGAAGCTTGCGAGCGATCGATGAGTGTCAGACCTGAAGCGGCGTTAAGTGCATCCATCATGCCGCATTCATTCAGTGTCATAGAGCCGCCCCAGGATACAACTGCGTAATCCGGTAAGAAACTCATGGCTTTTTCAACAGCACTTTTGCTGTCCGGGCAGTAATAACCCTCCATATTTCTTTTTTCCAGGTTTTTAATGATGACGGATGCCTGCTTTTCATAAAATTCTTGCATTGGTGTCATGGCTATAAAGCTCCTTTCCTGTAATGGTAAATGTGAATAAATCTGTAATTATTTATTCCCGCGGGCAACGAGCCAAACGGACACGCTGGCGCGTCCATTTGGCGACTGCCGCGAGGGTTAAAAACCTCGCGGCTCGCAGAGGGGATTTTAACTACTGCATATCCCATAATTATATGTTATGATAAGACTTATATAAATTATACGGTGGGAGCAGCACCTTGTAAAGAAGTTGTTAATAAGATTTGTTAGAAAGCATGAGAAAACATGTCTTTGAAAAAGAAGTTGAAATTAACGGAAACACAAAGTATAATGTACACAGAGACAATTTTGCAGGGACAGCCGTTTAAACGGCTGTTTTGTGTGCAAAAGAAGAAATTAGGAAGGAAGCCACATAAAAATGAAAAAAATTCTTGATATGATCACTGATGAAATGACAGGTGCTTTTACCGAAGCAGGGTACGACGCATCTTATGCCAAAGTAACCATTTCAAACCGCCCGGATCTTTGCGAGTATCAGTGTAACGGAGCAATGGCAGCTGCCAAAGTATATAAGAAGGCACCCATTATGATTGCCAATGCAGTTGTTGAAAAACTGGAACAAAGTGAGGTCTTCGAAGAAGTAAATGCAGTAAATCCGGGTTTTATTAATTTAAAATTGAAAAAAGATTATCTGGCTGATTATCTGAGAGGAATGCAGGCGGATGAACATTTATCCATAGAGAAGACAAAGGAACCCAAGAAAATTATTATTGATTACGGCGGTCCCAATGTTGCAAAACCTCTTCATGTAGGCCATCTGCGTTCTGCGATTATCGGAGAAAGCATTAAACGTATGGGAAGATTTCTGGGACATGAGATGATCGGAGATGTACATTTGGGGGACTGGGGTCTTCAAATGGGACTTATCATAACAGAATTGAAAAAGAGAAAACCGGAACTGGTTTATTTTGAGGAAAGTTATACCGGAGAATATCCTGCGGATGCGCCGTTTACCATTTCTGAACTGGAAGAAATTTATCCAGCGGCAAGTGCGTATTCCAAAGAACACCCGGAATACAAAGAAGAAGCGATGCAGGCAACTTATCTGCTTCAACAGGGACATCGGGGCTATCAGGGCATTTTAAAACATATTCTGGAGGTTTCCGTAACGGATTTAAAGAGAAATTATGAGCATTTAGATGTTCATTTTGATTTATGGAAAGGGGAGTCTGATGCCCAGCCTTATATTCCGGACATGGTTCAGTATATGAAAGACAATGGATATGCCCATCTCGATGACGGTGCGCTGGTAGTAGATGTGAAGGAAGAAACGGACACCAAAGAAATACCGCCATGTATGATTTTAAAATCAGATGGAGCTTCTCTTTATAATACCACCGATCTGGCTACGATTGTAGAGCGTATGAAGCTGTATCATCCGGATCATATTATTTATGTAGTGGACAAGCGTCAGGAACTATATTTTACACAGGTATTTCGCTGTGCAAGAAAGACAAAGCTTATCCAGGATGACACGGACCTGACTTTTGTAGGTTTTGGTACTATGAACGGTAAAGATGGCAAGCCTTTTAAGACCCGTGAAGGCGGCGTTATGAGACTGGAAAATCTGATTACCAGTATCAATGACGAGATGTTCCGCAAAATTACAGAAAATCACGAAATCGATCCGGAAGAGGCTAGAAAAACAGCGAAAATTGTTGGACTGTCCGCGGTGAAATACGGAGATTTATCTAACCAGGCTTCAAAGGATTATGTGTTTGATGTAGATCGATTTACTTCTTTTGAAGGAAATACAGGTCCCTATATTCTCTATACCATTGTCCGCATAAAATCAATTTTGAATAAATATCAGGAAAACGGCGGAAAATTAGGGGAGTATGCAATCGGGGATCCTGTGAGTGACAGTGAAAAAACTCTGATGCTGGAATTATCCAAATTTAACAATGTAATGGAAAATGCATTTGAGGAAATTGCACCTCATAAAATCTGTTCTTATATCTATGATCTGGCAAATGCGTTTAACCGCTTTTACCATGAGACTAAAATCTTGTCGGAACAGGATGAGAAACAAAAAGGAAGCTATATCCAGCTGCTTCTGCTGGCAAGGGATGTGCTGGAAAGCTGTATTGATGTCTTGGGATTTTCCGCGCCTGAGAGAATGTAAAAATCAAGGTGTGTCTTTTGCGGCTTGATAAAATATAAGAGGAAAGTGCAGTGGTTTTGTAATCTCAAAACTGCTGTACTTTTTAATTAAGGGAGAATTTCATCAGTATCCCAAAATAAAGTTATGTAAACTTTGTGCAAACTGCCACTGGACAAATTCATTTATTTGTAGTAGAATAACAAAATCTAATCGCGGTTCTATACCGCATCATGTAATTCGGTAACGTTTCGTTATATTTCCATTTTAGCAGTACAAATTGTATAAAGGAGATGAGGAAGACTGGAGATTGGGGCTTTAGTTGACGGCAAATACAGGATCTTAAAACCACTGGGGGCCGGAGGTGAGGGAAGTGTTTTTTTGGCGTTGAACGAAAATGCATATAAGTTTTGGGCGATAAAAATTGTGACGAAGGGCAGAGACAGCGGGGAACTGGAATTGTGGAAACATTTTTCACATCCCAATTTGCCGGAGGTTGTAGATGTAATCGTAACAGAAACTGAGATTCTGATTGTCATGGACTATATTGAGGGGAGGAATGCAGCAAAGATTTTAAAGGAGCAGGGGAAAGTAAAACCGCGCCAGGCTGTCATTTGGGGGATACAGATATGCAGGGTTTTGCATTATTTACATAGTCAGGATCCCCCTGTAGTCTATGGGGATTTGAAGCCGGAGAATATGATTTGCCGGCCTGACGGAAGTATGGTGTTGATTGATTTTGGCACAGTGTCCCCCTTTGTAAGAGGAAGAAGTTTTTCCGGAGGTCATTATGGAACTAAAGGGTATGCGGCGCCGGAGCAATATGACGGTGCCTGTATCGTGGACACCCGGGCAGATGTATATAGTCTAGGTGTTACTCTACTGCAATTTGTTACCGGAAAACAGCCCTTTATTGGGGCTGGCAGAGAGGAAGAAATAGTGTGTCCCGAATACTATGGATTGAAAAAAATAATCTGCAGATGTCTCAAATCAGACAGAAGGCAGAGGTACTCTGGGATAGAATTCTGTGAAAGAGCGCTTAGGAGAATCTTGTGGCAGAGAAAAGCCAGGTTCTTTTTAATGATTGCTGCGCTTTTGGTTATATTTGCTGCAGGAATCCGGGTTAGACAGGGACAGGGCACCATTATCCGGGAGCAGTCCTATGAGTCATATCTAAAAGATGCAAAATTTAATATCTATGAAGAGCAGCTAAAAAACTGCCGGTCAGCAATATTCTTAAATCCCGTTCGGGAAGAAGCATACCAGCAACTAATTGAAATATTTTTGGAAGACGGATCAATGTCAGAAGAGGAAGATATCTTTTTAAGAAAAATGTTAAAAGAAAAGTCTGAGGGAGATACCAAAAGCCACGAAGAGGTATTGCGTACAGATGAAGAAGCATTTCTTCGGGTCTCTTATGAGATGGGTATGGCGTATTGGTATTATTTTGATGGAGACGGCGGAAAATCATATGCTGCCAGATGGTTTTTGCATATAGCAGAGGCAGTGAAGAATACCGGGATTACAGAAAACCAGAGAAAAAGAGCGGCTGTATTAGCTAAGATGGGAGGGTATTATGGCAAAATCCGTACCCTGAGAGACGATACTCAAAACAGCTTCTATCTGGCATTTTGGAAAGATCTGATGGAACTTTATGATATACAGGAATCAGTTTCGGAGAGTGAAAAAATAGTTTTGCTGCTGTGGGAGGAAATTTCCGGGCAGATCTATTATTTTGCAGATCGATTTTGCCGGGCAGGATTAGAGAGAGATGATTTAGATTCCGTATTGACGGAAATAAAAGAAAAGGTGCAGAAGGATGATAGGATTGGGGAAAGCAGAGATTTAGTGGATTTAAAACAGGATATTCTAATAAATGTTGAACTGGCAATGGATAGCGTTGCAAGAATCTATAATAATTATAAAAAAGGAGGGACTGAATGAGATTTCTAAAAACAGGTTTTGTACTAAGCATGATTTTTCTGTTGCAGACGGGAAATAAAATGGAAGCGGTTATAAATCCGATTAATCCCATGAAAATGGTTCAAAGTCAATCAGTAAGCAATTGGGAAAAACAGTCCGGAAGTCAATTGGAATGTCAGCCCGAGAGCGAGTCCGAGAGTGAGTCCGAAAGCCAATCGGAGCTTCAAACTGAAACAGAAACTGAAACCGAAACAGAAAAGGAAACAGGAACTGAAACCGAAACCGAAACTCAAACCGAAACAGACTCAGAATCCGAGCCACAAACGGAGTCAGAAACCGAAACCCAGACTGAGACGGAATCAGAAACTGAATTGCCGCGTGAGGTTATCGTAGAGAATATAAGGACGGTTTATCCGGGTGACAGCAGAGAATATGATGATACTAATGATGTGGAATTAAAAGCAGATGTGCGGGGGCTTCCGGCAGAGATGCAGGTTTTAATATCCGGTAAGTCAGAGCACAGAAGAGTTGGTATCTGGAAAGTAGAGGTATCCTGTGAACTGACGGGCAAGGATGCAGAAAACTACAGGTTAAAAGTGGAGAAATCCAATATAAAAGTACATATTATTCCCAGGGTATTAAATATCCGGATTGCCGCAGGAAGAAAACCCTATTATTCAATTAACAGCATGCAGCTGCTGGAGTTTGATGAGAGGCAGGATGAAATTGTAAAGGTTAGTGGGTTTATGAAAAATGGAAGGCCGGTAAAAGAATATCCGAAAGGATTTCAAAAACCGGAAATCACTATAGATGAGCGGGTGTTAAAGCAAGACAGCCCCATGTATGAACAGGGGTCACTTAAAAAATATGCCAGGGCATTAGTTGTGAAAAGGGACAAGAAAGGAAATATTACAGGCAATACAACGGACAACTATTGTTATAATCTGCTAAGAGATTCCCGGCTTTATCACCCAGGTAGTATTACGCTGGTGAAAACAAAGGTGAGTGAAACAGACGATTATCAGGTTATTCCGGAATCACAGGAAGGATATCTTAGGAATAACCATGGCAAAATATTTGTAAAAAAAGGGATGCGCCTTAAGATCGTGCCAAACAAAAAGTCAGGATATAATCAGACAATTATGAGTAAGGAGCTTATGGAAGGTGGTACTTTTTTCTTTGAACTGGAGAAAAGAGATGAAGCTGGAACATTATTAGCACAGTCGGAAAAACAGACTGTAGCTTATGAAGTTGACGATTTACCCCCAGCCGGCTTGGGGATATTAGCAAACGAAAAAATACTTTCCGGCGGTATGAATGAAACAACGTTTTATCATAACAGTGTCTTGGTAAAATTTACGGGATATTCCGATAGCCAAGCCGGTATAAGGTCTGTGATGTATTGGATTCGGGAGATTCAAGATGGAGATGTTCAGCCGATATCTGCAATTAAAGCAGGCTATGAAAACCAGAAAAATTTATGGAGACCAGGAATCAGTACGGAAGTAAAAAAAGAGGGAGCCTATCAGGTATTTGCCAGGGTGGAAGATCAGGTGGGAAATGCAGCCTACTTTGGAGGAAATACCATTATTATTGATAAGACCACCCCAAGGATTACCGTAGAGGGAGTGACAGATCAAAGTGCAAATAATGGAAGTTTAAAGCTGCGCATCCTGTGTGAAGATAATTATTACTGGAAAGACAGCCTGGAAGCAACGCTCATCGGAGACAGAAATGGAGAAAAGAAGTTAAAGTACGAGAGAAAGAAAACAGATAAAGGGGAACAGTTAATCTTTGAAGCCATACCGGAGAAGAAGGAGTGGGATGACTATTATTTACTTTACCTGTCAGCGGGAGATCAGGCGGGAAATATAGCAACACGTGAGATTCATTTCTCGGTAAATCGATTTGGATCCGTCTATGGACTGGGAAAAGAAACCAGGAAACAAATAGATCATTATTACAGCAATAAAGCATTTGATGTAGAAATAAGGGAAATCAACCTGCACAGTTTAAAGGAGGCCCAGCTGACGGTTACACGAGATGGAGAACTGCGAATATTAAGCCCGGACAGAGATTACGCTGTGACAAAAACAGAAGGAAAGAACGGATATAAAGAGTACCGCTATCTGATAGCGGCGAGATGTTTTGAAGATGAGGGGGCATACACTGTTTCCTTAAATTCAAAAGATGCGGCAGGTAATGAAGGAGATCATAAACTGCAGAAAAAATATATCGAGTTTGTGATTGATAAGACTCCTCCGTCTATTATGATTGCCGGTCTGGATGATAAATCATTCTATCCGGAAAAGGACAGATCAGTGGTGGTAGATTCCAGGGATAATACGGAGCTGAAGGAGCAGATGGTTTATCTGGATGGAGCCTTAATCAAAAGCAGTACGAATCAGGAAACTTCTTTTACGATTCTGCAGAAATATCAGTGGCGGGAGATGGAGGTTTGGGCTGTGGATCAGGCAGGAAATGAAGCAAAAAGAAAGATCACTTTTTGCATCAGTAAATCAGAAAAGGGGATTCTTGCCATTCCAATGTCCCCGGAATATTTGAAAGAAAAGAATAACTTCACGAAAGGAGACCGTGATCAAGTGGACAAAGAGACTTTTACGATACCAGAGGTGATAAATGGAAAAAGGCAGATAGGAGAAGATAGAAATAGGAAGACTGAAGCTAATCAATTTGTGGAGAATGAGGAAAAAAGGGCTGATAAGAAAGGTGGTGCAGGGTATATTCCTTTTGGAATAAAAGCACTAATGGTAATGACCGGAGCTTGTATTGGAGTTTTTTCTTATAGAAGATGGGGAAGAAGACGTTCAAAAGAATAGACTTTTTACGGATGGTATGCTATTATTTTCTTCAAGAGGTGAGAATAAAATGCATGACGAAAGAAAAAAGGTCGTTAAAAAGATACTAACGGCAGCTGGGGTTGTAGTCGGTACCTGTGCGATATCTGCAGGATCATTTTTTCTGGTAGATTCAGGACTGGCATTTTTAAATACAAAAATTGAAAAAAATAATGTTGCAGAAAAGACATCTGAGATGCAGCAAACGAATAGTGATAAGGAAACCGAGCTGATCACTAAAACCAAAGATTCTTTTATCGTACCGGAAAAAAAGAGTACGGAAAAAGAAACGGATAAGAAAACCGATGGGGATCAGACTGGTCAAGAGAATTCCGGTACCGGAAGTGAGAATACCGGAGGATCCCAAAGTGCTGGAAATTCGGACAATAATGGTGGCAATTATGACGGGAATTCAGATGCAAATGGAGGAACAGACGGAAACGGGGATTCACAGAATGGAAATTGGGTAAATCCGCCTGCAAGTACTCCACAGACGGAGGCACCGCAAACGAATCCGCCCCAGACGGATCCACCTCAGACAGAAGCCCCACAGACCAATCCGCCCCAGACAGATCCACCCCAGACGGATCCGCCGCAGACCGAGCCGCCCCAGACAGAGGCACCACCGGCAGCCTGGGATGATACCTATTTCTTCCCGGATACGGCAACGAGATATATAACGGAAAATGAACTGTATAATATGACTGACCGGGAAATTGCAATAGCCAGAAATGAAATCTTTGCGCGCCATGGCAGGAAATTTACGAAACAGGAATGGAATGATTACTTCAGTACAAAAACCTGGTACGTTCCTACTTATGATCCGGAAACTTTTGACTCTATGGACTTACTGAATGATTTTGAAAAGAAAAATCTGAAAGTAATTCTTGCTTATGAAGAAAAGAGATAGGGGAGGAAAAGTAATGGACAAGCAGCAGCAGTACAAATGGCGGAAGCATCGTAAGAATAAAAGAATACTTACAACCTGGTTTGTATGTGCCGGTGTTTTATCAGCGGCAGGTGCATTTGTTTACCAGGGAACGTATGACAGCAATCCCCAGAAAAGTGCAGAGCGTTACATTAAAAATGAAAAAAATATTGATGAGTACACTTTGCAGTCCGGAGACCGCAATTTAAGTGAAGACGGGAAAATGGTACAGACTTTTACCTTTACTTATACGCCCAAAGACAGTAAAGATCCGGTAACAGGAACGATAGATCTGGTTCGCCAGGATAATAAGAGATATGGCATGTTTGAACGCTGGGTGTGCAATGACCATGTAGACGAGGCAAAGAATGTGAAGGTTACGGCACCGGTGGATTCCAAAGTTATGCTGGATCAAAAAGCATTGGAGAACAGTTTGGTGAAAGAAGATGAGAAACTGTCTGCAGGTGCAAAATCTTATGTAGTACCATATCTGGAGAAAAAGGAATACACATTGACGGTGTCAGGACTACCTTTTGAAAAATATGAGACGAAATGGAAGCCGGAGCAGGATGAAAGTTCCGTAGATGTCAGAGAGGAATGCAAGCTTAGTGAAAATGCAAAGACACAGATGCAGGAGCTTGGCAAGCAGGCGCTGAAGGAATTCTATTCGTCAGCAGTACAGAAGCAGACGGTACAGTCACTGGGAGCTGTCTTTGATAAAGTACAGGATAAAGAAACTTTATTGAAAACGGTTAGCGGGAATCTGTTCTCAGATCCTGCGCTGGTAATTGAACAGCTGGAATTTAGCGGGTTTAACAGTACCTATGGAGAGCCGTATTTTCCGGATGCGAAAGAAGAAAGCTACATTGGAATTGAAGTTAAGACAAAATATAATTGTAAATATACAGGAACCCGTATTACGGAAGGTGAAGATGGGGACACTGAAACAGAAGAATCCCAGTCTTATGCCAAAGAAGCGAAATTTTATTTTATTTATCAAGGTGGGAAATGTTATTTGAAATCAATGGACTTACCTAATTTATTCTAAAAGAGAAACATTCATGTGGCTGGTATTTTAGATATTTTCGACTTCTGTTTAATAATGTCCAATGGAGAACAGAACCCGAAGATGATAAAATACCAGCCATTATGTAATCATTCACAGGCGGATTTATGTTTGGATCATGAACAGTCTCAGGAGAAAGGAACAAAAAATGCATAGAAAATTAGTAAAGTGTATGGGAGCAGCAATGGCGATTGTGCTGTTAACAACCGGCTGTACGTTTTTGGACAGCAGCGGAAATACCAATAATGGAGAGGCTGTAACAGAAGCAGGTTCTGATTCAGCAGGTGGAAGTACTGGGAAGCAAAAGTCGGAAAATGATAATCAAACGAATAAAGAAACGAATAAAGAAACGAATAAAGAAACCAATAATGAAACGAATAAAGAAACGAATAAAGAAACAAATAATGAAACAAATAAAGAACAGAATAAAGAAACAAATAAAGAACAGGGAAAGACAGGAGAAGAGCCCGGAGATGATACAAAAGCGGATCAGGGAACCGTACAAAATGAACGGGAAACATCGAACTCCCAGGAAACAAAAGCCCAGGGACCTGTTGTTGCCGTGGATGCAGGTCATCAGGGACCGGGACAGGATATGAGCCAGAAAGAAGCAAACGGTCCTGGTTCTGAGGTGATGAAGGCACGCCTCGCTACCGGTACCACAGGTAGTGTATCCGGTCTGGATGAATACGAATTGAATCTGGACGTTTCTTTAAAACTTCAGACAGAGCTGGAAAAACGCGGTTATCAGGTTGTGATGACAAGGACAACACATGAAGTTGATCTTGGAAATATTGACAGAGCAACCATCGCCAATGAAGCAGGAGCAGATATACTGGTACGCATACATGCAAATGGTTCGGAAGACAGCAGTGTTGCGGGTGCACTTACTATGGCGCCCACACAGTCCAATCCTTATGTTGGAAGCATATCGGAGGAATGTATGCGTTTGTCTCAATGCCTGATTGACCGCTATTGTGAAGCCACCGGGCTGATTAACCGGGGAATTCTGGCAGAGGATGAGATGACTGGAATCAACTGGAGCCAGATTCCGGTGACGATACTGGAAATGGGATTTATGACAAATCCGGGAGATGATGCATATATGGCGGATTCTGGGAACCAGGATGTGATGGTACAGGGAATTGCCAATGGCATCGACGATTATTTTGGAAGATAGGGGCGCGTTCATTTATGATATTTGATAATGTTGCAGGAGTATTGGTTCCGATATTGATTCATTTTCTGGCGTCGGCAGGAGTGGTAACGGTATTTGGCAGCAGATTTGATTCCGCATTGCTGACAACGCTGTCGGCGCTGATTGTGCTTCCGGTAGTATGTTTTTTATACTGGAAGGACGGGCAGCTTTATGGGCGGAAAAAGGACCGCCCGGACGCCATGCCGGCATGGACCTATCTGCTGATTATTGTGATGGCGGTCATCAGCAATCAGGTGCTGTCTTATCTGATTAATCTTATAGAGGTTGACAGAGTATTCTCTAATGCAGCTCAGGAAGCTTTGTTTGGAAGCGGTCTCTGGATACAGATTATTGGTGTTGGAATTCTGGTGCCGATAATGGAAGAGTATCTGTTTCGGGGTCTGGTGTACCAGCGGATCAAACGGTTTGTCAGATCGAAGAAAGCGGCAGTATTTCTGGGGGCTTTTATATTTGCAATTTATCATGGTAACATGATTCAGTTTTTATTTGCATTGCCAATGGCACTTCTGCTGATCTGGGTTTATGAAAAATGGGGAACTATTAAGGCGCCAATTGTATTTCATATCGCAGTTAATTTATCTTCTGTTCTATTCAGTGCATTTCTTTAACGGAAGGATGAGGATGATTTTGGAGTTGTCAGACGTGTTCTGGCATCCAAAATCGTCCTTTAATTTTATACACAATTAAAAAAATAATGTTTTAAAAGGAAAATGAAGCAGGATCTATAAAAAAAATATTTGGAAAAAAGATGGATGATAGCTTGTCTAATGTTTTTACAGTGGCGGCAGAAATAAAGTTACAATTAAAATAATCAGATAATATATATAATGATGCCGAATAGATGAATAATCTGACAATAACTTGAAAATTAATGGTTTACAGATGAAAAAAATAGGTGTATATTATGTTCAGAGAAAAACGAGAGAAAGGAACGAAAATATGACGAGACAAAACCGAATATTGCGATCGGGGGGGAGCGGGCTGTACAGACAGACGTTTGAACACGATAACTGCGGCATAGGCGCCGTTGTGAATATCAAAGGTGTGAAAACCCATGAGACCGTAGAGAATGCATTGAAGATTGTAGAAAATTTAGAACATAGAGCTGGCAAAGATGCCGAAGGAAAAACAGGTGACGGTGTAGGAATCCTATTACAGATTTCTCACAGATTCTTTTCGAAGACCTGCAAATCCCTCGGCATCTTTTTAGGTTCTGAAAGAGAATATGGGATTGGCATGTTTTTCTTTCCCCAAGATGAATTAAAGAGAAACCAGGCGAAGAAGATGTTTGAGATCATTGTGGAAAAAGAGGGACTTGAACTTCTGGGGTGGAGAGTGGTGCCTACGGTTCCGGAAGTATTGGGGCACAAAGCACTGGAATGTATGCCCTGCATTATGCAGGCATTTATCAAAAAGCCAAATGATGTGGAAAAGGGTCTGGATTTTGACAGAAGGCTTTATGTAGCCCGCCGGGTTTTTGAACAGAGTAATGATAATACCTATGTGGTATCCCTTTCCAGCAGGACCATTGTATATAAAGGGATGTTTCTGGTTGGGCAGCTTCGAACGTTCTTTGCCGATCTGCAGAGCCCGGACTATGAATCGGCTATTGCAACCGTGCATTCCAGATTCAGCACCAACACCAATCCAAGCTGGCAGCGGGCGCATCCAAACCGCATTATTGTGCACAATGGTGAAATCAATACCATCAGAGGCAATGCGGATAAAATGCTGGCGCGGGAAGAGACAATGGTTTCCCCTTATTTACAGGATGAATTACATAAGGTTCTTCCTGTTGTAAATACCCAGGGATCTGATTCTGCAATGCTGGACAATACGCTGGAGTTCCTGGTAATGAGCGGAATGGATCTGCCGCTGGCTGTTATGATTATGATCCCGGAGCCATGGGATAATAACAGGAATATGACCCAGTCAAAGAAGGATTTCTATCAGTACTATGCGACCATGATGGAACCCTGGGACGGACCGGCATCGATTCTTTTCAGCGACGGGGATATTATGGGGGCAGTGCTGGACCGCAATGGACTTCGGCCTTCCAGGTACTATATTACAGATGACGGATACATGATTTTATCTTCTGAGGTTGGGGTACTGGATATAGACCCGGCGAAAATTGTCTTAAAAGAAAGGCTTCATCCCGGTAAAATGCTGCTGGTAGATACTGTTAAGGGAGAAGTTGTGGATGATGATACCTTAAAAGAGCGCTATGCGAAAAGCCAGCCTTACGGGGAGTGGATTGACAGTTATCTGGTACAGCTGCGGGATCTTAAGATTCCTAATACAAGGGCACATGAGTACCAGCCGGAAGAACTGGCAAGACTGCAGAAAGCATTTGGCTATACTTATGAGGAGTACCGCACCTCCATCCGCAATATGGCGTTAAATGGGGCGGAAGGAATCGGAGCTATGGGTGTGGATACGCCCATTGCAGTGTTATCAGAAGAACACCAGCCGTTGTTTAATTATTTTAAACAGCTTTTTGCCCAGGTTACCAATCCACCCATTGATGCCATTCGTGAGGAAGTGGTAACATCCACAACTGTTTATGTGGGAAAGGATGGAAACCTGCTAAAAGAACAGGCGGCAAACTGCCAGGTGCTCAAGGTTCAAAATCCCATTTTAACCAATACGGATATGATGAAGATCAAAAGCATGAAGGTAGACGGCTTTCATGCTGCGGAAGTTCCTATCACATATTATAAAAGCACCAGTATTGTCAGGGCGATTGAACGCCTGTTTGTAGAAGTGGATAAGGCGCACCGGGACGGTGCCAACATTCTGGTTCTGACAGACCGTGGTGTAGATGAAAATCACGTGCCCATCCCTTCACTGCTTGCGGTATCCGCAGTGCACCAGCATTTGGTGAAGACGAAAAAAAGGACTTCACTGGCGATTGTTCTGGAATCGGGAGAGCCAAGAGAAGTACATCACTTTGCCACACTTTTGGGGTATGGGGCATGTGCAGTTAATCCATACCTGGCATTGGAGACAATCCGCCAGCTGATTGACAGCGAGATGCTTGACAAAGATTATTATGCGGCGGTAGATGATTACAACAATGCCGTATTGCATGGTATTGTAAAAATTGCTTCTAAGATGGGAATTTCCACAATTCAATCCTATCAGGGATCACAGATTTTTGAAGCAGTAGGCATTGACCCGGATGTTGTGGAGAAATATTTTACCAATACGGTGAGCAGAATAGGCGGCATTAATCTGGAGGATATAGCCGGTGATATGGACGCACTGCACTCTGCAGCATTTGATCCCCTGGGCCTTGGCGTAGATCTGACTCTGGACAGTATTGGAAGACATAAAATGAGAAGCCAGGGAGAAGAGCACCGTTACAATCCCAAGACTATACATCTGCTACAGGAATCTACAAAACAGGGCAGTTACGAATTATTTAAACAGTATACACAGATGGTGGATAAGGAAGAATCGGGATATCTGAGAAGTCTTTTAGATTTCCGCTATCCGGAAAAAGGCGTACCAATAGAAGAAGTGGAAAGTGTGGATTCCATTGTTCAGAGATTCAAGACCGGAGCGATGTCCTACGGATCCATATCCCAGGAAGCACATGAGACGCTGGCTATTGCTATGAACCGTCTACATGGAAAATCCAACAGCGGTGAAGGCGGAGAAAGTGATGAACGTTTGAAAACGGGGAAAGACGGTATAAACCGCTGTTCCGCTATCAAGCAGGTTGCCAGCGGACGATTTGGAGTCACCAGCAAATACCTGGTAAGTGCAAAAGAAATCCAGATTAAGATGGCACAGGGTGCAAAACCAGGAGAAGGCGGACATCTGCCCGGGCAGAAAGTCTATCCCTGGGTTGCGAAGACCAGACATTCCACACCGGGGGTCAGCCTGATTTCGCCGCCGCCCCATCATGATATTTATTCTATTGAAGATTTGGCACAGCTAATCTATGATTGCAAAAATGCCAATAAGGAAGCCAGGATTTCTGTAAAGCTGGTGGCGGAAGCCGGGGTAGGTACCGTTGCCGCAGGTGTGGCAAAAGCAGGTGCCCAGGTAATACTCATCTCCGGATATGATGGAGGAACCGGTGCAGCACCGAGAAGCTCGATTCTGGGTGCCGGGCTGCCCTGGGAGCTGGGGCTTGCAGAGACCCATCAGACATTAATTATGAACGGTCTGCGCAACAAAGTAGTGATTGAAACAGACGGTAAACTGATGAGCGGAAGGGATGTGGCAATTGCCGCACTATTAGGTGCAGAAGAATATGGATTTGCAACCGCTCCGCTGGTTACTATGGGATGCGTTATGATGCGGGTATGCAACCTGGATACCTGTCCGGTAGGAGTGGCAACCCAGAATCCGGAGCTTCGTAAGCGGTTCCGCGGAAAACCGGAATATGTCATGAATTTTATGAAATTTATCGCAGAAGAGCTTCGTGAATATATGGCTAAACTGGGTGTTTGCACCATTGATGAACTGGTTGGAAGGTCGGATTTATTAAAACGAAAAGCCGACATTGCTAATAAAAAAGCTTCCAGAGTAGATTTGAGCGCAATTATCAACAACCCATTTTCAAAAGAAGGGATGAAAGTGACTTTTGATCCGGCACAGGTTTATAATTTTGAACTTGAGAAAACAGCGGATGAGAAAATTTTGGTGAAGAAATTAAAAGTAGCATTGTCCAATCGGCAGAAAAGAAGCATCGAGGTAGATGTTATGAATACGGACCGCTCTTTAGGAACGATATTTGGTTCTGAAATCACAAAAATGTATCCGGACGGGCTGGAGGAGGACACTTACACCGTGAAATGTAACGGTGCCGGGGGACAGAGTTTCGGAGCCTTTATTCCAAAGGGGCTTACTCTGGAACTGGTAGGTGACAGCAACGATTATTTTGGCAAAGGGCTGTCCGGCGGTAAGCTGATTGTTTATCCTCCCAAATCTGCAAAATACAAACAAGATGAAAATATTATTATCGGAAATGTAGCCCTCTATGGAGCAACCAGTGGAAAGGCATATATAAATGGCGTGGCAGGGGAACGTTTCTGTGTGCGTAACTCCGGTGCCAATGCGGTAGTGGAGGGTGTGGGCGACCATGGCTGTGAATACATGACAGGAGGACGGGTTGTAATCCTTGGCAGTACCGGTAAGAACTTTGCGGCAGGCATGAGCGGCGGAATCGCTTATGTACTGGATGAGTACAGTGACCTCTACCGGAAGCTGAACAAAGAGATGGTATCTATTGATAAGATTACATCCAAATATGATGTCCTTGAACTGAAGGAAATGATCAAAGAACATGCAGCTTACACCAATTCGGAAAAAGGAAAGAAAATTTTGGAGCATTTTGAAGAATATCTCCCTAAATTTAAAAAGATTATTCCAAAAGATTATAACCGTATGCTGATGAAAATTGTCCAGATGGAAGAAAAAGGGCTGAGCAGCGAACAGGCACAGATTGAAGCATTTTATGCGAATACGAGAGGATAATGGCCACCGGCGGATAGATGCCGGTTGGAGATGGGAGGAAATTAAATGGGAAAACCAACAGGATTTTTAGATTATAACAGAGAGACCAGCGTGACAGTACGTCCAAAAGTCCGAATTAAGAATTTCAGCGAGTTCCACGTTCCCTTATCCAGGGAAAAGCAGCGGCTTCAGGGAGCCAGATGTATGGCATGCGGAGTGCCGTTCTGCCAGTCCGGCATGATGATCGGAGGAATGGCATCGGGCTGTCCGCTGCAGAACCTGATTCCGGAATGGAACGATCTGGTGTATAACGGAAGCTGGGAACAGGCATATCACAGACTGGCGAAAACCAATTGTTTCCCGGAGTTTACCGCCAGGGTATGTCCGGCACTGTGTGAAGCAGCATGTACCTGCAACTTAAATGGAGAACCGGTATCCACGAAAGAAAATGAATGGGCAATCATTGAAAATGCATTTGAGATGGGATTGGTGGTTCCAAATCCACCCAAAGTCAGAACCGGAAAAAAGGTTGCAGTCGTGGGAAGCGGACCAGCCGGGCTTGCTGCAGCTGTGCAGCTTAACAAAAGAGGCCATAAGGTGACGGTCTTTGAAAGAAATGACCGGGTTGGAGGACTTCTTCGCTATGGCATACCCAATATGAAGCTGGATAAGTCCATAATAGACAGAAGAATTGCGATTATGGAAGCAGAGGGAATCGCATTTATTACCAATACTAATATTGGTGAAGATATCAAGGCAAATGAACTGCTAAAAGATTTTGACCGTGTAATTCTGGCTTGTGGTGCATCCAATCCCAGGGATATCAGTGTTCCGGGCAGGGAGTCAAAGGGAATCTATTTTGCGGTAGATTTCCTGAAAGCTGCCACAAAGAGCCTGCTGGATTCCAATTTTGCTGATCAGAACTTTATTTCAGCCAAAGGAAAGAAAGTCATGGTAATCGGTGGCGGGGATACCGGTAACGACTGTGTTGGGACTGCAATACGTCTGGGCGCGGCGTCTGTAATCCAGCTTGAAATGATGCCAAAGGCACCAGATACACGTACAGCTGATAATCCGTGGCCCGAATGGCCCAAAATATGTAAAACAGATTATGGCCAGGAAGAAGCAATTGAGGTCTTTGGACACGATCCCCGCGTATACCAGACAACCGTCTCAGAATTTATTGCAAATAAAAAGGGCGAGGTCAGCCAGGCTAAAATTGTGAAGCTGGAAAGTAAAAAGGATGAAAAAACAGGGCGCATGATGATGGTTCCCACCACGGAAAACCAGGAGACAGTCAATGTGGATCTGGTATTGATCGCGGCAGGTTTCTTAGGGGCACAGAAATATGTTACGGATGCATTTAAAGTAGAACTGGACACAAGAACCAATGTGGCAACCGGGCTCTTACAGTATCAGACCTCTGTAAAGCGTGTATTTACGGCAGGGGATATGCACAGAGGACAGTCGCTGGTAGTCTGGGCGATCCGGGAAGGCAGAGAAGTGGCAAGAGCTGTGGATGAATCTTTGATGGGGTATACGAATTTGTGATTTAATAGGAGTTACTTTGAATATAATCTGTTATGATATGGCGGAGTTATGGATGGACACAATCGTTAGCATAGAAACCATTTGTGATTGTTCAATATCTGGGGTATAATAAGTGAAATAGGATGTTTAGGGAGGTAAAATTCATGGATTATAAACCATTGCCTATCGGAATTGATGACTTTAAAAGCCTGATATTGAACGATTACTATTATGTGGACAAAAGCCTGTTTATAAAAGAATTATTAGACTATAAAGGGATGGTTAACCTCTTTTCACGACCAAGAAGATTTGGTAAAACTTTAAACTTAAGTATGCTGAGATATTTTTTTGAAAAGACACCAGAGCCTTCGTCTGAATTGTTTCATGGCTTGGCTATTATGAATGAAGGAAACAAATATACATCCTGCATGGGAAAATATCCAGTTATCAGTTTATCGCTTAAAAGTGGAAAACAACCTTCGTTTGATATGGCGGTGGAAAGCATTAAGGATGAAATAATAGGTGAATATAATCGACATAATGATGTAGTTGAAAGTTCAAAACTCCTGGAAAATGAAAAAAAGAGATTTAAAGAAATCCAAAATAATGAAGCCACTCCTGTTCAATTTGCAAAGGCACTAAAATTTTTATCGGACTGTCTGTTTAAAGTTTATGGAGAAAAGGTAATAATATTAATTGATGAATATGATGTTCCTTTAGAAAATGCATATTTCTGTGGATTTTATCAGGAAATGATTGAATTTATACGCTCCTTGTTTGAATCAGCATTGAAAACGAATTTATCTTTGGAGTTTGCGGTAGTCACGGGCTGCCTTCGGATATCAAAAGAAAGTATATTTACAGGATTAAATAATTTGAAGATACTATCCATTACGGACAGCAGATATTCAGAGCATTTCGGATTTACAGAATATGAAGTTGCACAGATGCTGGAGTATTATAGATGCTCCCGGCAGATGGCTACGATAAAAAAATGGTATGATGGGTATAGATTTGGTTTTACCGATGTTTTTAATCCCTGGAGTGTTTTAAACTATACGGATCGTTACAGAGCAGATAAAGATGCTCTGCCTCAGCCATACTGGTCAAATACCAGTTCAAACAGCATCGTGAAAATGCTGATTGAAAAAGCAGATATGAATGCTAAACAGGAAATTGAAGAATTAATAGATGGCGGCAGTATTATAAAACCAATCCATGAAGATATTACTTACGAGGATATCAATAAGTCACAGGATAATCTATGGAACTTTCTTTTTTTTACTGGATATCTGAAAAAGGTAAATGAGCAGATGCTTGGGGACGAACGGTATTTAACCATGGCTATTCCAAATACAGAAGTAAAAACGGTATATAAATCTAAAATTTTAGAGTGGTTTGAAAATAAGGTAGAGGAGAAAGACCTCTCAAATTTATATTCGGCTTTACTGGCAGGAGATCATGAGATTCTGGAAAAGCAAATCACGATTTTATTGCGGGAAAGTATTAGTTTTTATGATAATGCAGAATTATTCTATCATGGCTTCTTAATTGGAGTGCTGGGAAGGCTGAATGATTTCATAGTAGACTCCAATAGAGAATCCGGAGATGGACGCTACGATATAAAAATTCGCAGTTTAGATGTTGAGAAGCCAGTGATTATCTTGGAATTGAAAGTTGCGGATTGCTTTATGAATATGGAAAAGTGTGCAGCAGCAGCCCTTGATCAAATCTCCAGAATGCACTATGGAGAAGAGTTGATAAAGGATGGATACACGAGCCTGATTTGTTATGGAATTGCCTTCTATAAGAAAAATTGTAAGGTTCTAAAAGCAGAAAAAGAATTACCCTATAGACAATGAGAATGATTTATATATAATATTATAAAAAGCCATAAAGGATTTTGATCATCCTTTATGGCCTTTTCACATTTGCCCCAACAGATATTTAGTTATTGTACAACAGCTGGTTTTTTTATTTTACGCAGCATTCCGGTGACGATTACCATCACGATTGGGAATACCATAGCAAACAGCAGTCCGCTCTTTAAGCTGTCATTAGCCAGGTTGGAGACTACACCTACCAGGCCGGGACCGGCTGCACAGCCGATATCGCCGCCCAGTGCCAAAAGTGCAAATAAAGCGGTTCCTCCCTGTGGACAGTACTGGCAGGAGAGACTGAATGTTCCGGGCCACATGATTCCCACCGATAACCCGCACAGTCCGCAGCCAACCAGAGACAGCAGCGGATAGGGGGAAAGCGTGGCAAGCAGATAACTGATGATGCACAGGAACCCGCTGGCAATGATAAACTTTTTCAGCTTGATTCTGGCACCGAATTTTCCATAGAAGACACGGGAAACGCCCATCAATACGGCAAAAGCGCAGGGACCCAGCAGATCCCCTAAAGTCTTGGATACTTTCAGTCCTGATTCTGCAAACAGAGAAGCCCACTGTGACATCGCCTGTTCCGAAGCACCGGAGCAGATCATCAGTATGAGAAACATCCAGAAGATCTTCATGGAGAACAGCTTTCGAATCGGCATGGATTCTGCCTCGGTTTCCACGGTATGTAAGGGTACTTTGCTGAAGAAAAAGGCATTAAAACAAGGAATAATTGCCCAGAATACAGTCAGCAGATACCATTTGCTGATTCCCACCGTGACAAAATACAGGGTAGAAATAAGGACGACACTTACATGCCCCCAGCAATAAAAGGAATGCAGCAGGCTCATAGCAGATGCCTTCTCGTCACCGGGCAGAGATTCCACAATCGGGCTGATTAATACTTCAATCAGACCTCCGCCGATGGCGTTAATCAATACAGCAACGATCAACCCGGCATAGGCATTTGAGAATAGAAAAGGAAAAACTCCCATTCCAACAAGTCCTACCGTACAGCATACATGTGCGGCAACCGTACAGATACGGTAACCAATTTTGTCAACATATTTGGCAGCCAGGATATCCACGAACATCTGCATAGCAAAATTAATGGAAATTAACAGACCGATTTTCTCCAGGGATATGGAGAACTGTGACTGGAACGTGACAAACAAAAGCGGTGCCAGGTTGTTGACGATAGCCTGCGTAATATAACCGAGATAGCAGGCATTTCGTGTGTGTTTAAAATGAAGTGACATGACTTCCTCCCCAAGTAGTATGAAATTTTTTGCCCTTTATCTCTAGGCAATTTGATAGCATTATATCATTGTAAATGAAAAAAGGGAATCTTTATTTTGGAAAAAATGTGGAAAGTTTTCTTGACGTTTTCTAGACGTTTTCTAGAGCGAACGCTTTATATGAGTTCTATTAAATGCATTATATTTGGGTTTTGCTGATTAAATACGCTTTGTAGATGTAGGTTGTGTACGGAAAGATGAGCGTGGGAAACTGGTATGGACTCCGTCAGCTGGCCGCAGAACTGGTATTTTC
>OKVW01000484.1_pt1 | contig 23333 bp, 23 predicted proteins | sample 1606991 | NCBI WGS metagenome assembly OKVW01 (sample SAMN03281021, study PRJEB24777) | human gut metagenome | isolation source: fecal sample PR177 from 1 month old male Malay infant, vaginal delivered...
GGAAACGGCGGTCAGTGAGGATAATTCCATAGATCACAACTCCGGGGTTAAATGAGCAAGAATTTGTTTTGCCTGAGCGGTCAGGCGATTACGAGAAAACATCAATTGCAGACGGCCGCCGCCAACCTGATGCCAGAGCACCGCGGCGCGAATACCGGCCAGAAGAGAAGCGCGGACTTTGGCCTGAACCTGCGGGCTTTGCAGGACGGCAGGGGAGCCGGTCACCTGAATACGTGGGCCCAGCGGACTGATGACATCGACATAAATACCGGCCATCGCGCTCATCAGCGTTTCTGACTGCAGATCAAAATGATCGAGCTGACGCTGTAATCCGTTGATCCGCTCACCCAACGTGTCGAGCGCGCCTTTGGCAGCGGAGAGTTTACGCTCCAGTACCATCAGGCTAAGCGTGTAGCGGGTCAATTCTGCATTGAGCCCCTGGCGGCTGCTGGCATTAAGTACTGCGAGCAGGGTTTCGAGGCCGAGGCGCAGATTGGCCTCGCTGCCGCCGAAGACACCCAGCGTTGAGCTGGGGTTCATATCAATCACGCTGTTCAGTGAAACGTGGAGCGCATCGGCATCACAGTGCCCCTGGTGTGCCAGTTGTTGCACCAGGCGTGCCGACTGGCAGATGCCTGCCAGTGCGAGGGTGATGTCATAATAATTCTTTGCCACGGTCACTGCTTCCTTGTTTCAGTCTGAGAGAATAATTATACCGGCAGAGGCAGACGCTGCTCGATAATACCGCCGCCGAGACACACGTCGCCGTGGTAAAATACTGCTGACTGGCCGGGGGTGACGGCCGCAACCGGCTCGTCAAAAAGGACTTCAATGCGTTCGCCATCCAGCGCGTTAACCGTGCAGGGAATGTCGGTCTGGCGATAGCGGGTTTTCACGGTGCAGCGCATCGTGCCGGTGAAAGGTTCGCGATCGACCCAATGCAACTGCTGTGCAATCAGGCCGACTGACATCAGACGCGGATGCTCATGACCCTGAGCGACAACCAGAATGTTGTTCTCAACGTCTTTATCCACCACGTACCACGGATCTTCCGTACCTTCTTTGGTACCGCCGATGCCCAGGCCTTTACGCTGACCGAGTGTGTGATACATCAGCCCCTGATGCTGACCAATCTCTTCACCGTCGACGGTAATAATTTTGCCAGGCTGTGCCGGAAGATAACGACCGAGGAATTCGCGGAACTTACGTTCCCCGATGAAGCAGATACCGGTGGAATCTTTTTTCTTCGCGGTGACCAGACCCAGGTCTTCGGCGATTTTGCGCACCTGGGGTTTTTCCAGCTCGCCGACCGGGAACAAGCTTTGTGCGATCTGCTCATGACCCAGCGTATAAAGGAAGTAACTCTGGTCTTTGTTGCCATCCAGACCACGCAGCAAACGGCTTTTACCGTTTACATCGGCACGGCGCACGTAGTGACCGGTGGCGATGTAATCGGCGCCTAAATCTTCTGCGGCGAACTCCAGGAAGGCTTTAAATTTGATCTCTTTGTTGCACAGAATATCCGGGTTTGGCGTACGACCCGCTTTGTACTCCGCAAGGAACAGTTCGAAAACGTTATCCCAATATTCTGCGGCAAAGTTGACAGTGTGCAGTTCAATGCCGAGCTTGTCGCAAACGGCCTGTGCGTCGGCCAGATCGGCTGCCGCTGTGCAATATTCCTCACCGTCGTCCTCTTCCCAGTTCTTCATGAACAAGCCTTCTACCTGGTAACCCTGTTGTTGCAACAGCCAGGCGGAAACGGAGGAATCGACACCGCCGGACATGCCGACGATCACTTTTTTTGGGCTTTCTGACATTGGAATACTCACGACATTGAACTTCAAGGCGGCGTATTCTATCACGCAGCCTGATAGATGGCACCCTCTGTAAACGACCGGTTAAATTCTAAATTCGCCGACCACCTCAAGTGGATACCGCCTGCCGCTTTGATAACAGCGGATGCTCTCGGCAACCAGCGGAGAACGCAGGTTCGGTGCATTAAGGATGGTATCAGCGCTCACCCAATGACAGCGATCGATATCGCTGTCATGTGGTTCGGTGTCGCACATCCGGGTAAGTTCAATGGAAAACAGGAAACGCAAAAAGGGTGTGTTGTCTGGCGCAACCCATTGATGCAGACGAATAAAGTGCTGAGGCTGCGCGCTGATGCCGGTCTCTTCCCACAGTTCACGCGCGGCGGCCTCGGCTAATGTCTCATCCGCTTCCAGATGTCCGGCTGGCTGGTTCCACAGCGCTTTGCCGTTAATGGTCTCTTCAACCACTAAAAATTTGTCCTCTGCATGCACAACGCAGGCAACAGTGACGTGCGGTTTAAACATGACTTATCCTTTATTTTCATCAGTGACATCCCGCCATTCACCGTTGGCCAGATTTTCCAGAGTGTAACTTCCCATTGCATAGCGAATCAGTCGCAATGTGGGAAAGCCAACATGCGCGGTCATTCTGCGTACCTGGCGGTTACGACCTTCATATAAGGTTATTTTCAGCCAGGTTGTGGGGATGTTTTTACGTTCGCGAATCGGTGGATTGCGCGGCCAGATCCATTCAGGTTCATCGACGCTCTCAATGCCGGCGGGCAGGGTGGGGCCATCGTTCAGCGTCACGCCACTTCGCAACGCTTCCAGCGCTTCTGCTGTAGGTTCGCCTTCAACCTGAACGTAGTAAATTTTCCCGGTGCGTTTACCGGGTTGTGTCAGACGTGCCTGCAAGGCGCCGTCATTGGTGAGCACCAGTAACCCTTCACTGTCTCTGTCCAGACGACCAGCTGCGTATACGCCCTGCACAGGAATAAAATCTTTTAACGTTCTGCGTCCGGCTTCGTCAGTAAATTGTGGCAAAACATCGTAAGGTTTATTGAACAAAACCACGCGTTTTGGCTGGTTTTCTTTCCGGCGCTTAGTGACTTGTCGCTGGCTGAATCGCTCAACCCGGTGATTTCTAAAAGAAGTTTTTTGCATGGTATTTTCAGATCTTATCAATTGCCGCATTATAGCCTAATAACGAGTGTCTTTCATGGCAGCGAACATTAGGGTAGTATTGACATGCTCATTACAAAACATTAACAAAAAATTGCTCTAACGCAGTCGTGCAGCAGGACGCAAACGCACATGCAGCGCGATGACAGACGAGCAAACCAGAAGCGCTCGAAGGAGAGGTGAATGGAAAGCAAAGTAGTTGTTCCGGCAGAAGGTCAAAAAATCACCCTTAAAGACGGCAAGCTGCATGTGCCGCATAATCCGATTATCCCATTCATTGAAGGCGACGGCATCGGTGTTGATGTTACCCCTCCGATGATCAAAGTTGTTAACGCTGCCGTTGAGAAAGCCTACAAAGGTGAGCGTAAAATCTCCTGGATGGAAATCTACACCGGTGAGAAATCCACCCAGGTTTACGGTCAGGATGTCTGGCTGCCGGCGGAAACCCTGGATCTGATTCGTGACTACCGCGTGGCGATTAAAGGCCCGTTGACGACGCCGGTCGGTGGCGGTATTCGCTCTCTGAACGTGGCGCTGCGTCAGGAACTTGACCTGTACGTTTGCCTGCGTCCTGTTCGCTACTATCAGGGCACCCCAAGCCCGGTGAAACATCCGGAACTGACCGACATGGTTATCTTCCGTGAAAACTCAGAAGACATCTACGCCGGTATTGAGTGGAAAGCCGATTCTGCGGATGCAGAAAAAGTGATCAAATTCCTGCGCGAAGAGATGGGTGTGAAGAAAATTCGCTTCCCGGAACACTGCGGTATCGGTATCAAACCGTGTTCTGAAGAAGGGACCAAGCGTCTGGTTCGTGCGGCCATTGAATATGCGATCACCAATGACCGTGACTCTGTGACCCTGGTTCACAAAGGCAACATCATGAAGTTCACCGAAGGCGCGTTTAAAGACTGGGGCTACCAGTTGGCGCGTGAAGAATTCGGCGGTGAGCTGATCGACGGCGGTCCGTGGGTGAAAATCAAGAACCCGAACACCGGTAAAGAGATCGTGGTTAAAGACGTGATCGCGGATGCGTTCCTGCAACAGATCCTGCTGCGTCCGGCGGAATACGACGTGATCGCCTGTATGAACCTGAACGGTGACTACATTTCTGATGCCCTGGCGGCGCAGGTTGGCGGCATCGGTATCGCCCCTGGCGCAAATATCGGCGACGAGTGTGCATTGTTCGAAGCAACGCACGGTACAGCGCCGAAATACGCCGGTCAGGACAAAGTAAACCCGGGCTCCATCATTCTGTCTGCTGAGATGATGCTGCGCCACATGCAGTGGTTCGAAGCCGCAGACCTGATCGTTAAAGGCATGGAAGGCGCGATTGCCGCGAAGACCGTGACCTATGACTTCGAACGTCTGATGGAAGGCGCTAAACTGCTGAAATGTTCAGAGTTTGGTGACGCGATCATCGCGAATATGTAATCCAGTCTCTGGATTGTATGAGAACGGGAGCCAATGTGCTCCCGTTTTTTGTGCACAGAAAATACCGAGACAGGCGTGTGAGCGCATATTCTGTGTGGAGGACCAGGACTACACACCGTAAGCGTTTTATACGCGAGAGTAAGGTAACACCACTATCAGGCCTGAGGTAATGACGTCTCGTGTAAATGTCGCCAGATGACATTGCCATCATGATTTAATTCGAACACAACTGTAGAAAAGCGAAGCGTAGTATTTTGTCCCGGAAGTTGCTGTGACTCTTTATAAACCACAGTTGCACCATTTTCACTTTCGGCAACCACCTGCATATCCTTGATCGTAATTTCCAGACCAGGACGTGCGCCGCGCTGAGCGCGGAAGAAGGCGTTTAATGTAGTGAAGTCAAGTAACACGCCAGTGGGTGTCACCATGGAGTATGCCGCGCTGAAACGTGCTAAAAGATTTTCGCAAATTTCATTCTTTGCGTCCTCATTGCCCAACCAGCAACGGATCAACTCATGGGCGTCGAGGATTTCCTTGAAATAACGATTCATTCTTTTTCCTTATTGAGCGTATATATGACCTTCTGATTTGCAATACGGAAACAGCATATGACAGGAATGGCAGTGCTGCATGCTACTAACATAAAGCACAGATGATAAGACGATTCTAAGGACATGCCAGTATTAGCAATCAGGTTGAACAGGAGAGTGACCAGCGTAACGCCGAGACAAAAACTGAGTTGGCGATTGATATTCCACAGTGCGCTGATATCAGCAAGTTCAGGATTTGCGATTTGAATAAAAGCAGAACTTTGAGCCGTGCTGCTACACAAACTGCCGCCGAATCCCATTAACGCGAAAGCAAGCACACAAATAACGGCATCCGCTGTCTGATCTGTCAATGCCAGCATGCCAATACCCAAGGCCTGAGCCAGGCATCCGGTAATAAACAGAGGGCGTGGCCCCCAGAGATTGAACTTCTTACCTGTCAAACTGATAGCGACAAAGGAAAACAGCGACCATGGCAACATGAGTGCGCCAACAAAGCTTGCGCGCATACCCAATTGGTTTTGTAGATAGAGCATGGTGATCATACTGACGCCAGTGAATAAACCGGGAATGAACTGATAAATCAGCATTGCGGTTTGTAATAGTGGAACCTTCAACAAATGCAGATTAATCAGTGGATGGCTTTTTTTAAGCGCATTCCTGACATAGCCAGTAAGGGCGAGTGATCCTACCCACGTAAAGTGGACACGGCCCTAAGCGAGGTTCTGGTTTTCAAATTGTTCCGGGCTGAGACCGCCACAGGCACTGTGACGACGCCAGCGATTGTAATCACACTCGATATAATTAAACACCGTTGTCCGCATTATTTCCCGGCTGCTAAAGCGTTCCCCGTGGATACATTCCACTTTCAGCGAATGAAAGAAGCTTTCCACGCAGGCATTGTCATAACAGCAGCCTTTTGCGCTCATGCTTCCACGCAGATTGTGCCGCTTCTGCAGGGCCTGATAATCCGCTGAACAGTACTGGCCTCCACGATCGGTGTGAACAATGACATCTTTCGGGCGCTTTCGCCGCCACAGCGCCATCTGCAGTGCATCACAGGCCAGTTGTGCCGTCATTCGTGGTGACATCGACCAGCCAATAACCGCCCGCGACCACAGGTCGATGACCACCGCGAGATACAACCAGCCTTCATCGGTACGCAAGTACGTGATGTCGCCTGCCCACTTCTGGTTCGGGCCGCTGGCGTAAAAGTCCTGCTTCAGCAGATTGTCAGACACCGGCAGACCATGCTCACGGTAGCTGATCGCACTGAACTTCCGTGCAGCCTTTGCGCGGAGCCCCTGACGACGCAGGCTGGCGGCAATGGTTTTGATGTTGTATTCCGGTAGCTCATCAGCAAGACGCGGCGCACCATAACGCTGCTTTGCCGCAGTGAATGCCTGATGAACGGCCTTATCGCAGGTGAGACGGAACTGCTGGCGCGGGCGTATCTGATGACGATGCAGACGCCAGGCATACCAGCCGCTGCGGGCAACCCGAAGCACACGGCACATCGCTTTGATGCTGAACTCTGCCCGATGCTTTTCGATAAAGACATACTTCATTTCAGGCGCTTCGCGAAGTATGTCGCGGCCTTTTGGAGAATGGCCAGTTCCTCGTCCCGTTCTGCCAGTTGTCGTTTCAGCCGGGCTATTTCAGCGGACATTTCCTGCTCACGTTCGGAAGAGGAATGTGCATTTTTCAGCTTGCTGCGCCAGGCATAGAGTTGTGATTCATACAGGCTGATTTCGCAGGCAGCGGCAGCAACACCGATGCTTTCTGCGAGTTTGAGGGCTTCCTGGCGGAATTCCGGCGTGTGCTGTTTACGGGGCTTTTTGCTGGTTGATACTGGTTTTGTCATGAGTCACCTCTTACTTGAGAGTTTACTCACTTAGTCCCGTGTCCACTATTGGTGGGTAGGATCATTTTACCCGGCCTACGAAATCGCACCTGCAGACCGGGCAACCGTCGCGCCTGGCGGTTACAGAATAAAGCTGGCAAGCAGAATAAAGATCAGCCCGCAGATGGATAACAGCGTGGACATCAGCGTCCAGGACAACAATGTCTCTTTGGTCGTCAGACCAAAGAAGTCTTTAATCATCCAGAAGCTGGCGTCATTTACATGGGAACAGATACAAGATCCCGCCCCTGTCGCCAGAGTGATCAGCGCCAGGTTGGTATCAGGATGTACCGCCAGCAACGGAATCACCAGCCCGGCGGTAGAGATTGCCGCGACAGTGGCTGAACCCAGACAAATACGCAGGAATGCGGCCACACCCCAGGCCATCAGGATTGGGTTGATATCCATACCTGAAACCAGGGTGGAAATATACTGACCGACACCAGAGTCGATGAGCACCTGTTTGAATGCACCGCCGCCACCGATAATTAGCAGCAGACCGGCAATACCTGCAATTGCTTTTCCGCAGGAATCCATCAGCTCAGGGATTGTTTTCCCACGGCCTACTCCCATGGTATAGATCGCGAACAGCAGTGAAATCAGCATGGCGATCGTTGAGTTACCTAAGAACAGTATCACGTTATAGAACAGGCCTGAATCGGCGGCGCTCTTAGCGTGGGTCATCTGGATGATGGTGACGACGGCCATCAGGATCACCGGCAACATTGCTGTGAGAAAACTGATCCCAAAGCCAGGCATTTCGCTTTCGCTGAACCGGCGGGTCGCGCCGAGAGAGGCAATATTTCCCTCTTTTTTAAACGCATCCGGAATAATGCGCTGGCAGAATTTATTCAACACCGGGCCACAAAGAATAAAGGTCGGGATGCCGACAATAATACCGTATATCAGCACCAGTCCTACATCTGCGCCATATTCCCGGGCGATCACTGTCGGGCCGGGGTGGGGCGGTAAAAAACCATGCGCGACCAGCAAACCGGAAAGCATTGGCACACACATAAACATCGGCGATATTTTCGCTTCACGGGCAATTGCGAATAAAATAGGTACCAGAAGAATTAAGCCGACTTCGAAAAAAAGTGCAATACCCACAATAAACGCCGAGCAGACCACCGCCCAGTCAAGTTTATTTTTCCCGAAATAATTTAGCATCGTCAGCGCGATTCGTTGTGCACCACCTGCATCCGCCAGCAAGCGACCGAGCATGACACCGAAGCCAAATATCAAACCAATATGGCCCAGCGTACCGCCCAGCCCGGATTCGACCGAGGTGACGACTTTACTCAAATCCATACCACTGGTGATGGCGACAGCAATCGAAACAATAATTAACGAAACAAACGTATTGAGCTTAATTTTTATGGTTAATAGCAGGAGTAAAGCAATCCCTGCCACAACGATAATTAGTGGCATAACGTCCTCTCATAATAGGGTAGCGACCCGTCATTATCCGGCTACGCAAATAATCAATAATGTGTAACCGGACAATGATCTGGTCTGGATGTTTTTATTTTTGCTTTCAGTTTTTATTCATATAATCGCGCAAAGCCGCGCCGATTTTATTTACATCATAAATACAACCCGTCCATGTTCCGCCACTAACAGCCTGAAGCATTGCCCATAGCCGGGTATCATCGGGTAGTTCAGGGTCGGGTAGTAAATCCTGATGGCTGGGTCTGGCGTTTAATATTGCAGTAGCCTCCTCCTTTGAGAGTAATGGGTCATCGCGACGGGTTCCGAGGAAATTGACTTCGCCCTGAAGCTCGCGGCAATCAATTTTAATTTCAATGATATCCCCGGTGCGTAATTTGCCGATGGGGCCACCGGCCAGCGCTTCCGGCCCCACATGACCGATGCACGCGCCAGTAGAAACACCTGAGAAACGCGCATCGGTGATCAGTGAAACATGCTTACCGTAGGACAGATGTTTCAGGGCACTGGTCACCTGATAGGTTTCTTCCATCCCGGTACCGGAAGGACCCACGCCGATAATGACCAGAATATCGCCCGCTTTAATCTTGTCATGCTTGATATCGTAAATCGCACTTTTCTCGGACAGATAAACCTTCGCCACACCTTTATGGTAATAGATACCCTGATCATCAATCACCGAGGCATCGATGGCGGTAGATTTGATTACCGATCCTTCTGGCGCAATATTGCCCACCGGGAAGGTGATGGTTGAGGTTAATCCGCGATCCTGGGCTTGCTGCGGCGACATGATGACCTCGTCGGCCTTGATTTGCTCTTGCTCAAGCAGGAGTTGCTTGAACCGCTGACGCCGTTCGGACTGCTCCCACCAGTCGAGGTTTTCCTTCAGCGTACTGCCGGTAACCGTCATAACGTCTTCATGCAATAATCCGAGGCTGCGCAGATGCAGCATCACTTCTGGTACACCGCCTGCCATGAAGGCATTAACCGTCGGATGATACACCGGACCATTGGGCAGCACGCTCACCAGCCGTGGCACGCGCTTGTTGATGCGAATCCAGTCGTCAACGGTCGGGATATGGCAACCCGCCTGGTGAGCAATGGCCGGGATGTGCAATAGCAGATTTGTTGAACCGCCGAACGCCGCGTGGACTGTCATCGCATTCTCAATTGCTTTATCGGTGAGAATTTCCCGGGTGGTGATGCCTTTTTTACACAAATTCAGAGCCGCTCGCGCGGAAGCTCTGGCGATCTCCTGCCACACCGGCTCGCCGGAAGGGGCAAGTGCTGAGTGCGGGATTGCCAGCCCCAGCCCTTCGGCGACGACCTGCGATGTTCCGGCGGTGCCCAGAAATTGACAACCGCCACCGGAAGAGGCGCAGGCCTTACAACCCGCACGGCGTGCATCCTGTAGCGATAATTCGCCATTGGCGAAGCGGGCGCCGATGGTCTGCACCTTGCCGTTGTCCTCTCCATCCTTTGCGGGCAGCGTCGCACCACCGGGCACCAGCACGGTTGCTATGTCGTGCTGTGCGGCGAGTGCCATCATGGTGGCCGGAAGCCCCTTGTCACAACTCGCAACCCCAATGACGGCTTTCGCATCAGGTAACGAGCGAATAAGACGACGCATCACCATCGAGGCGTCATTACGGTACGGTAGCGAATCAAACATACCTGTCGTACCCTGAGTTCGGCCATCACAAGGATCGGAAACATACACGGCATAGGGCAGAGCGCGGTTTGCTTTAATGACCTCGGCCGCCGCTTTCATCTGGATATCCAGCTCGTAGTGTCCCTGATGCAGCGCCAGCGCGACAGGCTTACCGTCTGCACCACGTAGGCCTCCGAGTGTGCTGAGCAGCAAAATACCGTCCCGATCCAGCTCGTCCGGATACCAGCCCATTCCGGCATTCATGGTCATACCGAACAGATCTCCGCTCGGGCGGTTGATAAGCATCTCCGCGGTTAATGGCAGTTCGCCGTCCGGGCCATCGGCGTGCGTTCTGACGGTGTAGATGTCGTGACTCTCGTCAGCAAAAATATTGCGAACAGACATGAGTTTCTCCTCAGACGGATAAAATGCCATGCGCGGTAAGTAGCGCGCGGACTTTATCTTTGGCTTCTTCTGATGCTTCAAGAATCGGTGGCAAGCAATACGTCTCTACGGGCAGCCCGACACACTGCATGCTGTATTTGATCAGTGAGACAAACGGTGTTTCCAGTGCGTAAATAGAGGGCAGTTGTAGCAGTTTTTTATTCAGCGTGGCGGCGGTTGCCAGATCGCCTTCACGCCAGGCACGGTAGATGCCGACGGAGAGTTCCGGAGCAAAGTTAGCGCTGGCGGTTATCGCACCGTCGCCGCCCAGCAGCATTGTGTTCAGTAAATGGTCATCATAACCGCAGAATACAGAAAATGACGGGCGCACCGCCTTCACTGTATTGATCATCATGCGCAGATGACCGACGCTGTCGATGGTGTCTTTGATGCCGACGATATTTTCGTTTTGCAGTGCCAGACGCTTTACGGTGTCCGCGGTTAAATCCTGGCCCGTCAGATCCGGAAAGTTGTACAGGATAACCGGCAGGGTGACACTACGGGCGATCTGCTGGTAATAGTCATCAAGATTTCGTGGCGCGACTTTCCAGTAGTAGGGATTGATAGCAACGACACCATCAGCACCGATAGCCTGAGCATGCAGCGCCAGTTTGACCGCTTCGTCAGTGGATGGAGAACCGATGCCAATCAATACCGGCACTCGTCCGCCAACAACCGCGACGGCTTCTTCGGCGAGCGCCATGCGCTGGGTGGCATTCATCTGGCTAAATTCACCACCGGTGCCCAGATAAAACAACCCGTCGACCCCTTTATTAATCAGGAAGTCAGCAACTTCACGCATTGCCGTTTTATCAAGGGTTCCGTCACGATGAAACGTGCTGGATACCGGTGGAATAATGCCAGTGAATTTTTTCATTACCTTAGTTTCCTTTTCGTAAATACTCATTTTCGTTTCTGTACCCCAGCCCATATGATATTTTTCCGGCGCATTTTCGCAGTAATTCCAGATAGCTATCGATCTTATTTCCTGAATAAACCACCGGATCGCCTGAAAGCGAGATGGCATAGTTAACCCGGTTATACATATTGAATACCGGCATACTTAAACATACCGCACCATAGGTTGATTCTTCGTTGTCTATAGCCCATCCCCGAAGCCGCGTTTTTTGTAACTCTTCCAGAAATAATTTTTTATCCGTAAATGTATTGTGCGTATGTGGGGTCAATGTGAGAGCCTCTAAGAAATAATCCAGCTCTTCTCGTGTCTTCCAGGCTAATAATGCTTTACCCAGCGCGGTAATATGCAATTCAAGTTTTTTACCAATCCAGCTTTTGCTTGTTGGTACCGAGTCCGGGCTTTCGACCTTGTCGAGATAGATAGCTGAAATGCTCTCCATGGCGCCCAGATGGCAGACCAGTCCGCTTTTCAGCGACAACTCCTGCATTGGCCGTTTCGTCACCTCAAAGATATTTTGACGGTGTAGCGCCTGGCAACCCAGTTCGTAGTTTTTTATTCCCAGCGAATAATGGCCATTTTTGTTTTTAATTAAGAATCCGCACTCTACCATCACATTCAATAAATTAAGCAGGCTGCTTTTGGGATACTGGAATTTTTTTAATAATTCCATATAACTTGCCACGCCAACCCATGCGATGTGGGTCAATATTTTTTCGGCACGGACTAATGAATTGCACCCTTTGCGAACCATAATGGTTCCTCCTTGCTTATGAAATAAATGGTAGCGGTGTTGTAAAGTGGAAAATATGCTTTGTTCAGCATGCTGAACCGTAATGAAGTGATTAAGTGTGATCGTGTGCGCAGTTTGAATAACGGAATGTAATGTGCGGGGATCCGGGCTGGAAGAGTTCCCGCCGCGTCGTCGTATGCAAGAACGGGCGGCGGTTAACTGGCGATCGTTCGGGTAGTGTGAGAATAACCGCCAGTCGCTGCGAATTGTACTGACACATCAGCGCAAAACAACGTACTAACGCTGCAACCATCCACTTTTCAGATTCTCTAACATTTCTTCAGGCATTCGGTTTAGCCTCGGGCAATCCTTCGGAGTCCTCTCTTAATCTGGAGGTGACAAGGAGGAAATTCAGTGTTAACTCCACACCCACATCTTCTGCATCAACACTATTTATTGAACCTTTCCCTTTTCTGAAGCAAACCACGCGCGCGATCTCTGTCACCGAAGTGAGAGACAGACACGCCAGTTTGTCGATAAAGGAGGCGTCGCAAAGTGTGATACGGCGTATAAAATGGATTTATACAAAATGTATAATTTAATACACAATGTATTGAATGCAACCACAGGAGAGCAACCTATGCATCCAGATATCACACTGAACGCAACGTCCCAGGGCGTACCGCCCGCCGGGCATTATTCGGCGAGTGTAACGGCAGGGGGATTTGTCTTTATCTCCGGGCAGTTACCGATAACGCCTGAGGGTGAGAAAAAGGCGGGAGCGTCTTTTGAGGAACAAACCAGGGTCGTGTTAGACAACATTGATGCTTGCCTGAGCGGGGCGGGAGTCTCCCGCCAGCACCTGGTTTCTGTCCGTGTTTATGTCACCGATATCAATCTCTGGCCGACGTTTAATGCGCTTTATGCTGAGTGGATCGGTGATTCCCGCCCATCGCGTGTCGTTGCGGGTGTATCAGAACTTCATTATGGCTCAGCCATAGAAGTGGAAGCCATCGCACTGGCGCAATAAGCCCAACACTTAACGATAAACAGGTGAAAAAATGACTGAAATGACTCTTCCTGACTATGCTGATGTCGCCGCTGCTGCTGAGCGCATAGAAGGATATGCAAACCGCACGCCGGTTATGACCTCCCGCACCGTCAATGCAGAATTTGGCGCTGATGTTTTCTTTAAATGTGAAAATTTTCAACGCATGGGCGCGTTCAAATTTCGCGGGGCGATGAATGCGCTACGCCAGTTTACCCCTGAACAGCGCGCGGCGGGCGTGGTGGCATTTTCGTCTGGCAATCACGCTCAGGCGATTGCCCTGTCAGCAAAATTACTGGGTATTCCGGCGACCATCGTTATGCCACATGACGCGCCAGCCGCTAAAGTGGCAGCGACCAAAGGGTATGGCGGCAATGTGGTGATGTATGATCGCTACACGGAGGATCGTGAACAGATCGGACGAGAGCTGGCGCAAAAGCACGGGTTAACGCTGATTCCTCCGTATGATCATCCTCATGTTATTGCCGGTCAGGGCACTGCCGCGAAAGAGTTGATTGAGGAAGTTGGCTCGCTGGATGTTCTTTTTGTCTGTCTGGGCGGGGGCGGTTTGCTCTCCGGTTCGGCGCTGGCTGCCCGGCATCTCTCGCCGGAATGCAGGATTTATGGCGTAGAACCTGAAGCTGGTAACGACGGGCAACAGTCTTTTCGAAGCGGTAAGATCGTTCATATCGATACCCCGAAAACGATCGCGGATGGTGCGCAGACGCAGCATCTGGGGCACTATACGTTTCCTCTGATTCAAAAGTACGTGACTGATATTTTAACGGTTTCTGACGATGAGTTAATCGCGTCGATGACGTTTATGGCGGAACGTATGAAAATGGTCACCGAGCCAACCGGCTGTCTGGGTTTCGCGGCGGCAAGGGCGAGGAAAGCGGGACTTCAGGGCAAAAAAGTGGGCATTATCATCAGTGGCGGTAATGTGGATATCGCCCGCTATGGTGAGTTTCTGGCCGGAAAATCCGTCTCCTGAGACGGTAAACCACGGTAATAATGACGACAGGTAACACAGCAGGAGACGGGTATGCCAAAAAATATCGAGAATTCGCTTCTCAGCCAACTGGACACGATTGCGAAAGGATTAAGCGAAACGTTTTCGCCTTTTTGCGAGGTGGTTGTTCATGATCTTAAGAACCCTGAGCATGCGATTTTGTCGATACACAATAATTTATCGGGACGTAAAGCCGGTCAGCCAGTCACGGAACTCGGTCTGGCAAGAATCGCGTCTGCGGATTTTCCCGAAATTATTGCCAACTACAGCAACCAGTTTTCCGATGGTCGTCCGGTAAAAAGCACGTCTATTGGCATTAAGGATGAAGAGGGCAAATACGTTGCAGCGCTTTGCCTTAATGTCGATATGACGCTTTTTCGGGGGATGCAGAACGCGCTGGCGCGTTTTACTGAAACGGAAAGTTCACCGATCCGCGAACACCTCGAACCGGGGAGTACGGATGTCATTCGCCAGCGAATCGATGATTTTGCCGCAGAACGTGCTACCACGGCACGAGCCCTCAACACTGAAGACAGAAGGAGAGTTATCCAGGCATTACGTCAGGAAGGATTGCTGAATGTACGTAAATCCATGGATACCGTGGCGCAACATCTGGGTATTTCAAGGGCGACAGCTTATCTCTATGTGCGCCAGGCTGTCTGAACCTCTCCCGGCCAGCTTAAGGTGCATCAGTCGCTGAATTTTCTACAGGCTGGGGTATTTCCCATCCTCATCCACCAGATAGATCTGCGTCAGATACCAGCGCTGATGATGTTTTATCAGATGATATTCATAGTCGGGTGAATAATAAGGCTGTGGAAACCGGGTTTTTATTATCGCGGAATTATTTTCCACGACTGTCGACAGAATTTTTTCCTGCTCTGGGTCGTGTGAAGCATCGGAACCAAAAGCAATGGGCTCCCCCTGAAAATGAGGAAGCGTATATTTCTTCAACAATACGTCCCAGCTTTGCTGAGCTTGTGTCATTACGCTGTGATCATCATGGGTTTGATGTAATGCGAATGAGCGATCGTTCCACTCTTTGTAATCTCGCTGAAAACTGATAACCACTCCCGTGGGCGTGTTTACTGTTTCTGCAAGTGCAGGGACGATATTCAGAAACGTTAGCACGAATAAGCTGAGGGAGATAAAACGATGTTTCATCAGGTTGTCCCGGTATGACGGAAAAGAAATTTTATATTGTTCACTCTATCATCTTTAACGCAGGGATTTTGCCCGAATAATGAGCAAACAGGCAGCAGTCGTAGACCATGACGCTTGCAGGGGAAATTTGAGTTATGTATTATTTTGCCCGGTTTTGCTGATGAGTAAATTCTTAATCAGATAATAATAACCGGCAGACCGCCATTAGCTCATCTGGAAGAGCGAACGACTTTTGTTGTAGGGAACGGGGTTCGAGGCCTCGATGGCGGCCCAAATTTTAAGGCCTGGACGGTTGTCCGGGCCTTTTACTTTCGGCTTCCTTGAGGGAATTACTGTCCTTCCGTCACAATTCTTGCCGCTGCGGCCAGAACATCTTTCCGGCCTTTTGCATCCTGCTGAGGCTGCGTAAAGTAGGTGACCAGTACCAGCGGTGCGCGACCTTCAGGCCAGATCACGGCAATATCATTGGTGGTACCGTAATCACCGCCGCCGGTTTTATCACCGACCACCCAGTTTTTGGGGAGCCCGGCCCGAATACTCTGGCCACCGGTTGTATTTCCTTTCAGCCAGTCGACAAGCTGCGTGCGCTGTGTGGTCGCTAACGCATCGCCCAGCGTCAGGTTACGCAGACTTTTTGCCATGGCCAGTGGCGTGGTGGTATCGCGCTCGTCGCCCGGAATAGCGGTGTTCAGTTCGGGCTCTTTCCGGTCCAGGCGAAATGTGGTGTCGCCAATTGAACGCGCGAAAGCGGTGACGTTACCTGGTCCTCCCAGGTGCTCAACCAGTTTATTCATCGCCGTATTATCACTGTACTGTAGCGCCGCCGCGCTCAATTCTGCCAGCGTCATTTCGCTATTCACATATTTCTCTGTTACCGGGTTCCAGTTCGTCAAATCGGCTTTTTTGATCGCCATTTTCTTTTGCAAAATATCGTTCTGGGTTTCACTCTGTTTTAAAACTGCCGCCGCAACTATCGTTTTACTGGTGCTACACATGGCAAAGCGTTCGTCGCTACGATAAAGAAGCTGTGAGCCATCGGCAGTATTAATCAGCGCCACGCCGAGCCGACCACCCGATTGTTTTTCTAATGCGGCCAGCTTTTGTTGAACCCCGGTGATATTTGTCTGCGTACGCGCCAGAAGGGGGGAACTGCCTGCGAAAAAAGACAGCGCTGCGGCGATAATCACCGTCTGGCGGAATCGTGCTTTTAACATTAATAACCTCTTTAATCATCAGTGAATTGATAAGTCAGGATGTGGTTACGAAATGATCGACTTGCCGCAATTAGGCGAAATCAAAGGTACATGACTTATTTCCGATGAGCAGGACTATCCACTTTCAGCGCTTGCTTCACAAGCGAGAAGAATTTACCCTGGGTTAAAGAAAATCTTATGGGTCTGTATTATGCGTTCTGCTCTTCCTCTTAATGCGCTGCGTGCTTTTGAGGCTTCCGCGCGCCATTTGAGTTTTACGCGTGCGGCGCTGGAGCTTTGTGTGACACAGGCTGCCGTCAGCCAGCAGGTCCGTATTCTTGAGGAACGGTTGAACAGAGTGCTGTTCAGGCGGTTACCCAGAGGGCTGGAGATGACGGATGAGGCGCAGGCGCTTTTTGCCGTATTGACCGATGCCTTCGGGCAAATTGACACGGTTTTCCGCAAGTTCGAAGGCGGTGAGTATCGTGAAGTGCTCACGGTCGCGGCTGTCGGCACGTTTGCCGTGGGCTGGCTGCTACCGCGTATTGAGCAATTTCGCAACGCGCACCCGTTTGTTGAACTGCAACTGCGCACGAACAACAACGTTGTGAACCTGGCGGCGGAAGGTCTGGATTTCGCGATTCGCTTTGGCACCGGTTTGTGGCCCGCCACGCATAATGAAATGCTGTGTGAAGCGCCGCTGACCGTACTGTGTACGCCCGACACCGCGCGGCGGCTGAATCAGCCCGCCGATCTTCTGCAAGAGAATCTCCTGCGTTCCTATCGTGCTGACGAGTGGGATAGCTGGTTTGCGGCCGCAGGGGTTGCGGTGGAGCGGATTAATGGCGCGGTGTTTGACTCTTCACGTCTGATGATTGAAACGGTGATGCATACTGGCGGCGCAGCGCTGGTTCCCGCAGCCATGTTTACTCGCGAGCTGACGGCCGGGCAGCTTGTACGTCCTTTCCCGATTGAGATCAACATGGGCAGCTACTGGCTTACGCACCTGAAATCAAAACCGCTGACGCCGGCGATGGAAATCTTTCGCGACTGGATAGTGCAGGCACAATAAACGGGAGCCAACAGACTCCCGTTCAGAGGTCAGCGAACCACCAGAACCGGGCAGTGCGCGTGGCGCACTACCGCCGCGGCGGTAGAGCCTAACAGGTATGTGGAGATACCGGGTTGATGCGAGGCGATCACGATCAGATCGGCACTGACAGATTCTGCCAGTTTCAGGATCTGATCTTTCGGAGGACCATACACAACGTGTGTCTGGACCCGGCCTTCAGGGATATTGAACTGCTTCACAATCTCTTCGAGTTTCTGCAACGCCTTCGACTGCAGTCCATTCTTATCCGGGAGTTCGCCAGAGTAAGCAAGCCCCAGGGAAGCATAAAAAGGAACAGAGGGGATGACGGCCAGAAAATGTACTTTCGCGGTTTTCGTGTGTTGTACGACCTGAGGAATAAGCTGACGGGTTAAGTCCGCTTCTGAGATATCAATGGGCACCAGAACAGAACGATACATAGTCATTACCTCCTGTTTTTTGTCTCCGGTTACAGTATATCGATTCCTGCTTTTGTATAAAAAGTGACCCGATCAAGTTTCTGTTATTTTTGCCAGGCGATGTTGAATAAATTATCCGTTTTTCCGGGAATGTTGTTGGGTTAGCAGTGATGTTTTCGTGAAGGGCAATTTTTCACCACCGCGATGTTCTCTGCTTTTTAACCAATAAAAATTGTTTTTCACAGAGCTAAATAAAATCAAGGCACTGGATGCAGAGGCTACGGCAACGGGCTTCCGGAGGCTTGATCTCATCCTTTTTTAATTATACTGTATATAAATACAGTGTATTTGTGGATGTGTGATGATGATGTTCTACAGCCCCGTTGATATGCGTCAGATTGTGATGCTCCCTCTTTTTGCCGATCTCGTTCCGTGCGGCTTTCCTTCACCTGCGCAGGATTACGTCGAGCAGCGGATCGATCTTAATGCGCTGCTGGTCCGGCATCCCAGTGCGACTTATTTTGTCAAAGCGGCGGGCGATTCGATGATTGATGCGGGCATTAGCGATGGCGACCTGCTGGTGGTGGACAGTACCTACCGGGCAATGCATGGCGATATTGTCATCGCGGCAGTCGATGGGGAGTTTACGGTTAAACAACTCCAGCTTCGTCCTGCGGTACAGCTCAATCCGATGAACAGCGCATATTCCCCCATCAGGATAAACCGTGAAGAGACGCTCGATATTTTTGGCGTCGTTACGCATATCATCAAAACGACAAAGTAACCATGTTTGCGCTGGTGGATGTGAACTCTTTTTACGCGGCTTGCGAGACGGCCTTTCGTCCGGATCTGAAAGAAAAGCCCGTTGTGGTGTTGTCGAATAATGATGGCTGCGTTATTGCGCGCAATGCCGCGGCAAAGGCGCTGAACGTCAAAATGGGCGAACCTTACTTTAAGCAAAAGGACCTGTTTCACTACTATGGCGTGACCTGTTTTAGCAGCAACTATGAGCTCTATGCCGACATGTCTCAGCGCGTGATGACCACGCTGGAGGCGCTTACCCCACGGGTTGAAATTTACAGCATCGACGAGGCCTTTTGCGATGTGACCGGCGTGCATCATTGTCGTGATCTTGCGGATTTCGGCAAGGAGATTCGCGATACCTTATTGCAGCAAACTCGTTTGACCGTCGGTGTGGGAATTGCCCCGACCAAAACGCTGGCGAAGCTGGCGAACCATGCGGCAAAGCAGTGGCCGCAGACGCATGGCGTGGTGGATCTCTCAAACGTGGACCGACAGAGAAAGCTGATGGCGTTAATGCCGGTCAGCGAAGTCTGGGGCATCGGGCGGCGCATCGCAAAAAAACTGGAAGCGATGGGGATCGGAAATGTGCTGAAACTGGCGGAGACGGATATTCGCTTCATCAGGAAAAATTTCAGCGTTGTGCTTGAAAGAACGGTGCGGGAGTTACGCGGTGAACCGTGCCTGGCGCTGGAAGAATTTGCTGCCACCAAACAGGAAATTATCTGCTCCCGATCCTTTGGCGAGCGGGTAGGCGATTACGAACCGATGCGACAGGCGATTTGCAGCTATGCCTCGCGTGCGGCGGAGAAACTGCGCGCAGAGCATCAGTATTGCCGGCATATCTCGGCGTTTGTCAAAACCAGTCCATTTGCGGCGAACGAACAATACTACGGTAACGCAGGTTCGGTGACGTTACTCACGCCAACGCAGGACAGCCGGGATATCATCAACGCGGCGACGCGCTGCCTGGATATCGTCTGGCGGGAAGGATTGCGCTATCAAAAAGCCGGCGTGATGCTGGGGGATTTCTTTAGCCAGGGCGTGGCACAACTCAATCTGTTTGATGATAACGCGCCGCGTCCCGGCAGTGAGCGGCTCATGAGCGTGCTGGACGGTCTGAACGCAAAGGAGGGCAGGGGAACGCTCTGGTTTGCCGGTCAGGGTACGCAGCAGCAGTGGCAGATGAAACGGGCGATGCTGTCCCCCCGCTATACGACGCGATTTTCGGATCTGCTGGTGGTCAGGTAGCAATTTCGTCAACGCCAGCCCGGTCGCTGAAGGGATTTCCCTTTCCATCACCAGGTGCATTCGTTAGCATATTGTTTCGCAGTTAAGCGTATGAGTAGTTTCAGGAAGAGGTTAACGTGTTTGCAGAGTATGGCGTACTGAATTATTGGACTTACCTGGTTGGGGCGATTTTTATTGTTTTAGTGCCGGGGCCGAATACGATATTTGTGCTAAAAAATAGCGTCGGACGTGGGATGAAGGGCGGATATCTCGCGGCAAGCGGCGTGTTTATTGGCGATGCGGTGTTAATGTTCCTGGCTTACGCCGGTGTCGCGACGCTGATTAAAACGACGCCGGTACTGTTTAATATCGTCCGCTATCTCGGCGCGTTTTATCTGCTGTATCTGGGAGCGAAAATTCTCTATGCCACACTCAAAGCGAAAGGTAGCGAACCTGGCGAAGACGCGGCGCCCTTTGGCGCAATTTTTAAACGCGCATTGGTTCTGAGTCTGACAAACCCGAAAGCCATTCTGTTTTATGTCTCCTTTTTCGTGCAGTTTATTGATGTGAATGCGCCCCATGCGGGACTCTCATTCTTCATCCTGGCGACTACTCTTGAAGTGGTGAGTTTCTGCTACCTGAGCTTCCTGATCGTTTCAGGTGCCTTCGTTACCCAGTACATCCGCACCAAAAAGAAACTGGCGAAAGTCGGGAATTCTCTGATCGGTCTGATTTTTGTTGGCTTCGCCGCGCGGCTGGCAACACTGCAATCATAAGCACAGAGGCCTTCGAAAAGGCCTCTCCATGAGAACAGAAACCGGGATAGACACACTACCGGTTTTTTACGCGCGTAACGTCAGGCGATGGCCTCACACAACCGGGTTTTCATATCACGGTAGGTTTGCGCCGCATAGCGTTCGGCCCATTGCTGGTCGGTAATTTTTTCAACCTTCACCGCACAATATTTCGTTTCCGGCGTTTTTGAAATGGGATCGAGATTGTCCTGCGTCAGTTCATTACAGGCACCGATCCACCACTGGTAAGTCATGTACACCGTCCCCTGATTGATGCGCTCAGAGACATCTGCCCGGCTGATCACTTTTCCCCGCCGGGAACTGACCCACACAAGGTCACGATGCTGAATACCCAGCTTTTCTGCATCAACGGGGCTGATTTGCACATAGCCGGGTTCATCGGCCAGCGCCTGCAGAGCGGCGCAGTTGCCGGTCATGGAGCGGCAGGAGTAGTGACCGACCTCACGCACCGTACACAGGACCATGGGAAACGTCTCGTCGGGCACTTCCGCAGGCGCGCGCCACGGTGCGGCAAACAGCTTACCTTTACCGTCTGGCGTGTCGAAGCGACTGTTTTCGTACAGATACGGAGTTCCGGGATGATCGAGGTCAGGACAGGGCCACTGGATATGTCCCATATCGCCCATTTTCTCGTAGGTGACGCCGTAGAACAGCGGGCACAGTTCACGCATTTCATCCCAGATCTGCTGATTGTTTTCATAGTGCATGGGGTAGCCCATTTCACTGGCGAGCAGGCTGATGATTTCCCAGTCGCGCTTCACATCACCGGCAGGGTCGATGGCCTTTTCGAAACGCTGGAATCCACGGTCAGCACAGGTGAATACACCACCATGTTCTCCCCAGGAGGTGGCCGGTAAAATCACGTCAGCCATCTCGGCCGTTTTGGTCATGAAAATATCCTGGACCACGATAAAATCCAGTGCGGCGAAGCCTGCCCGTACCAGCCCAAGATCGGCCTCGGTTTGCAGCGGATCTTCCCCCATGATGTAGTAGGCTTTGATTTTCCCTTCCAGCGCCAGATGAGGAACTTCGGTGATGCGTGTTCCAATCTTGTCGTCCATCCGCTTGGCGTCAATTCCCCACGCGTGGGCGAATTTCTCTCTGATGGCCGCATCGGTGACATCCTGATAGCCCGGAAAGAGATTGGGCAACACGCCCATATCGCAGGCTCCCTGAACGTTGTTCTGACCGCGAACGGGCCCGACGCCAACGTTTGGACGTCCCAGGTTACCGGTTAGCAGGGCGAGGCTGGATAACCCCCGCACCACGTCCACGGCCTGGCCGAATTGTGTGACGCCCATTCCCCACATGATGGTTGCGGAAGGCGCCGCCGCAAAGGTGCGCATCGCCTGACGTACCTGAGACGCCGGTACGCCGGTCAGGTGTTCGACGGCTTCCGGCGCATAATCTTTCACCGTCTGCCAGTAAGCGTCCAACCCTGTCGTGTGCTGTTGTACGTACTCTTTGTCATAAAGCTGTTCGTCAATGAGGACGTAACCAAAGGCGTTGACCAGCGCCATATTGCTGCCGTTATTTAGTTGCAGGTGCTGGTCGGCTATTCGGGCGGTTTCAATGCGGCGGGGATCGCAGACGATAATTTTCGCGCCATTCTGACGAGCCTTGATTACCCGACGCGCCACAATGGGATGAGAATCTGCGCAGTTATAGCCGAAAACAAGCAAACATCTGGAGTTTTCGATGTCGCTGATGGAATTACTCATCGCGCCATTGCCCAGCGTTTCCTGAAGACCGGCAACGGAAGGGCCGTGGCATACGCGGGCGCAGCAATCCACATTGTTGGTGTTGAGTACCGCACGTGCGAATTTCTGCATGACATAGTTAGTTTCGTTGCCGGTACCCCGTGAAGAACCGGTGGTCATAATGGCGCGGGGGCCATCGCTGTCGCGAATCGCCAGCAAACGTTGAGCTGTATAACGAATCGCTTCCTCCCAACTGACCGGCGTGAGCTTACCGCCTTTTTCGTAGCGGATCATGGGACGCGTAAGGCGAGGCGTCAGTAGGCGGGTATCGTTCAGGAAGTCCCAGCCGTAATACCCTTTCAGACAGAGCTGGTTCTGGTTGGTAACACCCTCAGCCCCTTCGGCTCGGATGATTTTGTTATTTTCAACAACAAGCTTGAGCTTGCACCCGGCCCCGCAGTAGGGGCAGACACTGGTGATTTTTTTCATCAATAACAGACCTGTTAAAAGCTGAAATAGCACGAATAGTAGACAACACCGGAGCGTAGTCGCTAAGGCGTCGGATTGTCGTTATGACAGAGAGGACTAAGCACAATACGTGCCAGAATGAAAAAGCCAGTACTGACGGGGATAAGGTGCGGGATGACAGAAGAAAATGACAGACGACTCGACAATAATGACGAGCTGACGACGAAAAAAAGCCCGCTAAAGCGCTGAGGAATCCCCAGTAATGGGCGGGTGAAAAAAGACAGGCATAGAGTTTTGTGATCTACTGATTGTGCTATCA
>OKVW01000485.1_pt1 | contig 23330 bp, 21 predicted proteins | sample 1606991 | NCBI WGS metagenome assembly OKVW01 (sample SAMN03281021, study PRJEB24777) | human gut metagenome | isolation source: fecal sample PR177 from 1 month old male Malay infant, vaginal delivered...
ATTTTATCATTTATTGATATGTCACAATTTTCTAAAAATAATCCAATAAGAAAGTAGAAATAAAATCTAAAAAAATCTAATATTCTAGGCGCTACATCGTGGAGAGTTTGAAACCAAGAAATACCTAATTGTGAGATTATTGATACAATAATCGTAATAACCAATATTGTTTTTATATTCCTCTTGCTTATAAAATAATATGTAATCATATAAAAAACAAATAATACATATAAAAACCATACTCCACCATTAGGACTAATACCCAGAAATAATTTCCAATATTGATTACCAAATTCTGAGTTAGCCATTGATGACGCTAACATCCTTAACGGAATATAAAGAACACTAAAAGCCAAGTATGGAATTAATAATCTACATGGCTATTTCTTTATTGTGCCTTCTCTTTTCGAATACCACGAAGAAAAGAATAAGTATCCTGAAACGAAGAAAAATACCGGCATATGAAAACTGTATACTAAATCAAATATCCATTTTGCCACAATATCAATTGTTTCTTTTCCGTTAAATATATTACTTGGAAAGCTATGTCCAAGTACAACAAGTAATATTGCAATCCCTTTAGCAACATCTAGAATTATATTATGCTTATATGTACTTTCTCTCATTAGTCATTCTCCACATAATCAAATAATTTTTCATATTTTTTCTCAATGGCTTTTTCATCAAAAAACTTCTGAAAAACAATTCTAGATTCTCTTTTCATTCTAATAATATCCTCTACAGATAATTCAACTATTATTTTAGTTACTTTTTCTATCTCATCGGCTGTTATTAACGGTATATTCACTCCACAATTATATAAATCAACAATTTTTTGGGTATCAGCCGGAATGTTGTTGATAAGCGCAAGGCCCCAATGAAAATACTCTAATGATTTCATTGTTGCTCCAACCCTTACTGATTGCTTCATTATGTTTAGTCCAAAATGGCATTTTTTGAGAATATCCCTTTTTTTATTATCATCAAATAGAATGCCATAATCAATATATGAAATATTATTGCTCTGGCAATTTGCAAGTAATTCTTTCTTGCATTCTCCATCGCCAATTATGCTAAACAATACTTTTCTGTGTTTGTTAATTCCTGATAAAATTCTTATAATGCAATCAATATCTATAATATTATTTATTGAGCCTACATATGCAATGTTAAGTTGATTAACATCATTGATACGTTCCTCTTGTCCGTAACAATCCTCTTTGCATAGATAAATAGTGTCACTATGCACATTCAAGTGATATCTATCCAACTTTTGTTTAAATAAATCACATTCGTATACAATTGCATCAGAATATTTCAAATTTTTATTTCTAATACTAGCCCATACATTTAGTATTGGAGAAATTATCTCTTTCTTTTTTCCACTTAACGGTAATGTTTCTGGCCACATATCTCCAATTTCAAAAATCACTTTTGAACAGATGTTTTTTCTTTTATATTTACCTATAAACTTTATAAGAAAATTTGGCGGTGCACTCCCGTACACCAAATCAGGTTTTATATTTTCTAACTCAAAGAAAACACTTTTCGCAAATTTGTAATGTGAATATATTCTAGATAGGGATACATTTCTTCTGTATTCTGGAACATGTATCAATTTAAGATTTGTTCTATGTGTTTCATAACGGCATTTTTTTCGGTGATCAAAATCAGAAGAAATAACTTGACATTTATATCCTCTATTTGTCAAATATTTTTCTAAATACTTCACTCGAACATTGTAACTATAATTATCAAATGGGGTCACAATAACTGCTTGTTTCATTCTCCTAATCCTCTATTTCTACATTAATTAATTCCAATGCCTTTAAGCAATCCTCTATAGCATATTTAGCATTTTTGTCCTGTGCAATTACAAACCCCATTCTAGATCCACTATCAACAATGTCTGTTATGTGTTCACCTATACCATGGACAATGCTAATCTTTTGGATACCATCTACCTGCTTTGCCATATCGACTCCATCGATATTTCTAATAACACCTTCTTTTTGATAGAAATATCTTATTGCCGCACCTTTACAATACTTAGAACTAAAGTCTGGTTTCTCACCCAACGCAATTTTTATGCAACACTCAACAATATTCACACCTGTTGATAACGGAACTAGATATGTGTTGATATTATCTCCACCCAATCGCGCACCAATTTCAACAATCTTAGGTCCATCTGAAGTCACTATGATTTCTGTATGTGACGGTCCATCTTTTATTCCTATTGCTTTATTAGCCTCTTTAGCCACTGTAGAAATTTTCTCGACAACACTTTCTTCTAGTAATGTAGGTTGTGAATGTCCCATCTCTACATAGTGAGGCGCTCCAGTGGTAAGCTTATCCGTTATTTGAATAACATGACACTCTCCATCAATAGAAAGTGTTTCAACACTCACTTCTGGTCCCCTCATGCATTCTTCTACAATAATTTCACCGCTTCGAGAATATGGAAAACAATACTCATACGCTTTTGTTATCGCATCGCTATTCAAAATATCCGATACCTCAATGATTCCTCTACTTCCAGAACTGTCAGCTGGTTTTACAACAAAGGAAGTGTCAAATTTTTTTACGCATTCTTTATATTCATCAAAACTTGACACATTGTAATATTTAGGAATTGGTACATTGTTTTCTTTAAGTACTTTTCTCATTTCGGCCTTATTTGTAGCTCTAATTGCCGTTTTTTCATCTATTCCTACTAATCCCATTTCAGTAGCTACTGTTGCAACGGCTCGCATTGGCATATCAGTAGCAAGTGTCATTATTCCATCAATATTATGTTTTTTCGCAGCTTCTAGTATAAATGGAATTTCAATTGTACTAATTATTTCCTTTTCTATTCCTTTTACATGAAATCCAATTGCATCTGGATTCATGTCAACAACTACTGTCTGAAGTCCTAGTTCTTTAGCTATTTCTATAGCCGGTAACTGAAGGATACTAGCTCCTAGAATCATGATTTTTTTCATTTTTCCTGCTCCATTTTATTATTACTAGAATTGACATCTTCACCTAATATGTACGTCTCATTTGTGTTAACCTCAATCCTGTTAATATTTTTATGACCAAATACTGTTGCTATAGTCATGAAAATTATTTTAATATCGAAAATCAAAGAAAGATTATTAACATAAATAATATCATTTTTGAGTTTTTCTTTTGTCAAAACAGAATTACGATTTAATGCTTGATTATAACCCGTAATTCCAGGACGTACTGTCAAAATTATTTTCTCTTCTTTAGTGTATGCAGCTGAGCCAATCGGACTATCTGGTCTGGGTCCAATAAAAGTCATGTCACCTTTTAAAACATTTATGGCCTGTGGTAATTCGTCTATACTTGTTTTCCTGGCGAATTTCCCAAATTTCGTTACTCGTGGATCATCATCTCCGTTATAAGTGGATCCATCGGACAGCCTAATATCTGGTGAATTCACCTTCATAGAACGTAATTTGAACATTTTAAATAATTTACCATACCGTCCTGTTCTATCTGCCATATAAAACACAGATCCATGATCTTCGCATTTTATAAATACTGCTGAAATAATTACAATAATGCCTATAGGAATCATCAAAATTGTTGCACCAACAATATCAATAGTTCTTTTAATAAACCTATAAATTATACTCCCTGACGGTTTGATACTACTTGACATAATTAAACAACTCCTGATATTTATTTGCATCTAAATCTTTCTTATAATCTGTCATCATCACTTTAAAATCTGAATACATTGGTACAAAATTAAAATCTCGTTTTGACTTTTCCATTGAAAATAGATATGAAGGAGTATTATTATTAACCTCTGGTTTATATACAATTTTTGATTTTTTTTCAGGACTTTGTGCCCATAATTCTGCAATAATTTCTGCCTGTTCTTCAAGAGTTACCCCTCGTCCAGATGTCATATTATAAAGTCCATACGTATTATCGCTTTTCATAGCTAGATAGAAAGCATGTGCTACATCTTTTACATATACCACATCTCTACTCAAATTCTTATTGCCAAATATGCAAATATCATCGCCACTTGCCGCATTATCAATAAATATTTTCAACCCTGATTTTCTAAGTTCTCCATTTATATAGAGTGAATCATGCGGTCCCACCCCATAAACTGGTGGAAATCTGAACCAAGCATTTTTCATTCCATGCTGCTGATTATAGTATTCCAATAAATCATTAGCTGCATTTTTTGAAAACACATATACTGCATGATCCCCTTTATAAATGAAATCACGTGATTCTTCCTCCGTAATGATCTTCTTACCCCAAGCTCCTCGAACATCGGCATATGAGCAATTAGAAATCACTCTGCTAATCCCATTTTTTCTACAGTATTCCAATACATTAGCCGTACCAATAGTATTTATTTCGAAATAATCCGCTGCATTTTCATCTATATCTAAATCTACTTGAGCATTTGCAGGTAATAATCCTCCAAGCAAAATAACGCCTTCAACATTTTCTGTAGGTAGTTTCTTAAAATCTTCTTTGGATTGCAAATTAAGATTTACATATTTTACGCCCAACTTGTTATAGTGCTCTTTAAATTTATTATTTCTTCCTGTCACCAAAACTTCACATCCATTTTTAAGAAATTCTTCAACAGTATATACTCCAATAAAGCTTGACGCTCCTATAATAATATACATATAATCCTCCTATTTAAATATATTGTTTTACAATCCTTGAATAGTTCTCAATTACATATTCTACTTCTTCATCTGTCAGATTTGTGTGTAAGGGTAATGTGATTTCGTTTACAAACATTGCATATGAATTTGGAAAATCCTTATAATCAAATCCAAGATTCTTGTATGCAGTCATCATTGGTAATGGTTTATAGTGAACATTGCAAGCAATACCTGCTTCTGCCATCTTCACAATAATTTCTTGTCTCTGCTCCAGAGTTGCTCCAGGAATTCTAGTAATATATAAATGTCCAGAAGACTGATGTTCCTCTGTATAATGTGGTAGAACTTCAACTCCTAGTGGTTTAAATGCAGCATCATAACGAAAAATAATATCTTTACGACGCTTTAACATTTCTGGGTATCTCTGCATCTGTGCTAATCCAATACCAGCCATTACATCTGTCATGTTGCACTTATACCATGTGCCTATGATATCATACTCCCATGCTCCAAGCTGCGTTTTTGCAAGAGCATCCTTAGACTGTCCATGAAGTGAAAGTAACTGATACTTGTGATAAATCTCTTCATTATCAATCCCAGGGATATCTTTCCAAGTAACAGCTCCACCTTCTGCTGTAGTAAAATTCTTTACTGCATGAAAACTGAAACTTGAAAAATCCGCAAAACTTCCTGCAGGTTTTCCATGCCATGTAGCTCCAAAAGCATGAGCGGTATCTGCCATAACAATGACTCTTCCTATTGCATTCTGGATTTCATTCTCTGGATGAAATAAATGCTTTTTACTTTCTACTACTTCAAATATTTTGTCGTAATCACATGGAACTCCGCCAAGATCTACTGGAATAATTACTTTTGTTTTCTCTGTAATGGAATCAGCCAATCTGTTATAATCCATTTCCAGCGAATCTTTTTGTGTATCCACCATGACTAGCGTTGCTCCCACATGGCAAACAACAGAACCGCTTGCAGTGTAAGTGTATGAAGGCACTACAACTTCGTCATCTGCTCCTACACCTAGAAGATGTAACGTCATTTCTGCACATGCTGTCTGTGAACAAAGGCATACCGCACGATTTACTCCACAGAATTCAGCAACCTGTCTCTCAAGTTCTTTGGTCTTAGGTCCAGTTGTAATCCAACCTGACTCTAACGCCTCTTTAACCTGTGCTGCTTCTAACTCTCCAACATCTGGTGGTGAAAATGAAATTCTCATAATTATTATCTCCTTCAAATTTATGTATGTAATAAACACTTTCATGATTCTTTTCTTAGTATTTGCTTAACTTGTTTCTTTTTTATTTCTTTCTAGCATGATATACTTTAGTTTGATATTTTAGACTCTATTGATAAACACTCCGGTCAAAAAAACGACCTCGAGCTCACCACAATGCTGCGGCGAGCTCGATCATTTCCTCCATCTCATATTTTTAACTCTAATTGTGGGTCAATCCAGAGTACCCAAGAAGCCATCTTCACCTCTCAGGTTCACAAAATCCACTTCACAATCCAGAAAAAAAACAAAATCGGGATATGACCTAGACTACCAGAACCCTTGTAAACTCAAGGTTTTCTCTTGGTTGTCCCTATTATACTACTATCACTTCATCTCCATATCCTACTCCAAGCAAAAGCAATGTCATTTCAGCACACGCGGTCTGAGAACCAAGGCATACTAAAAGATTTACTTCACAAAACTTTGCCACTTGTCTCTCAAGTACTTTTGTTTTTGGACCAGTTGTAACCCAGCCAGAATGTAATACACTTTCGACTTGTTCTTTTTCCATAAATCCTATATCTGGTGGTGGAAATGAAATTCCCATAATTCCTTCTCATTCTAATATTTAATGTTAATTTTACTTTTATTCTAGACGATAAAAATAAAACAAAATATTGTTATTTGGCTATTTGTTTATTTTTATACCTAATCTGTGTTGCAGCTACTTCTGACATAGCAATCCTCTGTGCTTCTAATACTTTACTGTTAATATTTTCTTCCCCCGTCGGTTCAGCTCCTACCGGATGAAAAGTTGATACGATTTCTTCAACCATTTGTACAATATGATCGTTATTTTCAAAACTTGCATCTGTAAGTTCCACTAATTTTTTTAAGAATTTTTTTGTATCGAATGGAATAGGTTTACCAATATGAATTAGTTCATTATCCGTCTTTTCCATTCCTTCTTCTGCCATTAATTTTTCTTCAAACAACTTTTCGCCACTACGCAATCCAGAATATTCTATCTTTATATCTTTATCAGGAATATAACCAGATAGTTTTATGAGATTTCTCGCTAAAGTATCAATTTTAACAGGTGCCCCCATATCCAGAACAAAAATTTCTCCACCTTTGGCATAAATACCTGCTTGCATAACTAGGCTTACTGCTTCAGGTATCGTCATAAAATAACGAATAATATCTGGATGAGTTACAGTAACAGGCCCTCCTTCTTCTATCTGCTTTTTAAATAATGGAATAACAGAACCATTGCTTCCCAATACATTCCCAAAACGAACTGCCACAAACTGTGTTCCATGTCTTCCTCTACTTTGAAAATTTTCTATTTTTGTATTTCCTTTTTCCATTATATGATCTCCAGAATTACGTCCCCTTTGACCATCAATCTTGCTACTCATGTGTGAATGCAGAATCGGTAGCAAATCCATTTTTCCCTCTCTACTGATGATGTCCATACTCTGAATGACCATTTCACACAGCCGTTTACTTGCACCCATAATATTTGTAGGATTGACTGCTTTATCTGTACTTATTAGAACAAATTTCTGAGTCCCATTCCTCAATGCAGCATAAGCAGTTTTATAAGTGCCAACCACATTGTTCTTGATTGCTTCATTTGGGCTGGTTTCCATTAATGGAACATGTTTATGTGCTGCTGCATGATATACGATGTCCGGCCTATAAGTTTCAAATATCCAGTTGATTCTACGACTGTCTCTAACCGAGCCAATTAAAACTGATAAATTTAATTTTGGATATTTACGTTTTAGCTCCTGTTCAATATCATAAGCATTATTCTCATAGATATCAAAGATAACCAGCTGTTTAGGCTCATGTCCCGCAATCTGTCTGCATAGCTCGCTGCCAATAGACCCTCCACCTCCTGTTACTAAAATAGTTTTATCTTTTATATACTGGAAGATTTCATCCATATTAACTTTAATTGGTTCTCTTCCTAGAAGATCTTCTACAGCCACTGCTTTCATCTTACTCAGCGATACTTCACCATTAACCAATTGATATACGCCAGGCAGACTTCTTAATTCACATTTTGTTTCTTTACATATATTTAAAATATCTCTACGTGCCTCTGCAGAAGCTGATGAGATTGCGAATAAAATCTTATCTATTTTGTATCTCTCAACAGCCTCCATAATAGAGTCTCTACCTCCAACAATAAGCGTACCTTCTATCAAACGTCCCCATTTGTTAGGATTGTCATCTATAACACAACATGACTTCATTTCTGATTCATCTGAACTATTCAATTCCTTCAAAATCACACGCCCAGCCGAACCAGCTCCAATAATCATCGCATTATACATAGCTTTTCCATTTCGTTCTCTTTTGACACGTTCCAGAGTAATATAACGATATGCAAAACGAATCACTACTACCATTAAAAATTGAACCATTGCCCCAATCAGATAATAAGAAACTGGCATACGTTTGACAAAAGCAGTAATAAAAATAGTTTGAAATAGCGATGTTATAATAGTTGCCGCACAAATTCGATTTAGTTCACTGAAACTAGCAAAACGCCAAAGACTATTATATAGTCTTAAGAAGTAAAATACGATAACTGAAAACATTGTATAAAATGGTGCAAATTTTAAAAAAGAATGCCAGTACTCCTTAGGTATATTTGAAAAACGCAAATCAAAACGAAGCCACAATCCAAAAAAATAAGAAAAATTCATAGCAATCACATCATACAAAAACAAATAAAAGGCTATAACTTTCCAATGCTCCAAATGTTTTTTCTTTAAACTGTTTCCTCCCTTCAATGAGATCTTTTTACTATCATTGTCAGTTTGTTCGTTTGATTTCTTTTTCATAATATCTCATTCCTCCTTTACCCCCGCACATGGAAGGCATTTAACTTTTTAGGAAAGTCAAACTGTAACTTATATAATCCACACATCATGTATATAATTTATTATTACACCGACCAAAGTAACTGTTTATATAATAGGCTTCACAAATAAATCGTATTATATATTTTTATAGGAATATAAGTCTTAGTATATAAATTCATTCATAACTCTCCCGTTTCCTATTAATATAAACTAATTTCCCGCCACTGCCTCTTTTGCTGCATTTTGAACATCTTTTTCCCCGTAACCATAGCCATAGTAACCGCCATATTTTTTACCATAATACTTTCCATAGTACCGGCCATAGTAACCTTTGCCATCCATATCAACTTTATTCAATACTGCTCCAAGGATTTTACATCCACTTTTCTCCAACTGCTGTTTTACCTTCTGAGCAAATTTATAACTAATAATATCCGCTTCAATTACAAATACAGCACCATCACTTACCGTAGAAACAATAGCCGCATCAATGATACTTCCCAGAGGAGGACAATCTATAAATATGTATTCATACTCCGGACGTAACCGGGCGATTAATTCTTCAAATTTATCACTTCCCAATAACTCTGATGGGTTCGGTGCTACTGGACCCGTAAAGATAAAGTCCATATTTTCAATATTAGTACCGCACAGGCAATCATCCAGCGTACATTGACCAGTTAAATACTCTGATAATCCCTGTACTTTTTTATCCGCCTGATATCTGGCAACTGTTACTGACTTACGAATATCAGCATCGATCATTAGTACTTTTTTCCCTGCTTCCGCCATAGAACTTGCAAGGCGGAAAACCAAAGTTGACTTTCCTTCATTCGGAAGACAGCTTGTAAAGGTTATAACCTTAATCTTTTCTCCACAAAACTGTATATTGGTACGAAAAGTTTTATATGCTTCACTTGTCTGGAAATTTAACGCATCAATTTTTTCAAATATAACTTTTTTCATATTCTTCTCCTTACCGCCTGAATGGTAATCTTCTCTGTCTGGATTGTTTCTTATTTTTATCACCAGTTGGTATTGTTCCTAATGTTGTAATTCCAAGATACTTCTCAATGTCATCTGCTGTTTTAATGGTATCATCCATCATAAAGATCAATATTATAATAAATGCAGCAACAACTGCTCCTAAGAGACCTGCTATAGCACAATTTTTCACAGTACTTGGACTGCTCTGCGTCTCTGCTATATGCCCTTTTTCTACAATACTTGGCTTATCTTCCTGCTTCATTATGTCTGCAATCCGATCAGATGCAACTTCAGCTATCTCATCTGTTATTGTCTTTGCCATTTTCGGATCGGGATCCGTGACCGTGATTGTTATAATACGAGTGTCTGCAGGATTTGCAATCTCGATTTTCTTTACCATCTGTTCATACTTCATATCAAGTTCCAGATTTTTAATCACTTCTTCTAAAACCGGGCGGCTTTTCACTAATATAGAATAATCTTTTGTAAGCTGTGAACCCATCTGAATATCCGCCAGAGATGTTATGCTTGTTGATTGTGTCAAAATATACAGCATTGATGAAGATTTAAACTGAGGTGTAATCATGGTCTTTGTAAATACTCCAGCAACTCCGGCACAAACTATCATTGCCAGCACTATGATCCACAATTTGTGCAAGAGGACAAAGAATATCTCTTTTAAGTCAATTTCCACTTCGTCGTTTTGTAATTGATTGGTTTCCATTCGTAAATTACCTTTCTCTAAATGTATTTATTTTGTAAAATGCATTCGGGATTATCTACTAATAATTTTTTGATCTGCGCAGAATCGCAGATGATTCCCAGATGCTGCAATGACTCTTTGATTTCCGGATTGCGGTGTCCTGCATCATGGCAGTCTGTTGCCAGGAAATCTATATCGCCATTTTTTATCAATTTCAAATGTCTTTTCACACTTGCATGATTCATTTGAAGTAATGCCCCTGCATTTTTCAGTTCTTTTAGGTTCTGGGGATTATCCATTACATTTTTATAGCGCTCTACATGGGCTATGATCGGTATATATCTGGCACGTAAGAAGCCTGCTACTGCTTCGTAAATCTTACGATAAGATTCATCTGTCCTGAATTCTACCAGTACATAGCGGCTGCCTGCCAGGGTTAATGCCTTTCCTTCTTCTACTCTTCTGATAATTCCGTCTGAACAGAATAATTCATTTCCTAAGTAGAGATCAAAATCTGTATATTTTTTATGTATCATTTCTTGTGTATTCTTCAGAATCTCTTCTAACTCTTCTTTGCTCTTTTTATGATGACCGATATGGTAGTGAGGGGTTGCGATCATTTTACGTGTACCCTGCTGGTATGCTATGTCTACCATTCTCATTGTAGTTTCCATATCTTTCGAGCCATCATCTACACCTGGTAATATGTGGCTGTGTATATCTATGTAATTTGTTACGTCTATTTTAGATCCTATAACACTTCTGCGAATCTTACGTATTGCCATGATTGCGACTATAATACCTAAGATAATCAGTGCACCAATCGCTGCTGCTGGACCTTTATTTGCAAGGATGCTGGTTAAGCTGTTTCCTTTATTTTCCTGGTTAATTGCAGATGGATCGTCTTTATCCGTAAGACCTTTTTTACCCTCCGCGCTCTTAATTAATGAATCTATGTAATCCTGCTCTTCTTTGGATGTATCTGTGTATACACTATCATCCGTAAGTTCAGGTTCTTTCTTTTTCTCTGCGATATCTGTTTCTTTTTGACTTTTATTTGATGCATCTTTGGAATCTTTACTTTCTTTATTTCCATTACTATCAATCGAAGATGAAGATGCATTTTTATCTGAAATATCTGTATTATCTTTTCCATCACCCGATACATTGGATCCATTGCTATTTGTATCACTTCCCGGTTTGTTTGTATCCGGTTTATCTGTATCTGTTTTATCTTTATCATTCTTATTATTTGGTTTTTTCTTATCGCCTGTTCCAGAACCGTTTCCATTGCCGTTATCGCTTCCCGATGTATCAGGTTCTGTTGATGGCTGTCCTGTTCCAGAATCTCCTCCATCCGTCGGAACCAGATATCCCTGATTCACGCCGCTGCCTACAGAAGCATACATCTGTCCTATTAATTCGTCAGCCTGCGCCTGTGTCAAGTCTACCCCATCTTCAGCCAGCTTTGCCTGAAGCATACCAAGATATTCGCTTCCGGCTACGTATGTTCTTCCATTATAGGTAAATGTCCCGCTTGCAGCACCAATAATACTTGATTCCGGTCCATTTATGTCACCAGCGCATACTGTCATCGTCATTGCTGCCGACAAGAGTATAGGTGCAAATATAATGGGGGTTTTCCACTTTTTCATTTAAGGTTCCTCCGTCTGTCTTGGATAACTTTTCCTGCCAATCCTATTTCAGGTAAAAAGCAGAGGCACCATTTTCAGGCACCTCTGCCTTCTAACTTTGGTTTAAAATATCAGATGATATTTATTATTGTACTACTACAAGGTAATTTCTGAATACTTCATAAATTGTATTAGCAACTTCCGGTGAATTTTTAATTACTAATTCGCCAGCATTATTTGTGCCAACTGCAGCTTTAGTACCATTGATATTAAATACAACCTGACTATTTTTTAAGGAGATATTTGTTATGTTAGATTTTGAAAAACCTCTTTCAACTAATAATCCGCCATCAAATTTGTATTCTTTGTCGCCTAAAGCTAATAATCCTGTACTAATGCCATCAATAAGTTTTTGAATCTGATCTGAATTCACACCACGAGCAAAGGTGAGCTTCACAACACCAAATGACTTACCGTTTAACATAGGGAACATATCTTTTCCATCTTTTGTAAATGTAAATCCATCTTTTCCTAATGTAACATTATAAGTCTGTCCATTCATTACAACATTGAAAGCTTTTGCAAACTCTGGGAAGTTACTCTTTGCAGCTGTAACCAAATCCCCAACAAAGAGATTCAAAGTTTTTCTAATTTCTGGAGTCTTATTTTCATCCCAGGACATTTTACCATCAACATACAATTCAATTGTATTACCTGTACTAACGTTTTTCTTAACTGCCAATTTGTTAACGGTAACACCATTTACTTTTACATCTGCAGATGCTGTCTTTTTACCATCCGCTGTTGTAACCGTAATTTTTGCAGTACCAGCTGCTTGAGCACTTACAAGACCGGTAGTAGAATTAACAGTTGCAACGCTTGGGTTGCTGGATACAAATGTAACGCTCTTGTTACTTGCATTTTGTGGAAGTACATTTGCTGTTAACTGAGCTGTTGTATCTCCAAAAGTACTATCTGTAGAAAGTACTAAATTAGAAGTATTAAGCGTAACACCTGTTACAGGCTGAACAACCTTAACAGTAACCTTACCATAAACTTTGTTCAGTTTACCATCTGTAAGCTTAAGTGTAATTGTAGCTGTACCAGGTCCTACAGGTTTTACCATAGCAACACCTTTGCTGGTTTTTTCTACAATTGCAACTGCTTTATTGCTGGTAGAATAAGATGTCGTTCTAACAGTTGCATTAGACGGATTAGTTGCAGCAATCAGTTTTGTTCTTGCTCCGCCAACTGTTAAAGTGCTTCTTGTAGCTTTTAAGTCAACACTCTTAACATTAACAGTATCATTTACTTCTACTTTGATGGTAGTACTCTTCTTGCTTCCGTCTTTAGCAGTAATAGTAATGGTAGCAGTTCCTCTGCTTCTTGCAGTTATAATATCATTACTGCTTACAGTTGCTACTTTCGAATTACTGGTCTTAAAAGAAAGATCTTTGTTCGTAGCACTGCTAGGAGATACCTTCGGACTTAACAAAAGTTTTCCGCCAACACCCATTTCAACCTTTTTACTTTCTGGTACAATAGAAGATACATAACGAGGTCTAACTTCTACAGAGATTTTCGTCCATGCATCTGAACCATTTTTGAATCCATCATAAGCTTTCACTGTAATGGTTGTTTTACCAATTTTCTTGGCTGTAATAACACCATCTTTGCTAACACTTATAATCTTGCTGTTGTAGCCTTTGTAACCCCAACGGTCAAAAACTGCTGTATCCGGAGAGTATGTAGGATTAATTGATGCTTTTTTTCCAACATATAACTTAAAACTCTTCTTACTTGTAGATACTGTTTTAACTTTTTCTCTTACATTCAGCTTAATCGTATCTGATTTTGTTTTATCAGCTTTGGAAGTTACTGTAATTATAGCTTCACCCGGTCTTTTACAGGTAACACGACCCTTATCATCAACAGAAGCTACAGACTTTTTACTGGACTTATAAGTCACAGCCTTGCTGCTATCATCCGTCACAGAAACTTTGGCTTTCAGATCAACTATCGTATAACCTTTCTTTAACCAAACAACTGCACTTGACTCCCTGGTCGGTTTTGTGATTGTTACGCTCTTAACAGCAGCATTCGCAGTTAACCCGAAGAACAACGACATAACCATAATCACCATAATGCTTTTCGTGATTCGTTTCATAACACTACCTCCTTATAATTTTTTTGCCTTGGCATATTTTGTCGGATGCTCGTTCTCCAACTACAGAGTTATTATCCTACTTTTTGGTGAATATGTCAATCCCCGCCAATTGCTATTTATGTCATAAACATGGTCGTTTGTTACATTTTCCTTATTTCTTCATGTTTAATTTTTTATACAATTTTAATACTCCTGAAATATATAGAAATCATATAATTCATACTAAAACGGTAGGCTTAAACACAAAAAAAGCTATAGCCTCTGTTATTAATCAGAACCTATAGCATTTTTAGAAATGGAGCTGAGGGGAATCGAACCCCTGTCCGAAAGCCTATTCATTGAAGCATCTCCCATCACAGTCATTAGTTTAACATTCCCTCTATCTACCGCTTAATGACAAGCTGTAGACTTTAGTAGCTTCATAAGTTCTTTTATTCCCTCAAAGCTTTGGAAACAAAGTGCCTCACATGATTTGATGCCGGTGACTTAAGCTGTGAGTGACCCAAGGCCGACAAGCAGCATTAGGCTGCTGCTAACGAATAATTATCGTCTGCGTTTATATTTTTTGTCCGGTTTGCTGCGTGGTCCCGGCCCACGGATGGCTTCTCCAATTGCAAAACCCCCGTCGAAACCAGTACAACCCCTGATATCAGGTGTAATTGGTTCTGCAGACGTTTGCATTTTAGAAATACAAATTAAATATTGTATTTCTGGTACATCCATTGATTATTTAAACAATGATGTGCTAGTTGTTCCATTATAGTTGATCTCGAAGGGATTGTCAAGGTTATTCATACATTTTTATTAACATTTTATGTAAACCATGTCATTATAATATCATCTAACTTAAAGAACTGCACAGTTTATCCGCTCTGCGCAGTTCTTCTCTAAAGCTTTATGATATCTAAATATATTTCAACTCATATCCGGCGTGCATGCATAATCATTTAACAGATTATCTTTCGATTGAATCAGTTTCTTCCTATTATATACGCACTCAGATTTACCCGTTTAATTCTTCATATAAATTGTGTGATAAGAATTTTAGAAGTTCTTCGCCTGAATCTGGAAATAAGCCTGTGGATGTGAACATACGGGACATACTTCCGGAGCATCTGTTCCGTAGTGGATGTGTCCACAGTTGGAGCACTGCCAAGCTACTTCTTCTCCTCTGATAAATACTTTTCCTTCTTCTATGTTTGCTAATAATTTACGGTATCTTTCTTCGTGCTCTTTTTCAATTTTAGCTACTTCTTCAAACCAGTATGCAATTTGATCGAAGCCTTCTTCTTTTGCTTCTTTTGCGAATGTTGCATACATATCGGTCCATTCGTAGTTTTCGCCTTCTGCAGCATCTTTTAAATTTGTAAGGGTATCCGGCATACCGTCATGTAATAATTTAAACCACATTTTAGCATGTTCTTTTTCGTTATCTGCTGTCTCCAGGAAGAGATTTGAGATCTGAACATATCCTTCTTTTTTTGCCTTGCTTGCATAATATGTATATTTGTTCCTTGCCTGGCTTTCGCCTGCAAATGCTGCCTGTAAGTTCGCTTCTGTTCTTGATCCTTTTAATTCCATGGTAAAATCCTCCTTTGTATTTTTAATATCAGTAACTATTACTATTTTAATATAGCACTATTTCTATATTTTGTCAATTCATTTTCAAAAATATTTTTCCTACTCCAGAGTGTATTTTAATTTGCTGTCTTTCAGCTTTCGACCGCTGAAGTAATATTTATTCTCTAACTTCTCAAGCGCTCTCTAACCCCAGAATTTCCGCCAATACTTCAATGATAATTTCATTTGTGCAGGATTTGACGTATCCCATCATATTTAGCATGATCTCATCGTTTTTCTGGGCTTCTGTTAACTGATCGTTGTGTTTTACCTGATCCAGCAGCACAATCAGCTGGGGGGATAACTCTTCATATGTTTCTAAGGTTGCCTGGGTTACCAGTTTTTTTAACTCTTCTTTTGATGTGGGTACCATACCGATTACCTCCTGTATAAGCTTGTTGATGGTTTTTCCTGGTCTAAACTAATGAAAGGTGTGTAATTGTCCGCTTCTACAGATTCCGGATCTTGAATTCTTTCTCTGCTTCTCTTCGCTGATCTTTTTTGGCAATGTCCTGTCGTTTATCATAGAGTTTTTTGCCTCGGGCAAGTCCGATTTCTACTTTTACCAGGCTCCCTTTAAAGTATACCTTCAGGGGAACCAGTGTAAATCCTTTTTCTTTCATTTTCCCAGTCAGCTTATTGATTTCATAGCGGTGTAACAGCATCTTTTTGACTCTTAGAGGATCTTTATTAAAAATGTTGCCTTTTTCATAAGGGCTGATGTGCATTCCGTATATGAATACTTCGCCGCGTTCAACGCGGACGAAGGATTCTTTGATACTGCATTTTCCCATGCGGAGAGATTTTACTTCTGTTCCATGCAGGGAAATGCCTGCTTCATAGGTATCTTCTATGAAGTAATCGTGAAACGCTTTTTTATTATTTGCTATTAGTTTTATGGATTGTGCTCCCACTTAACTTTCTCCCCCTTCTTCTGCTATTTCAAAATCAATGGTGCGGCTCTGGCGGTCGCAGTCGATTACCTTTACGGTTAATTTCTGTCCAAGTTTATATACCTTGCCGGTGTCTACACCGAACATTTCATAGGTTTCTTCTTTATAATAATAACGGTCGTCATACATATGAGTGACATGAACCATACCTTCTATGGTATTGGGCAGCTCCACATACAGGCCCCAGCTTGTAATACCGGAGATGACACCCTGGAAGCACTGTCCTATGCGGGCTTCCATATATTCTACTTTCTTCAGCTTATCTGTTTCCCGCTCTGCTTCATCCGCACGGCGTTCCATCTTACTGGAATGATCTGCAACCTGTGTCAGAATTCCATCATAATGCTTAATTCTGCCGCTGTTCATTCTGGCGCGGAGATTGTCTTTGATGATACGGTGGATCTGAAGATCAGGGTAGCGGCGGATGGGTGATGTGAAATGGCAGTAATACTGTGCAGCCAGGCCAAAATGTCCGGTACATTCCGTCGTGTATTTAGCCTGTTTCATGGAGCGCAGTGTTAATCTGCTGATCATGGCCTCTTCCGGCGAATCTTCAATTCTTGCCAGGAGTTTTTGCAGTTCTTTTGGATGAATCTCGTTTTTGCTGTTCTTAATCCCATATCCAAAGTTATTGATAAACAGCGCCAGCTTTTCTATTTTTTCCGGATCCGGTGTATCATGGGTACGGTATACGAATGGCAGCTCCTGCCAGTAATAATCCTCTGCTACGGTTTCATTCGCCAATAACATGAAATCCTCTATAATCTTAGTTGCCACATTGCGGTCATAAGGTTTAATTTCCTGAGGTTTTCCTTTTTCATCCAGAAGAATCTTAGTCTCCGGGAAGTCAAAATCAATGGAACCTCTCTGTTTTCTTTTTTCCCGTAATAATCCAGCCAGTTCCTGCATGCGTTCAAACATCGGAACCAGTTCTTCATATTCCCTGCGCTCTTCTTCATCCTGTTCTGTCAGGATTTTCTTTACGCTGGTATAGGTCATTCTCCGGTCTACATTGATTACGGTTTCCGCAATTTCATGGCTGATTACATTTCCTTTTTCGTCCACATCCATGATGCAGCTCAGCGCCAGTCTGTCTACTCCCTGGTTCAGGGAACAGATTCCATTGGAAAGCTTGTGTGGCAGCATGGGTATTACCCGGTCAACCAGATATACGCTGGTACCTCTTTTTAATGCTTCCCGGTCCAGTGCACTGTTTTCCTGCACATAGTTGGTTACATCCGCAATATGCACACCCAGATGATAAATATTTCCCTCTTTCGTCAGGGAAATGGCATCATCCAGATCTTTTGCATCTTCTCCATCGATGGTAACCATCTGCAGATCACGCAGGTCCTTCCTGCCATCCATATCCCCGGCCATGATTTCATCGGGCACCCGCTGTGCCTGATTCATTACTTTTTCTGGAAAATCAAGCGGCAGCTCATAAGCATAAACGATGGAAAGAATATCCGTGCCCGGATCATTAATATGCCCGATAATCTCTTTTACTTTTCCTTCGGGATTCTTCGTCTTTGTACCATATTCTGTGATCTCCACGACAACTTTATGCCCGTTTACAGCCCCTTTAGAGCGTTCAATGGGGATGAAGATATCTTTGGTCAGCTTTAAATTATCCGGTACTACAAAGCCAAAATTTTTACTCTGCTGATAGGTTCCCACTACTTCTTTTAAACCCCGGTCCAGTATTTTTACAATGGCACCCTCCTGGCGTTTGCCGGTTTTTCCGGGAACCAGTGCTACCTGTACTGTATCATGATGCATGGCTCCTTCGGTAGCTGTTTCCGGTATAAAAACATCTTCTTCCCTGCCTTCTATTTCTACAAATCCAAATCCTTTCGGATGACCGATAAACGTTCCCAGCAGGGAAGTATCCTCTGCTTTTTTATATTTTCCGCGTTTGGATATTTCTACTTTCCCTTCCTGGATTAACTCTTCCAATACCTGTTCCAAAGCCGGGCGGTCTTCTTTTGTTACCTGAAGCAGGATTGCGATCTCTTTAATCTTCATCGGAACGTATTGTTTATCGCAAATCATATCGTATATGACTTTCTTTCTCTTATCTAATAATTCTTGATTCATTCATCTTCTCTCTTTCTTTTATGGCAGCAACTGCAGTGCTTTTACTATGTTGCCGGCTGGATGCAGTATCAGTGCCGCCCAGTGTAAATACACCAGACATACTGACTATATTCCATGAATTTCGACATGGTTTAAAAAAACACCCTTGCAGTATCTACAAGAGTGTCTTCTAACTTTAAAACTTAAGATTCAATACTACTGACAGCACGATAAATCCAATAGCTAAGAACTTTGTGGATTTAACAAGCGCACCTTCTACGGAGCGTCCTTTGTTCTTGCCCCAGTAAGTATCTGCCATTCCGCTAATTGTACCAAGTCCTGCCGACTTGCCTTCCTGCATTAATACAATTACGGTTAACGCAATACAAACTAAGATATAAATTATAGTAAGGATCATTTTTAAAACTTCCACGCTCTGCACCTCCTATGTTAAACGACAATATTGAGTTTACCACAGGCTGGAAAAAAAGTCAATAATTTAAAAATTTTCCTCAATACGGAGGAGCTGATTATACTTGGCTACCCGCTCACTCCTGCACGGTGCTCCTGTCTTGATCTGCCCTGCTCCCGTAGCAACTGCTATATCTGCAATGATGGTATCTTCTGTCTCTCCGGAACGATGAGAGATAATGGTGCCGTAACCTGCCCTCTGCGCCATATGAATGGCTTCAAATGCTTCTGTCAGCGTACCGATCTGGTTAACTTTCACCAAAATAGCATTTGCGGCTCCCATCTCAATTCCTTTTTTTAAACGTTCCGGGTTGGTTACAAATAAATCATCCCCAACCAGCTGAATCCGGTCACCTAATTCCTCCGTCAGCTTCACCCAGCCTTCCCAATCATCCTCGAATAATCCGTCTTCAATGGATACAACCGGATATTTATCCGTCATCTCTTTATAATAATCGATCATCTCATCCGCCGTGCGTTCAACCCGGTGCCCTTTCATCTGGCTTTCACCCGGAAAATAATAAACTCTTTTCTTTTCATCGTATAATTCAGAAGCTGCAGCATCAATGGCTATGACAATATCTTTTTTCATCTGGTAGCCGCTTTTTTCCACTGCTTCTATCAGCAGTTCAATTACTGCTGATGCATCGGGCAGGTCGGGGGCAAATCCGCCTTCATCTCCTACTCCGGTAGACAAGCCTTTGGATTTCAGAATCTTCTTAAGGTTATGGTAAATTTCCGAACACATTTGTAATCCATCATGGAAGCTTTTCGCTCCTTTGGGCATAATCATAAATTCCTGCAGGTCTACGGTGTTATCTGCGTGGCATCCGCCATTTAACACATTCATCATAGGAACCGGGAGCTCGCCTACCTGCATTCCGCCCATATAGCGGAACAAGGGCAGTTTCAGTGACTGGGCAGCTGCTTTTGCAACCGCCATGGATACTCCCAATATGGCATTTGCTCCAATTCTCGATTTATTCCTGGTTCCGTCTTCTCTTAAAAGTATTTTATCAATCGTAGTCTGTTGCAGCACGTTTTCACCGATAACCGCATCAGCCAGGATTGTATTCACATGATGTACTGCCTGGGAAACACCCTGTCCCAGATAACGTTCTTCCCCATCCCGCAATTCCATGGCTTCAAACTGACCGGTAGACGCTCCTGAAGGAACCGCAGCCCTTCCAATCGCACCGCCTTCCGCCAGTACTTCCACTTCCACTGTAGGATTGCCCCTGGAATCCAGGATCTCTCTTCCGTAAACATCGACAATTGGTATATATTCAAACATAGATCATTGCCCTCCTTTAGAGAGTAGTGTGCCCATATTTTTCATAAAATAATCAATAATCAGTGCATGCCCATATCAAAAATTTCCCGGATCTCATCCGTTACTTCACCTTCTACTTTGCAGGAAAGAAGCAAATGCAAAAGCCGTTTGTTAATCTCATCCTCCTGATACTCCCCTTTAACCGCTTCCAGCTTTGGAAATAAGACCTTTTTCATTTCATCCACTGTCCCCATTGATCGTAAATGCATGGCAAACTCATCGTCCATGCCAATCACCTTCACCGCCACACCTGCCGCACAGCAAAACTCCGCCGGCGAGATCAACGGACTCTCAGACTTACATTTTAACTTAATCATAATCGCTGATTTTACGATATCTTTAACCATATCCAAAACCTCCATCCTATATTCAGAAACTTTTGTTTATTCCGCTTTAGTACGTGTATATAAATTCATTCCTGCCATCTGCACGCCCCACTTAGCGTCATATTTGCCCCAAATTCAGGTAACATAGACTGCTACGCACCTTTCATCCGGGACAAATCTCCAACAAAAAACACACTGCTGCCATCAATTCAAAACACACACCAAACAGAAAAATGGGCTTCTTATCGTTGTGCGATAAAAACCCATTTTTCAATCAGAGAATCCTTATTTCTTAATCAGCAGTGATTCTCCTGTCATCTCTGCCGGCTTTTTCATTCCCATCATTTCGATTAATGTAGGAGCAATATCAGCCAGGCATCCGCCTTCTTTTAATGTATAGTCCTTATCATAATTAACCAGAATGAACGGAACCGGATTGGTGGTATGTGCCGTAAACGGAACTCCTGTTTCATAGTCCACCAGCTGTTCTGCATTTCCATGGTCCGCACAGATGAACATCTGTCCATTTACTTCTTCCAGAGCAGCTACTGTTCTGCCAACGCATGCATCAACCGCTTCAATTGCTTTGATTGCCGCATTTTCCACGCCTGTATGACCTACCATATCTGGATTTGCAAAGTTAATAATGATTACGTCATATTTATCGGATTTAATTGCCTCTACTAATTTATCACAAACTTCATAAGCACTCATTTCCGGTTTCAGGTCGTAAGTAGCAACCTTTGGAGATTTCACAAGGATTCTGTCTTCTCCTGCATTTGGTTCCTCTTTTCCACCGTTAAAGAAGAAAGTTACATGTGCATATTTTTCTGTTTCTGCGATTCTTGCCTGTGTCAGATGATTCTCAGCCAGGAATTCTCCAAATGTATTGGTAATACCAACCTTGTGGAAGGCTACTTCTTTATGAGGAATTGTTGCATCATAATCGGTAAAGCATACATATGTCAGGTCTAATCTCTTTTCACGGGTAAAACCATCGAAATCATCACAGCAGAAGGCACGTGTGATTTCTCTTGCACGGTCCGGTCTGAAGTTAAAGAAGATTACGGAATCTTTGTCTTTGATGGTTGCAACCGGTGCTCCGTCTTTTACCATTACGGTAGGAAGTACGAATTCATCTGTCTTGTCCGCATCATAGGACTTCTGAACGCCGCAAGGTCCGCACTCTGCTGTTTCCCCTTTGCCATTTACCATAGCATTATAAGCCAGTTCTACTCTGTCCCATCTGTTATCTCTGTCCATAGCATAATAGCGTCCCATTACTGATGCAATTTCCCCAACGCCGATTTCTTTCATTTTCTCAGCCAGCTGTTCTACATATCCCTTGCCTGAGGAAGGAGGTGTGTCACGTCCGTCCAGGAAGCAGTGTACGTATACTTTTTCCAGGCCTTCTCTTTTTGCCAGCTCTAACAGTCCGTATACATGTGTAATGTGGCTGTGAACGCCGCCGTCAGACAATAAGCCGAACATATGAAGTGCTGTATTATTTTCTTTTGCGTTTCTTACTGCATCTAATAATGCTTCATTTTTGAAGAAATCACCGTCCTGAATCTCTTTGGTGATTCTGGTAAGTTCCTGATATACGATACGTCCTGCACCCATGTTCAAATGTCCAACTTCGGAATTCCCCATCTGGCCTTCCGGAAGTCCAACTGCCATGCCGCTTGCCTGACCTTCTACAAACGGACACTCAGCCATCAGCTTGTCCATAACCGGAGTATTTGCTTCTGCTACTGCATTTGCCTGCTCCTTCTTATTCAATCCATATCCATCAAGTATCATCAAAACGGTTGGTTTCTTACTCATGATATTTTCTCCTTTATTTAAATTAAATTATTATAGCGTAACTGAAAAGTGTGATGTTCTCTCAAAAGCTTATTTTACATGATGGTTGGGCTTCTTGTCAACAATACCCCCGATTAAATTTTATTAATTGATATATATTGTTCTTCAGACGGGGTGTGCATTAAACTTCAAGGCGTCAGAGCAAATAACGAGTTTCCTTCTCTGGTGTTGTATAGTGGCGTATTTACACTGGGTGTCTAGAGCGTACAATTTCAGAACATATATACTACAAACCATTTAGGTGTTTACTTAGCAAGAATACGGTGAGTATATGCGGTTATAAAACAATAAATTTGGGTTTTGCTGAGGAAGGACGCTTTGTAGATAGAGGTAGTGTACAGAAAGATTGGAGTAGGAAAATTGCATGGACTCCGTCAGCTTAACGCAGAACTGGTATTTTCTAAGCTTTCCGAAGTC
>OKVW01000490.1_pt1 | contig 23096 bp, 26 predicted proteins | sample 1606991 | NCBI WGS metagenome assembly OKVW01 (sample SAMN03281021, study PRJEB24777) | human gut metagenome | isolation source: fecal sample PR177 from 1 month old male Malay infant, vaginal delivered...
AGTTCAGTCGGTAGAACGGCGGACTGTTAATCCGTATGTCACTGGTTCGAGTCCAGTCAGAGGAGCCAGATTTTAGTATTAAGACGTCTCAGTGAGTCTTAATGCGTTATAAAAACAAATAGTTAGATTGAACCGGCTGTCCTGGTAAGGATTGCCGGGTTTCTTGACATCTGTAGTTTTTGGGGGCTTAATCGGGGGCCTCACGGTTCGTTGAACGAATGGAGCCCCCCGCTATGGCACTCACTGATACTGCTATCCGCAAGCTCAGACCCGCAGACAAACCCTTCAAACTCGGCGACACTGTCTACCTGAGCGTGGTCATTCCACTTCCAATTCTACCAACGTTATTCAGCGATCTGCCCAAATGCTATTACCGCTCCCGATGCATACTATAGGCGGTCACCATTCATGAACATATGTAACGATCAAGAATAGTAATATGAAACATTGCCCTGAATGTCTGCAGGAATTGCTGTCATATCCCCACCTTCACGCGGATCACCCCAGACAACAATAGTATTGTCTTCTCTCAGGGCGATAAAAGATTTCGAACCCGCATAAACCGCACAGACGTTATGCAATAATTCATCTACAGGAGTTTGATCTATCTCCTGGCCCCATGAAATCACTGAACCATCTTTTTTGAGTGCACAACAGTTAGAGAGGCAGGAGGAAAGAGATATGACATCGGTCACTACCGGTACATTAACCACCTCCTGCAATCCCCCCCATGCGCACAATGAACCATCATTGCAAATTGCAACAAATGCCGAGTTCATGCTGAAAGGTGGCTGATTAACGCCGGAGGTATAAATCACATCGCTGATATCGGAACGCGCCAGGATGTTTTCCGGGGTAAAACCGCCATCTGTTGCAGTCCCCCAGGATATAACAGCCCCGGAAGCGCGCAGAACACAAAAGGATTCATTACCACAAATAATTTTTTCAATATCAGTCAGCGATTTTACACTATCAGGAATAACACCACCGCAGGCCTCATACCCCCATCCTACCAGCTCCCCTGTAGCCCTTAGCGCAACGCAGGCAGCATCATTAACATGAATACTGACAATATCACTGAGCTGAGCAATATCAAGTGGAATAGAACTAATGAAGCTATTGCCCCATGCATGGACTTTCCCATCTGAGGTTAATACACAGCCATCATTACCATTGATTCTGACATCAATGATATTATCCATATTAGCAATATAATCTGGCGGCAGAGAGATATTGCCAGGCCATAATACAAGATGAGGCACATTTTTTGCCAGCACTATCCCGTCAGCATAATAATGCACATCTTCAATATCAGTTCTGGCTGTCAACTCAGTCGGGAGAACGCCACCATAGTGTGATTCTCCCCATGAAAAGATTGAACCATCCTGGCGAATAGCAGAGAAGCAGTCAGTCCCCCCGGTCAATGTGATAACGGTATGATTATCTTCCTGAGGGATTTGCGGATATGCTCCATTTGTATATGCATCTCCCCACGGGGACAATGACATATCATTCTTCAATGCGACCATCGCGCTCATACCATAAGAACCAGAACAGCCGGAAGTAAAGTTACGTCGATTAATAATCGTCTGTTCGCCACTGGAAGTAGATACAATCAGAAGTTTCGATGGTTTCGTATCAATAAACGTACTGGCGATTTTAGATTCAGTATCTCCTTCATAGCGCCATGTCACCTCTATCGAATTTAGCGAATCAGCCTCAACTGCAACAAGCCGACTCAGCCCTGAGTTAGGCATTACACAATCAACACTCTGCGTTCTGTGACCCAATACTTTTATATTACTCAACATAATTTTATTCCTTTCGATATATCACTAAATATTTAAACATTTAGTATATGTAAAATATTAAATTGCACTAGAAATTAATATATCAGGAGTATGCTGTTTATACTCTCTGGAGCTTTATTGCATGTTTTTGAGAGCATGCGGAGCTGCTCACTGCTTGTATGTCTAAATGAAATTTACATCTCCTGGAAATTGAACATAAATTTACCGGTAATGTCTACCAGAGGGATGGTGTTGTTAACTAATGCAAATGTGCTTTGCTGTCCAAACTCTGTCAGTAAAAAATTATCAGGGTACCACCGCTCACCGGAAAATGTGAAGGTATGCTGAATACTCTGACTCCCATTATTAATTTCGAGAGTTACAGGCACTGCAGTGCTCTCTTCAATATAAGCGACAGCCATATATTCACGGGTTGGCGAAGTTCGGGTGTAGATAATATGTGATGAGGTATCGGCGGGAAGAACAAATCCGACAGTATCGCTCTGGACTTCCCATGTCTGGAGATAAAAACTCACCTGAACAGGATTTCCTGAAATAGTGCTGTTGATTGCATAAAAATTAAAGGACTCTCCTGGCTCCATTGTAAAATCAAGATTATACCCTTTCCATGTACAATTCTCGGCTAAATATTGATTGTTCGCTGATTCGAACTGGAATTGCCCGATGATGTTACCCGTGGTATCTTCAAGTTCCACGGTTACAGGGTATTCTGATGACTTCAGCATGGATAATGTAAAAGATTCGTAGGTTTCAGCGATTAACGTGGTCAGCAATTTACGTTCTCCCGATCCGGCCGGGAGGGAGATATCCGTAGATTTTTCCGTTGCCGGATAAAAACTGAGAGAAAAGTCTCCACTGGTTGAGGCATCAGTCATAACGTAAAAATTCAGCGTCTGACCTGCCGGGATCAGAAAATCTGAATCATAGGCGGTATAGTCAAATCCGAGAGTGGTATTCTGAAGAATTTCTGAGTCACTCCAGCCAACACCAAGATTGAAATAGCTGACCTCCACTGAAGAGGATAGTCGTTCTACTGAAAACATTTCATCTTCCACAGGCGTGCGCTGGTAAAATTGGGAGTATTGAAATGCCCCAGTGGAATCTGCACCTTCCGAAAAATAGGGTACAATTTCACTTTCGCTAATTTTATCGTTCATATAAAACATGACCTTCTTAGTGGTAATGATAATGAAAGTGCTGAGTAAACACTGCATGAATATAAAAGCATATTATTCGATGAGTCACGGGCTATATTTGAATCCGAACAGAGCAAAAAAGAGAGATTTGCCCACTGGCTGCAACCTGACTGGCTGGTATTATTCCGTAAGTACAGAAGATCTTTACGAGAAAATTAGGCTTCGTCCTTGCCAGGACTGTAATCTCAATTGTGGTGAGACACGAGGCCGTTCCTGTGATTGTTTCAGCCGATAGATAGTAATAAGTGCGTACGACATCACCGGGAATCTGACAATTCTATCGCTTTAACCAGTTGCAAAGTTCAGTTCTTCTCGGGCTTTGTTCATCAGATAATAATCAACCGACTCCACATGAGTTCCCCATCAGGCAATGTTTGCCGGGTTTTTTGACATCTGTAGATTTTTGGGGGCTTAATCGGGGGCCTCACGGTTCGTTGAACAAATGGTGCCCGCCACTGCCAGGTCTTCCCTGTATCAGACGGGTATCCCTACATTCACAGCCGTCCGGCAGATGGATACAAAAATAACATTTCACGAAATAAAAATACTGCTGCAAATCCCTTGCCCGCAAATATAACAAGTCAATAATAATATGACTGTAATCAGGGAGATATATGACAAAACGGCTGTAATATGTTAACTCATCCAGAATGATTAATTGACGCTTAATTTTATTTTCCGCATGGATATTAAATAACGGACCGTCGTCCAGCCTGATCGTCGCTAACTAGTATGATAAGGTGGAGTTCTAAGGCTTTCTGAGAAAGTCGCCCGACAGAAACATCTCACCACAACACGATGGCATTCGCTCTTTACCAGATGAAATCCAGTCGCTGGTAAAGAACGCATGCCTCCCGATTACGGATAGTTAATAGTGAACTGTGCAGTGGCATTTGCCACACCTGCCGTTATCTGTGGCCGATCAACCAGAGCCTGATACTGCGCCGTAAACTTCAGCGTATTTGCTCCGGTCGCAAGCGTGGTGGTCGCTGAAGGCGTATTCAGTTTTACCTGTGTCGTGCCGTCATCTTCATTGATGCGCACAGCCACACCGGTTGCCACCCCCGTACCGGCATCCAGCGCCAGCAGCGTTGGATCTGACGCCGCGGTACCGCTGAAAGTGACCGTGGCTTTATCCGGCCCGCCGGCAGGACAATCGAGCACAATGGAGAATGAGGTTGCCTGAGACACATCACCGGGGTTGCCAAAGTTGGTGGTACTCACATCCCCCAGTGGCACCGTCTGGTTTGCACCGCTGCTGATATCACAGGCCGCCGCCTTAATGGCACCGGTAAAATTAATGGACACATTATCTGCGTGAGACAAAAAGCTCATGGCAATGCCCATTGTTGATTCATGTACGCTCCTTAATTTTTATCGTTTACTTTTCAGTTATGGCACTACTTACAGCCGGGTTATTATGTTAAAACTCATAAGGTTAGACTGTTAAATTACTGAATCAATATCTTTTAGTAAACAACAACCTTTACGCTTCGCGGTCGAACAGCGGTAACTATTGCATAAGGAAATACAGCGCTCACAGAATCCATCAACCGCCTGTTCAGTGCCCTGAAACCGTTTGCTGCCCCCTGCTCTTTTCCGCCCCGCAGGTTTTATTTCTCACCGTCTCCATACAAACGCGTGCTCTGGCTTGTCGACGCAGGCGGATTCAGTGTACTTCGTGTTTATGACGATTTTAAAATCAGCGTGTTAGAAGGACCGTCGGTGAATTAAAGTGGGATTCAGAAACCTGAAAAGTAGCCTCTGAACAATGCTCCGGTACTGAGAAGCCGTAAGGCTAAGTTGCTGGAACAGGAGGGCGGGACATGTTACTGGCCAGTAACCTGATACGGTGTGAGGTCACAAAGGCGGGGCACCTGAGGGGAAGTCTGGAAGCGCTGTTCATAACAAAACGCTCCGACCATCCAGGCCGAAGAAGTTCAGATATCAAAAAACCGCTATCCGGTTAACCGCCATGCTGCTCTGCTTAAGTGAACGGCATTACGCTTTTAGCGGGCTTTTTGTTTCTCCGCTTCACTTCATCCCATCCGGCGTAGTTCGTAGTATATTAACGTTATTCTTTGTCATCAGGTTTCGTTTATGTCCTACTCCATCGGTGAATTTGCACGACTGTGCGGAATTAACGCGACGACGCTCCGCGCCTGGCAGCGCCGCTACGGTCTGCTCAAGCCGCAGCGCACAGATGGCGGGCATCGTTTGTATAACGACGATGATGTCCAGCAGGCACTCAAAATTCTCGACTGGGTGAAAAAAGGTGTGCCAATTAGCCAGGTGAAACCGCTGTTGTCGCGCACTGGCGCACGCCAGACGAATAACTGGCTCACCTTGCAGGAAAACATGCTGCAACGTCTGAAAGAGGGAAAAATCGAGTCTTTACGCCAGCTCATTTACGATGCTGGCCGCGAGTATCCGCGCCCGGAACTGGTGAGCGAGGTGTTGCGCCCTTTGCGCAGTAAAGTCTCAGCCAACGTGCCGGCCATGATGACACTGCGCGAAATCCTCGACGGTATTATCATCTCCTACACCTCGTTTTGCCTGGAAGGTGATAAGCGTGCGCCTGGCGATAACTATCTGATTACCGGCTGGCATCTTACCGATCCCTGCGAAATCTGGCTTGAAGCGCTTCGTCGTACCGGACAGGGGCATCGCATTAATGTGCTTCCTGCGCCGCCCGTGACTCTGGCACCCGAGATTTTCCCCGAGCGTAAATGGCTGCTGGTGACCTCCGGAAAAATCACCGCCGCGCGCAAAAAACAGATAGAAGCCTGGCAACAACAGGTCCGTTTCCTCGACGTGATCACCCTGTAATTTCTTTCCCGGTCATTACCGTCAGGTTTGACATGCTGCTCTCTCAGGGCCGGCGTCCCTCTTTTTGCTATCACCAATAACATGTTGAATCTTATAAGATTAAAAAAATAATCCACCCAAAACTTGGACAAATTAAAGTCTTTGTGTAAGTTTTAATTATGCCATCACACAACGTGATTCCTGTTAGGGTAGGATTTATGCGTACACATCCCTTCGTTATCGACAGGTTTGTTGATTACTACAGCGGCCTGGACAAACAGCCCGTGGCATCACTTGCCACGCTCTACGCTGAGGATGCCATCCTTCTTGATCCTTTTGGCGAGCATAACGGGTTGTTTGCCATCCAGCGCTATTTCACGCACTTGCTGGCAAATGTGAACACCTGTCGCTTTACCATCGATCCGCCTTTGTGTGATACCCAACGTTTTGCCGTGACATGGACCATGCACTGGTCACATCCCCGTATTGCTGGCGGAGAAATATGCACTTTGCCGGGCTGCTCAATGGTCGAAACTCATAATGACAAGATTTTTCGCCAGCGAGATTACTACGACGCGGGTGAGATGATTTATGAGCATCTCCCGCTATTAGGCTGGGCCGTTCGCAGCGTAAAAAGGAGGGTTAGCCCATGATGACGATCCTCATTACTGGCGCGAGTTCCGGTATTGGCGAAGGACTGGCGAAATCATGGGCGGATGACGGCTGCAATGTTATTGCCTGTGGTCGCGATCCAGAACGGCTGCAACGTTTGAGTCAGTACCATGCCAATATCACGGTACGGCTGTTCGATATGACCGACCGGGGCTCCTGTCACCAGGCCCTCGCGGACTGTCATCCTGACCTGGTTATTCTCTGTGCGGGAACCTGCGAATACCTGGATCACGGATGGGTAGATGCTGCGCGGGTTGAACGGGTTATGACAACCAATTTTTTAGGCAGCGTTAACTGCCTTGAAGCACTTCAGTCACAGTTGGTTAGCGGGAACCGCGTTGTACTGGTGAGTTCGATGGCGCACTGGCTCCATTTCCCCAGGGCAGAAGCCTATGGCGCATCAAAAGCCGCACTCACCTGGTTTGCCAACTGCCTGCGTCTTGACTGGGAGCCAAAAGGGATTGCCGTGACCGTTGTTTCGCCGGGATTTGTTGATACCCCCCTCACCCGGAAAAACGACTTTCCAATGCCGGGCCAGGTTAGCGTGGCAGAAGCGGTTAATGCTATCCGTCATGGACTGGCGAAAGGGAAAAACCATATCGCCTTCCCGACAGGCTTTGGTGTGATGCTGCGTTTGCTGGCCGGACTACCTGATTGTCTGCAACACGCGCTGCTGCGCAGGATGGTGCGCTCATGAATATCGCTATCATTGGCAGTGGTATTGCCGGACTGACCTGCGCATGGCGTCTGGCGGGACATCATCAAGTTACCCTTTTTGAAGCGGAGCCGACCCCTGGCGGGCACACCGCGACGGTAGATGTCACCACGCCGCAGGGGAATTTCGCCATTGATACCGGGTTTATTGTCTACAACGACCGGACCTATCCGCGTTTTATGGGCTTGCTGAGCGAACTGGGTATTCAGGGTCAGAAAACGCAGATGAGTTTTTCGGTGCATAATCCGCTAAGCGGTCTGGAATACAGTGGCCATACGCTCACCTCACTGTTCGCGCAGCGTCGCAACCTGATGAACCCCGCATTCTGGGGCATGCTCAAAGAGATTGTCCGTTTTAACCGTCTGGCAAAACAGGCGTTAAATGGGGCAGATGCAACTGCGACGCTACAGGCCTTCCTCGACCAGCACCACTTCAGCGCGTTTTTTGCCCGCCATTACATTCTGCCGATGGGCGCGGCAATCTGGTCATCTTCACTTTCGGAGATGCGCCGTTTTCCTCTGCCCTTATTCTTGCGCTTCTTCGAACATCATGGCCTGCTGGAGATCTGGGATCGCCCACAATGGTATGTGGTGCCGGGAGGATCGCGGGAGTACATCCGCGCCATGTTAGCCCGGTTAGACGATCGTCTGACGCTGCGCCTCAATGCCCCTGTTCAGCAGGTTATTCGCCACGATAACGGCGTCAACATCGCGCTGGCGGCATCCACCCACACCTTCGATCAGGTGATTTTCGCCTGCCACTCTTCACAGGCGCTGGCCATGCTTGCAGACGCGACGCCGGTGGAGCGCGACGTGCTGGGGGCAATTGGCTGGCAGCGCAATGAAGTGGTGTTACACAGCGATCGCCGCTGGCTGCCGGTTCGTGAACGCGCGTGGGCAAGCTGGAATTATCGTCTCAGCGCGCAGGATCAGGCCCGCGCCTGCGTCACCTATAACATGAACATTCTTCAGGGATTACCAGAAAATAGCCCTCTGTTCTGCGTGACGCTCAATCCGGATATGCCGGTTGACGAGCGATATGTCTGGAGACGCTTCGTCTATGAGCATCCGTTGTTTAATCCTGAAAGCTGGCGGGCGCAGGCTCGCCGCAGCGAGATTAACGGTCTGCGCCGGAGCTGGTTCTGCGGTGCCTACTGGTATAACGGCTTTCATGAAGATGGCGTTCGCAGCGCGCTGGATGTGGTTCAGGGAATTGCCGACGGAGAGGGGCGCTAAGATGAACAGTTGCCTGTACCGGGGCGTATTGCGCCACCGTCGCCTCCACCCTGCCCTGCACCAGTTTTGCTACCAGGTGTTTATGGCATGGCTTGATCTGGATGAACTGGAACAGTTGCCTGCCGTTGGCGTTCAACGCAATCACTTTTCAGCGGCGGCTTTTTATGATGCGGATTACCCGCTGGGAACGCCGTTGAAAGAGAACGCGCTTAACCGGCTTGCCAGCCTGACGGGGGATCGTCCCGATGGCCGGGTGATGCTTCTGACGCAACTGCGTTATTGCGGTTTTCATTTTAACCCGGTCAATTTTTACTACTGCTATGACCGCGCCCTGCGTCTGCGCTGGGTGCTGGCGGAAGTCCGCAATACGCCGTGGAATGAACGTCACTACTATGCCGTAGACGCGAAGGAAATGCGCCCGCTGCAGAAATCCTTTCATGTGTCTCCGTTTAACCCGATGGACATGGTCTATCACTGGCGGTTTAACCCTCCCGGCAAAACGCTGCATATGCACATTGAGAACCATCAGGCGGTTAAAGTTTTTGATGCCACGCTGATGCTTAAACGCGAACCGCTGACACAGGCCAGCCTGCGCTCACTGCTGCGACGTCTGCCGTTGATGACCGTTAAAACGCTGTGTGCCATTTACTGGCAGGCGCTGCGGCTGTGGCTCAAGCGAGTGCCTCTCTATAACCACCCTGCAAGCAGGAGTGAACGATCATGACCGATCCCGCCTTTGCGCTTGAACCCGATATTCCGCGCAACCTGCGTCTTGCGCGCTGGCTTCTTTTCCGTGTTCTGAGCGGCATCCGCGAGGGTTCACTCACGGTACAGGAAGGGGCGCAAACCTTTCATTTTGGCGATGTCTCCGCTGAGCTGCGCGCCGAAGTGCACATTGTCTGCCCAACGGTGTACTGGCGGGTGTTGACTGGCGGAAGCCTGGCGGCGGCGGAAACCTGGATGGATGGGCTATGGGAAACACAGCAGTTAACGCCATTACTGCAACTCTTCGCGCTCAACAGCAGCCTGCTGAGTCGGCTGGAAAGCGGGTTTCACTTGCTGGGAAAACCCCTTGAGCGACTGCGTCACTGGACTCGCCGCAATCATCGTCGTCAGGCAAGAGACAACATTGCCGCACATTACGATCTCGGCAACGCCTTTTATGCGCACTTTCTTGATGAAGATTTGCTCTATTCCAGCGCCCTGTTCACCGCCCCAGAGCTGTCGCTGTCGCAGGCTCAGCACGCAAAAATGGCGCGACTGTGCGAACAGCTTGCGCTGACGGCCACTGATCACCTGCTGGAAATCGGTACCGGCTGGGGGGCAATGGCGGAATACGCCGCACGCCATTACGGATGCCGGGTGACCACCACGACCCTGTCTCAAGAACAGTTTACGTGGGCGACCGCGCGCATTGCCCGCGCAGGTTTGCAGGATAAGGTAACGGTGCTGCTGTGCGACTACCGCGACCTGACCGGGGAATTCGACAAACTGCTCTCAGTTGAAATGATTGAAGCCGTCGGGCAGCGCTATCTGCCTGATTTCTTCCGGACCTGCCAGGCGCGACTGCGTCCCGGGGGACGGATGGTGATTCAGGCCATAACCATTCAGGATCAGCGCTATCGCGATTACAGCAAAAGCGTCGATTTTATTCAGCGTTATATCTTTCCGGGCGGTTTTTTACCCAGTATCACCGCGATGAGCGTCCTGATGACAAAGCACACCGATTTCGTCGTGCGTAACCTTTTTGATTTGGGGCCAGACTACGCGCGGACGCTTACTCACTGGCGGCAACGGTTTGTTCATGCCTGGCAGGAGATTGAAAAACTGGGTTTTGACGAGCGTTTTCGCCGCATGTGGCTCTACTACTTCGGCTACTGTGAAGCCGGTTTTAACGCCCGCACGATAAGCGTGGTGCAACTCACGGCAGAGCGAGTATGAACCGCCACCTGCGTATGTTTATCTTTGCCATCGGATTCGATCTGTACTGGATTCTGGTGGTGTTATTTCGTGAACGCGGCCTGGCGCTGTGGCTGGCGCTGGCTATTCTGGCCTGTTTCTTATTGCCGTTAGCACAACGCATATCTGCGTTAGCGCTGGCAGCGGCAGGCAGTGGCCTGGATGCGCTATGGGCGCTTACGGGATTAATCGATTTTCAGGGAAATGCGCTCCTGCCGTTATGGATGGTTGCGCTCTGGCTGATGTTTGCTGCCCTCTGGACGCACTTAACCTGTTCGACCCGCTTGCCGGGATGGCTTCTGGTGCTGATGGCAACCTGCGGCGGACCGGTTGCCTGGGTGTTCGGTAAACGTCTGGGCGCCGTCACCTTTCTGGAGCCGACATTTATCGTCGTCGGTTTAATGGCGGCGGGATGGCTGGTACTGATGCTGTTTTTTCATATTTTCATGGAGAAACGACAATGAAATCGTCCTTACTGATGCTGTTGTGGTTAACCGCCATTGCGCTGCCCGCCGGGGCTGCCGACTGGTTAAGCTGGCGTAACGTCGGCAATGCGACACTCACCTGGGGGCCGTTCACGCTCTATACCTCCCGGTTACTGACGCCGGATGGTCGATATCACGGGCTTGAGCAAAATCAGGCGCTGATTATCACCTATCAACGCAACATCGACCGCCTGGAACTGGTCAATGCCACCCGCGCGCAGTGGAAGGCGCAAGGCATCCTGGCGCGCGAAGCACAAAGCCAGTCGTGGCTGAACATGCTGGAGCAGACGTGGCCTGATGTTTCACCCGGCACCCAACTGGCTTTCGTGCTAAACGATAAACAGGGACAATTCTGGTATCGCGCCTCAGCAATGCAAAAAACCTTTATTCCGCTTGGTCCGCTTCAGTCGGCAACGTTCAGTGCAAACTTTCTTGCCATCTGGCTCGGTTCCCGGACGCAATATCCAGAGCTACGCCAGCAGCTTACCGGAGGTGAAAAATGAAACGTTTAGTGATGCTGAGCCTGCCACTCATGATGCAACTGGCAGGCTGTAGCGCCGATGTCACCGACTATCGCCAGCAGCAGCCATCGCTGGATATTTTTCAGTATTTTCAGGGCGCAACGCAGGCCTGGGGGATGGTTCAGGATCGCAGCGGCAAACAGCTTCGTCGCTTCCATGTTGAAATAAACGGCGCTGTCGTGGGCGATACATTAACCCTCAGCGAACAATTTCTCTATGACGACGGTGAGAAGCAGCAACGGGTATGGCATATCCGTCGGCTCAGCGACAATCGTTATGAAGGCACAGCCAACGATATCGAAGGCGTGGCGAAGGGAACTGCGGCAGGAAACGCGTTTAACTGGCATTACAGCATGAATGTGAAAGCCAGCGGCAGAACCTGGCTGTTGCATTTTGATGACTGGATGTACCTACAGGATGGTAACCATCTGTTTAATAAAACCGAGATGAAGAAGTTCGGCTTTACCGTCGGCACGGTAACCCTCTTCTTCTCCCGAAAAACGCAATAGCGAGGAGAACGCCATGAAAACGCAACCCGTAATTGGAATCAGTGGCTGTTTAACGGGTGCTGCCGTTCGCTTTGATGGCGGGCACAAACGCGCCGATTTCGTGATGGACAGGTTGTCCCGGTGGGTGACATTTCGTCCGGTGTGTCCGGAAATGGCGATTGGCCTGCCCGTCCCGCGACCGGCGCTGCGCCTGGTACTAACCACGACCGGGGACATTCGCATGCGTTTTAGCCACGCGCCCCACGAAGACGTGACCGAAAAAATGGCCGATTTCAGCAGCCGTTATCTGACCGGTTCAGGGGAACTGTCTGGCTTTATCGTCTGTGCAAAGTCCCCCAGTTGTGGCATGGAACGTGTACGTTTATATGATGAAAAAGGCAATCGTGGGCGCAAAGACGGAGTGGGATTATTTACCGCCGCGCTGATGGAGAAATATCCCTTACTGCCTGTGGAAGAAGATGGTCGTTTGCATGACCCGGTACTGCGCGAAAATTTCGTTGAGCGGGTCTTCGCGTTGCACGAGCTACACTGTCTGCACAAAAATGGTCTGACACGTCGCGCATTACTGGATTTTCATAGTCGTCATAAACTGCAACTGCTGGCCCACCACCAGGCAGGATACCGGGACATTGGCCCGTTCGTGGCTTCTTTGCACGAGTGGGAAGATCTGGAGGCCTTCTTTGCTGTGTATTGTGAAAAACTGATGGCGATCCTGAAAAAGCCCGCTTCGCGAAAAAACCATACTAACGTGTTGATGCACATACAGGGCTATTTTCGTAATCAGTTGAATGCCCGCCAGCGCGGCGAGTTACGCGAGGTGATCCTGAATTACCGCGCCGGGATGCTGCCAATACTGGCCCCTATGACGCTACTGAAGCACTATCTTGCGGAATACCCGGACAGCTATCTGCTGACGCAAAATTACTTCGATCCTTACCCGCAGGATTTAGCGCTGCGTCTGACGGTGAATTAAAAAGTAATGCCCGATGGCGCAAGCTTATCGGGCCTGGAGAGATTGTATAACCTATTGATCTGCTGTGGGCTCTGTGCCGTTAAATTCCGACCTGCCCATGACTGATCTTGACCGGCATTCCGGAGCGGCGGTTGAGGGCTTCATTGACGCGATTCGCATCCACACCTTCTCCGCCCATAAAACTCCGCATCACCGGCGTAACAGACAATGGCACTCGCTTATCCGACTCATATTCCGCACGATTGCGCGACAGCGGTTCGTGAACTTCAATCCAGCGGCTACCGTCTGGTTCTGTCGTGGTTTTCACTGGCTGATCGATAATCTGCACGCGCGTCCCCACCGGCACATTCTGGAACAGATATTCGATATCATCGTTGCGCAGACGAATGCAGCCCTGACTCACGCGCAACCCAATACCAAAGTTGGCGTTTGTGCCATGAATGGCATACAGCTTGCCGATATAGATGGCATACAGCCCCATCGGGTTATCAGGACCGGCGGGAACAAACGCCGGCAGGCTCTCCCCCCTTTTCGCGTATTCACGACGGGTATTCGCGGTCGGCGTCCAGCTCGGCGCTTCCTGCTTACGCTCCACCCGGGTCACCCAGTTGCGCGGCGTTTCTCGCCCGGCCTGGCCAATGCCAATCGGTAAAATCTCGACGGTATTGCTCTCTTTCGGGTAGTAATACAGACGCATCTCCGCCACATTGATCACAATCCCCTCCCGCACGGTGGCAGGCAGAATGATCTGTTGCGGCACGATAAGCGTCGTTCCCGATTTCGGCAGGAACACGTCCACATCCGGGTTCGCTTCCAGCATATTACTCAACCCTTGCCCGTACTGTGCGGCAAAGGCTTCCAGCGGTTGCGTATTCTTGTCGGGAACGGTGATCGTTAGCGGATTTCCGACCAGACGACTGCCCTCAGGTGGCAGTGGATAGCTGACAGCCAGCGCGCTCTGGCTTGCAAGCAGCATGAATAATGAGCAGAACAGTTTTAAACGAGGCAACATTTCCCTTTCCTCAGTCGCGTCAGATGTGAGGCAAATTATAGCGTTTTTATCGCTGTTTAACCTCACTCCTCTGCCATCAGCCTGGCTCTTTGCCGTCTGGCAGCACAATATTACTGGCCGCCAGTTGTCCCATGTTGCTGTACATCGCGCAGGCGGCTTCAACGATTGGCATCGCCAGCGCGGCGCCGCTCCCTTCCCCCAGACGCATACCCATATTGAGATACGGATCCAGCGCCAGATGTTCCAGGGCAATTCGCGCCCCTTTTTCCGCAGAAAAGTGCGAAGGAATCAGATAGGGTTTAATTTCCGGGGCTATCTGACAGGCGGCCAGCGCCGCAGAATAAGAGAGGAAGCCATCCAGCAACACCGGTAATCCGCAGGATGCAGCGCCCAGCATTACCCCCGCCATACCGACCAGATCAAACCCCCCGACTTTCGCCAGTACGTCAACGCCATCACGCGGATGGGGTTGATTAACCGCAATGGCGCGCCGTACCACATCAACCTTATTGCCCACGCGAGAAAGTGGCAGGTTAGCGCCAATCCCCACCACCTCTTGTGCGTCACTGCCCGTCAGAACGCTGACAATCGCCGCCGCAGGGGTGGTGTTCGCCATGCCCAACTCCCCCACGCCAAACAGCGTCACGCCGCTTTGCGCCAGTTCTCGGGTATAACGGATCACTTCCAGAAGCAGCTCTTCTGCCTGGCTACGGCTCATCGCCGGACCGGTGGCGATATTCCCGCAGCCTCGCGCCACGCGCATATTCACCACGCCAGGAATCGGATCGGCGTCAATCCCCACATCAATGACATGAACCTTCGCGCCCGCCTGCGCCGCCAGCACGCAGACGCCGGTCGTGCCACGGGTCATGTTAGCCGCCTGAATCGCGGTCACCACCTTCGGTGAAACAGCGACCCCTTCATCCCAGACGCCGTGATCGGCACACATCACCAGCAGCGCTTTTCCATCCACATGCGGTACGCCCTTTAAGCCAGGCATACCCGCCAGTTGAACAGCCAGTGCTTCCAGTCGTCCGAGGCTTCCCGGCGGCTTAAGTAAACCATCGATGTGCTGTTGTGCCCGTGCCATTGCGCCACTGTCCATCGGTGGAATTTCGCGGAGTAAAGCGGTTAAAGTCTGCATATGCGTTCTCATTGTGTTGGCTGACTCACAGCAGAGCCAGCAGGAAGATCAGCTCACCAAGTTCTATTGCCGCACCTAACGTATCGCCGGTTTGCCCACCCAGCGTGCGTTTTAACAGTTGCCCCAGCAGGAAGACAGACACTATCGTCACGACCAGCGCCGCTACCCCCTGCATGCCCGGCAGCAGGACCGCCGCCAGAATTGCCGCCAGCCCCAGGGTAAAACAGGTTTGCGTTCCCGTGACATGGCCGATAAACACATTGCCCAGCCCCTCCTCACGGGCGTAGCGATGGCGATACATCAACAACACCGCCGTCCCGCGCCCCACCGCACAGGCCGCCGCCAGCGCCGCCAGCATTGGCGTCCCCCGCAGCGCCAGCTCGCTTATCACCAGCACTTTCGCCAGCAGGACAAAAATCAGCGCCAGACCACCGTGGGTGCCAAGTCGGCTGTCTCGCATAATCTTCAGCATGCGCTCGCGGCTGCGGGCGGAAAACACCCCGTCGCAAGTGTCTGCCAGCCCATCAAGATGAAAACCGCCGGTCATCAGAGCCAGCGCTAACACGGTAAAAAGCGCCGCCAGCGGGGTGCCGCACCAGAGCTGAAAAAGCATAAACACCAGCCCACTCAGCGCACCGAGCAGCAGGCCAATCAGCGGAAAAGTGACAATGCCTCGCGAATACTGCTCAAACTCCAGTCCCTGCGACCAGCGCACCGGAACGGGTAAACGCGTAATAAAAGAGAGCATTGCCCAGAACAACTTACTCATTTAATTTTGACTCCAATGCCTGATACCACCAGCCACACCTCGTCCGCCGCTGCCGCCAGTCGCTGGTTCACGCGCCCGGCAATGTCCCGAAAGTGCCGCGCCAGACGGTTTTCCGGCACGATCCCCATCCCGACTTCGTTGGTCACCAGCACCACCTTTGCCGGGCATCGCTGACAGGCCGCAATCAGCGTCTGGATTTCCGCCTCAATTGCCCTCTCCAGGGCTGCGTAGTCCCAGCTATCCGGATCACTGTCACCGCCAAACGCAAACAGCAGATTCGTGACCATCGTGGTAATACACTCCAGCAAAATCGCCTCATCCGGCGCATTATCCACGGTGATCAGTTCATCAAGATGCTGCCAGCATTCGGCGGTACGCCAGTGCGCAGGCCGCCCGTCGCGATGATGCTGAATACGCGCGGCCATCTCCTCATCGAAGATTTGCGATGTCGCGATATACAGCACCTGCGGATTGTCAGCAATTAAGGCTTCAGCATGACGACTCTTACCGCTGCGCGCGCCGCCGGTTACCAGAATCATCATACGGACTCCCGGTGTTGCTGCATGATGGTATAAATTTTCTCAATATCGATGTGTTGTCGCATCGCATCCGCCAGCAGATCAAACTGCTGTGATTTATATTGCGCGTAATGAAAAGTGGAATCCAGGGGAGCCAGCCCCTTACGTACTCGCAGGCCATTGACCAGCGCGCGCGTAAAGTCATCGCTGTCAAACAGGCCATGCAGATACGTGCCAAACGCCAGTCCGTCAGCGGTTACCGCGCCATCGGCGACATTTTCACCGTGTTTCTCAAGGTGCATTACCGACCGGCAATCTCCGTTAAGCACCGTTTCGCCCATATGAATTTCATAGCCCCGGACCGCCAGACCGGACGCCGCAGATAGCCAGTCCGGCAGCGCCGATGCCATGCTTGCCGTCACCCGCGTCGTGGTTTTGTGCCGGGCAAAATGGGTTACCGTATCGAGCAGCCCCAGCCCCGGCAGCGTGCCGAGTCCTGACTCAACGTCATCGATAATGGTTTCGCCCAGCATCTGATAGCCGCCACAAATGCCAAACACCGGGACGTGATGCTGGTGCGCCTGCAATACCGCGTGGGCCATCCCGCTTTCACGTAGCCACACCAGATCGCCGAGCGTATTTTTACTGCCCGGCAGGATCACCAGGTCAGCATCAGCCAGTTCCTGTGGATGGCGGACGTACCGCACGCGCACATCGGGTTGCGCCGCCAGCGCGTTAAAGTCGGTGAAATTAGAGATATGCGGGATCTGTACCACGGCAATCGTGATATCGCGTTTTTCCGTACGGCGGTATTTGCCTGTCTGAAGCGCCACGCCGTCTTCATCTTCAAGATCCACTTCCAGCCAGGGCATCACGCCCAGCACCGGAACGCCCGTCAGGTTTTCAATCTGTTCGATACCGGGAGTGAGCAGCGCCACGTCACCGCGAAACTTGTTGATGATCACCCCCTTCACCCGCGCGCGCTCGTGTTCGTGCAGCAGCGCCAGCGTGCCGTAAATAGAGGCGAACACGCCGCCGCGATCGATATCAGCGACCAGGATCACCGGGCATTGCGCCATCTCGGCCATGCCCATATTGACGATATCGCGGTCGCGCAGGTTAATCTCCGCCGGACTGCCGGCCCCTTCCAGCACCAGCGCCTCATACTCCCCGGCCAGGCTCTGGTAGACCGCGAGGATCTGTTCGCGCAGGCGCGGCTTGTACTGGTGATAGCTCACCGCGTCCATGCTGGTCGCCACCTGCCCCATCAGGACCACCTGCGCCTGACGGTCGCTGGTGGGCTTGAGCAAAATCGGGTTCATGCGGACATCCGGGGCGATCCCTGCCGCTTCGGCCTGGAAAATCTGCGCCCGGCCCATCTCTTTGCCATCCGGCGTAATGCCGGAGTTCAGCGCCATATTCTGTGATTTAAACGGCGCGGTACGCAGCCCATCCTGATGAAAAATGCGGCACAATCCCGCCACCAGCACGCTTTTACCGACGTCTGACGCCGTCCCTTGCAACATAATGGCCTGCGTCATGACGCCTCCTTAACCGCGCGTTGTCGCATACACCGGAAAAATTCATCTTCTGTTTTGCACAGCGGCATACCTAACTGTGCGTGCAATTTCACCAGCCAGGGTTGCGTTAACCCGGCCTCTTCAATCAGTTCCGTGCGGGCAAAAACCTCGCCCGGTTCACCGTGCGCCAATACTTCGCCATGACGCAAAACGTAGACCGCATCGCTGACTTCATAAATCAGATCAATATCGTGACTGGAGATCACCACGTGATTCCCCTGCGCCACGATGCGTTTGATAATCTCAATCATCTGGGCGCGTCCGGAAGGATCCAGTCCCGCCGTGGGTTCATCCAGCAACAGATATTTCGCCCGTAGCACCAGCGCCCCGGCAATGGCCACCCGTTTCTTCTGTCCGTGGCTTAAGCACTGAATCGGCTGCTGGCGGAAAGGGTGCGCATCGACAAGGGTTAGCGCTTCGTCGACGCGACGGGCAATTTCAGCCTCCTCCACGCCAAGATTGCGCAGGCTGAAGGCGATATCGCTGTCGATATCGGTGTAGAAAATTTGCTGATCGGGATCCTGAAACACGGTCGCCACCTGCTGGCGCAGCGCCAGCAAGCCGCGTTTGCTGTAGTCCAGTGGTTTTCCCTGCCACAGTACCGCGCCCTGCTGCGGTCGCAGTAAGCCACTCAGATTCATAAACAGGGTGGATTTTCCACAGCCGTTGGCGCCCACCAGTCCGGTGACGGCATGCTGAGAAAAATCCAGCGTCAACCCTTTAAGTACCTGCGCCTCCTGATAACGAAACCAGAGTTCGGTGGTGGCAAGCATGCTTTTCCTTACAGGTGAAAATCACCCTGATACAATTTGATATCTAACGTCGCCGCCATTTGCTGATAGCGAATCAGCACCCGGGTAAACAAAACACCCACCAGCATCGCCAGCGAGCGATAGCCATTCGACAAACTACGATAGCCAAAACGCAGCGTTTGCGCGCGATGAATTGCCATCGCTTCATCTAACAGAATAAAAATAAAGCGCCAGGTGAGCAGGATCTGTTCCGTCAGCAGTCGCGGCACCCGCGCCCGTTTCAGCAGTAAAATCAGTTGCGGAAACGGTAAATTGAGCACCAGCCAGAACGTGGCGGCCAGCGCCGCCAGGCTGCGCCAGAACGTCTCACTGGCGGTATGCAGCCCCGACGCTGTCACGCCCAGCCAGTAATTTCCGAGCGGAACACTGACCAGCAGCGTTTGTGGGTCACTGCTGACGCTAAACAAAATCGTCACCACGCCGACCAGCAAAAAGCCAAACGGCAGCGCCATCCAGCGACACCAGCGGCGCAAAGAGATGCGTAGCAGCCAGCAGGTTAGCCCGGCAATCAGCGCCAGTTCAATCCCCTGCCCCCATGCCGGCAGGGTAAAGGCCAGAATCATCAATAGCAGCCAGAACAGGAACTTACGCTCTGGTGCGACGTGAAACCAGCGGCTCTGGTAGCTCAGTCGATCAAGCCCGGTCATCACGGCGTTGTCTGCCTTTGGTGTAGCCCAGAATATAGAAAATCACCGCCGCGCCGAGCGATCCCTGAAGCGTGAACAGCAGGCTTTCAATTTCCCCGCTCGCCGGTTCGTACAACGGCTGGAACCACGGCTCATAATGCGGGGCAACCACCTGAATCTGGCTTTCCGCCTCGCCGTCTGAGCCACCAAACTCTCCGCCGTGGTTGATAAAAAACGGCAGAATGACCAGGGCAATCACCATAGCTAACAAAATCAGCGTCTTTTTCATGTTAGTGTCCTTGCGCGGTTATCAGTTGTCGTTTCGTTAACTGGTCATAAATCATCACCGTTAACAGCCCTTCCGCGATGGCAATTGGGATCTGCGTCAGGCAGAAAATGCCCATGAATTTGATGACAGAACCGGTGGCCCCCGCTTCGGGATCCGGGAAAGCGACACCCAGTTGTACCGAGGTCACGAAGTAGGTCACCAGATCCGCCAGCATGGCACAGAGGAAGACGCCCACATCACGACGAATTCCGGCGCGACAGGCCATTTTCCACACCATGTAGCCAACAACCGGCCCAATCACCGCCATCGACATGCCGTTCGCGCCGAGCGTCGTTAAACCACCGTGCGCCAGCAATAGCGCCTGGAACAGCAGTACGATAGCGCCGAGAACCGCCACCACGCCCGGACCAAACAGGATAACCGCCAGCCCGACGCCGGTCGGATGTGAACAACTTCCTGTCACCGACGGAATTTTCAGCGCAGAGAGTACGAAAATAAACGCCCCGCACAGCGCCAGCAGGACTTTCTGATGGCTGTCATCCATCACGATCTGGCGCAGGCGCACCAGTCCGTACCACAGGCATGGTAAAAACAGCAGCCACCATGCCAGCGCCCACATCGGCGGTAAAAACCCTTCCATAATGTGCATGGCAAACGCCTGCTCCGGCACAATCATCAGCAATAGCGCCGCAGCCAGACCACTGAATGACAGCTGTTTTAGCTGTTGTTCGAGTTTCATTGTGCATACTCCCACTGTTTGTTGACCAGGATGGTCGAGAAATAAGGCAACGGCCGATCGTCGCTGACCTCGTTGAGATGCCGCCAGCACTGCTCTCCAGGGAGAGTGGCTTCGGACATCATCAGCGCGCAGTCCAGTAATCCGGCCTGATCCAGCAACGCCTTAATACGCGCAAAGCGACCATACACTTTCATTAACACCAGACTGTCGTGTTGACGCAGCGCCTGGGCGATTTCCGCTTCCGGCGCGGTACAGGAGATGACCGCCAGCGACTGTTGTTCCATTGCCAGCGGCGTTTTAGATCGTGCGGCAATGGCGGCAAACGACGTCACGCCGGGGACTATCTCCAGCCAGTCAGGACAACCGATACGCTGTAGCAAAAAGACCCAGGTACTGAACAACATGGCATCACCGAGAGTGATAAATCCCACCTGTTTACCTGCTTTCACTTCCCGAATCAGCGCAAGCGCGACCTCATCCCAGACCGCCTCTTTCTCCGCGCTGTCGGCGCTCATCGGAAAGTGACAACAGCGCACTTCGGTATTGTCGCCGATATACTCGCGCACAATGGAAAGCGCCAGGCTGTCGCCGCCTTTACGTCCCGCCGGGGCATAAAGAATGTCCAGTGACTCCAGAATGCGGGAGGCGCGAACGGTAATCAGATCGGCGGCACCTGGGCCGGTGCTAAGCGCGTAGAGCTTGCCACTCATGCCGCCTCCTCCATCGCCACGCTCAGCGCCTGTTGCAGGTGGGCAACGAACATTGCGCGTACCGCCGGATTTTCACCCAGACCGCTCAGCCACGGCGTTGCCGTAATCCCCGCCGCATTGAACAACGTTTTCCATGAGTCGTCTTCATCAGACGCCATGTCGTTGATGGCGTGATCGCCTGCCACCAGCATCAGCGGCATCAGGTGAACCGCTTTAATGCCCTCTTTGCTGAGACTCTCAATCAAAATGTCGACTTCCGGATAGCTCTCCACCGCGCCGACGCGCGCCGGAAATTGTTGCGCGATCATCATATGATCGAGACACGCGTATGCGGCAAAGGCGTGATGGCTGGCGCCGTGGCCCATAAACACCACTTTTTCGTTATCGCCAAGCACAGGCATTTGCTGCTGCAAGGCTTGCATCAACTGCGCATAATCATCATGGCTACTCAGCAGCGGCACACCTAACGTCAGTCGGGTAAACAGCGGACGCATGCTCTGCACTTCCCGGACAATTTTTTCGTATTCATCGCCGTTAATGATGTGCAATGACTGAATCGCCACATCCTGATAGCCCTGCTCAGCGAGCTTTTGCAGCGCCTGTAACGGCGTGTCAATCGCAATACCGTCACGCTGTTTCAACTTGCGGATGATCATCCCGGAGGTAAACGCGCGAAACAACGTGCGGTCGGGACAACTGGCGGCCAGATCGCGCTCGCAGGCCACAATGTTTTTCTCACAGGTATCGTGATAGCTGGTGCCAAAGCTAACCACCAGAAGCGCTTTTTTCATGTTATGACTCCTTAAGCAGCGGCCAGCCAGCGTTCCAGACGCTGCGCAAATGCGGCCTGACTTTCCAGTAATTCATCGCCCGTCACCAGCGGCGCCGGACGGGTAATCACGATGCAGGGGATGCCCGCATCCAGACAGGGGTGAACCTTTTCCTGATAACCTCCTTCCGCGCCAGACGCTTTGGTTATCACGACGTCAGCCTGACACTGACGGTAAAGCGCCGCGTTGAACTCCGCGCTAAACGGCCCGCAGAGCGCGAAAATCTCCCCGACGCCAAAACCGAGATCGGCGCACTGTTGAATGACATCGGCGACCGGCAAGACGCGGGCAAGCAGCGTTTTCTCCGGTAAAGCCGCACGCCATAACGCCAGATCTTTACTTCCCGTGGTCAGTAACACCCGCTTACCGAAGCGCCGGGCGACGGTGCATGCCTCGTCGATGCTCTGCACGGTAAAGAGCAGCGGATGCGTCAGGTCACCGAGCTGTTCCGGACGCTGATAGCGGCTCAGCAGCACACCTGCCTGCTCACAGGCATGCAAGATGTTGCGGCTCACCACGTCAGCATAGGGGTGCGAGGCATCAATAACCCAGCGCGTCCGGTTCTCCTTCAGCCAGTTCACCATCTGCTCTTGCTCCAGCCGACCGCAACGTACCTGGCCTTTGATCTCACCCGCCAGTTGTTTCCCGGTTGGCGTCGCCACTGACAAGGTGTACGCCACATTAGCCGCATCCAGTTGCTGGCACAGTGCGCGGGCATCGCTGGTGCCGCCTATCACCAGCACATCGCCGGCATTCACAGCACGTAGCCTCGCGGTGTGATCATCAACCCATCCTGCACGTACGTCGTTTTATTGCCGACAATCACCAGACTGGTCATGTCCACCGGCTCAAAGTCCATTTCCCCCAGGGTGGTAAGCCATTTTTCCTGCTTTTTGCGCCCGGCCGATTTCACCACGCCCACCGGCGTCTGCCCGCTTTTACTGGCGGAAAGCAGTTCAAAGGCGCGCGCCAGATGCCCTTCACGACCGCGACTGCGCGGGTTGTAGAAACAGATCACGAAATCAGCTTCTCCGGCCGCAATAATGCGTTTTTCAATAACCGGCCACGGCGTCAGCAAATCACTCAAACTGATGTGGCAAAAATCGTGCATCAGCGGCGCGCCGAGCAGCGAGGCGGCGGCGATACTGGCCGTCATCCCTGGGATCAGACGGACCTCAATGTC
>OKVW01000495.1_pt1 | contig 22767 bp, 25 predicted proteins | sample 1606991 | NCBI WGS metagenome assembly OKVW01 (sample SAMN03281021, study PRJEB24777) | human gut metagenome | isolation source: fecal sample PR177 from 1 month old male Malay infant, vaginal delivered...
TTCCCAGTCCCTTCAGAACATTTTGGCCAATAAGGTGGCTGAGCTGACGGAGACTGTGAACATGATGAGCGCCGACAACATGGAACAGATTCTAAAGCTCCTGGAAAATGCCCGCATGGTCCAGCTGGCGGCTGTGGGCAACACAACGCCGGTGGCCATGGACGGAGCCTTTAAGTTCAACCAGCTGGGAATACCGGCGGTGGCCGGGGAGGTGTGGGAGAGCCAGGCGGCCTTCACATTTAACCTGGGCCCGGAGGACGTGGTGCTGATCATATCCAATTCCGGCATGTCCCGGCGCCTGCTGGCCATGGCTCAGGGAGCCAAAGAAAACAAGTGCACGTTGATTGTCATTACCAACAACCCATCCTCCCCCTTAGCGCAGATCAGCGACTACCGGATCATCACTGCCACCAGGGAAAAGCTATTGACCGAGGAGTTCTGGTTTTCCAGGGTTACGGCCACCACTGTGATCGAAATCCTTTACCTCCTGCTGATGGCAGGCAAGAAGGACGCTGTGGAGCACATCCGACGCCATGAACGCGTGATTTCACCAGATAAACAGTAAGCATACTGCACAAAAATGGAGCTGCTTTTAGCGATAAAAAGCCGCTCCATTGTGCGTTTTGATGAAACAGTACAAGAAATGTATTTTCACGAAAAATACTATTGACGAAAAAACAATATCGTATTATGATTATTGCAGAGATAAGAAACAAATTTTCATATAAAAAAGGAGAGGCGATATATGATTTACACAGTAACCTTTAATCCGGCGCTGGACTATGTAATCAAAGTAAATCATTTCACGCTGGGGCAGGTAAACCGCACGGTACAGGAGAACATCTTCTATGGGGGAAAGGGCATCAATGTATCGGCGCTGCTGGCGAATCTGGGGTATGACTCCACTGCCCTGGGCTTTGTGGCGGGTTTTACCGGTGAGGAGATTGAAAAGGGCGTAGGGCGCCTGGGCTTTCAGTCTGATTTCATCCGCGTTGAAAGAGGAATGTCACGAATCAATGTCAAGCTTAAGTCCGATGACGAGAGCGACATCAACGGCATGGGGCCTGAGATCACAGCCCAGGACGTGAAGCAGCTGTTTGCACAGCTGGAGCGCCTGACAGGCGGCGATGTGCTGGTGCTGTCCGGCAGTATACCTGCATCCATTGACGATGATATCTATGAACGGATCATGGAACGGCTGGATGGTCGGGGGGTCCGCATCGTGGTGGACGCAGAGAATGACCTGCTGCTCAACGTGCTGAAATATCATCCCTTCCTTATTAAGCCCAACAATTATGAGCTGGGCCAGATGTTCGGCGTCACCCTCACCGGCGAGGATGAGATCGTCACATATGCCAGGAAGCTGCAGTCCATGGGCGCGTCCAATGTGCTGGTCTCCATGGCAAAGGACGGAGCTATCCTGGTGGCTGAGAACGGCCAGGTATTCAGGCAGGCTGTGGCCAGGGGAAAGGTGAAGAATTCCGTGGGCGCGGGAGACTCCATGGTGGCCGGCTTCATAGCCGGTTATCTGGAACGGGGCCAGTATGAATATGCACTGAAGCTGGGAACTGCCTGCGGCGGAGCCACGGCGTTTTCCGACGGAATCGGGACCAGGGAAGAGATCGAACGCCTGCTTGATACATTATGAGAATTGGATGGCAGGGAAATGCAAGGGAGCTGCTGAGGCGGCATACCATGGCACATGAGTGTATTTAATAATAGAAGGAGGGCAATATGCGCATTACGGAATTATTAAAAAAAGACAGCATTGGCCTGAATGAGAGCGCTGCGGGCAAGGAAGAGGCAATTGACAAGCTTATTGCATTGATGGAAGCCGGTGGAAGGCTGAAAGACAGAGATGGATATAAGGCAGGGATTCTGGCAAGGGAAGCCCTGGGAAGCACAGGAATCGGGGAAGGGATCGCAATCCCCCATGCGAAGGTGGAGGCTGTGGCAGAACCGGGCCTGGCCGCCATGGTTCTGCCCGATGGGGTGGACTACGAGGCATTTGACGGCTCTCTGGCCAACCTGATCTTTATGATTGCAGCTCCGGCGGACGGCGCGGACGTCCATCTGGAAGCGCTGGCCAGACTGTCCACACTGCTGATGAATCCGGGCTTTAAAAACGCCCTGATAACAGCAGGCTCTAAGGAGGAATTCCTGAAAGTGATCGATGAGGCGGAGACCTCCCGGTTCGGCACTGTGGAGGAGGAGAACGGCGGAGCGGGGAAGGCGGCGGGAAGCGGATCTGGCGCCGGAGCCGGGAATTCCGGGGACGGCGGAGTCGATGCAGGCACTTCCGGGAACAGCGGAGCAGGAGCGGGGAAATCGGCAGGCAACGGTTCATCAGCAAGCGGGGCAGCAGGATCAGAAGCCTCAGCAAACAGTGCAGCCGGCACAGGTGCAGGGAATTTAAATGCCGCGTCTGACGGCGGATACCGTATTCTGGCGGTAACTGCCTGCCCCACAGGCATTGCACACACCTATATGGCGGCTGAGAATCTGGAAAATACCGCCAAGAAGCTGGGCATTGCTCTGAAGGCGGAGACCGATGGTTCCGGCGGCGCCCAGAACGTGTTGACACGGGCGGAGATTGCCCAGGCGGATGCCATAATCATTGCGGCGGATAAAAATGTGGAGATGGCCAGATTTGACGGTAAGCCGGTGATACTGGTTCCTGTTGCAGATGGAATCCACAAGGCCGAGGAATTAATCCAGAGAGCTGTCAACGGCTCAGCGCCTGTGTATCATCACTCGGGATCAGCGGGGAGCGCTGAGCTGGGAGATGAGGGCAAGGACAGTGTGGGAAGGACCATCTATAAGCATCTGATGAACGGTGTGTCCCACATGCTTCCCTTTGTAATCGGCGGCGGTATCCTCATTGCCCTTGCATTCCTTTTTGACGATTACTCCATTGATCCTGCCAACTTCGGTAAGAACACGCCTCTGGCCGCGTACTTAAAGACCATCGGAGAGCAGGCCTTCGGCATGATGCTGCCGATCCTGGCCGGATTCATCGCCATGAGTATTGCGGACCGACCCGGTCTGGCGGTAGGCCTTGTGGCAGGCCTCATTGCCAAGATGGGATCTACCTTTGCAAACCCCGCAGGGGGCAGTGTGAACGCCGGATTCCTGGGCGCCCTGTTCGCCGGCTTTGTGGGCGGTTATATTGTGCTGGGACTGCGCAAACTGTTCTCTAAGCTGCCCAAGTCCCTGGAGGGAATCAAACCGGTGCTGCTGTACCCTGTGATTGGAATTCTCCTGGCCGCAGTGGCAACCACCTTTATCAATCCCTATATGGGCATGATCAATGATGCGTTGACCAGCTTCCTAAATGGAATGGGCGGCACCAGCAAAGTGATTCTGGGAATGGTTCTGGGCGGAATGATGTCCATTGACATGGGCGGCCCGTTCAACAAGGCGGCTTACGTGTTCGGAACAGCACAGCTTACGGAGGGCAACTTTGAAGTGATGGCTGCTGTGATGGCGGGCGGTATGGTGCCTCCCATTGCCATTGCCCTGTGTACCACATTTTTCAAGAAGAAGTTCACTGAGAAGGAGCGCCAGTCCGGTATTGTCAACTATATCATGGGTCTGTCCTTTATCACAGAGGGAGCCATTCCCTTTGCTGCCCAGGACCCGCTGCGGGTTATCCCCGCGTGTATCGTTGGCTCGGCTCTTGCCGGCGGCCTGTCCATGGCCTTTGGCTGCACACTGAGGGCGCCTCATGGAGGAATCTTCGTTCTGCCAACCATCGGAAATCCGCTGATGTATCTGGCCGCCGTGGTGGCCGGTGCTGCGGCAGGCTGTCTGGTGTTGGGAGCGCTTAAGAAAAACGTGAATTAAAATAGAATTAAACATGCCGGATACTATAAGGGGAGTATTGGCAATAGACGGCGGTCCTGTTAACCAGGGCCGCTTTTTGAATACTTAATTGGGCCAGTTCTTTGGTGTGGTGATATAGCGTTCACAGAGCCGCTGCTGGGCATACCTCTTCAGCTCCGTGTATGTAAGCTTCTCACTGGTCACGGTACATATCCGGCGCAGAAGAGAAGTGGTCTTGGGAAACAGCAAAGCGTCGGGATCTGCAAAATCCCACTGTCTGAGGGCTATTATGGTGTCCGTGTTAAGCTGTCTGGAATTGCAGATGGATTCCCCTGGTTTGGAGCTGGGAACATTGCTCAGCACGCCCTCCTGGTCGATATTGCGCCATCTGATATTCTGGATCTCCTGCTGCCTGTAGCCTGTGTCCCGAAGGAAGGCCAGATACATTGCTTCATAATACATGTCTTTGGCAACCAGAATCCGGAAGATACGATTCAGCTTCTGTTCGATTTCGAGATGGAGGTCGTCTGTGGCATAAACTCTGTAGCTCATGTGATAAATCACCTGCTTTCACCTGTTATTAATGATACTGTTATTAATAACGTCGATGATACCAAAATTCCCGAGGTAATCTAAAAAAAATTCAGGTTCCTCTCTGAGCCCAGCCTGTCAGGTTCCACTGGTTCTCCAGCATATGGAAAACCCAGTCCTCACCGTGGATATTCCGCAATTCCTGGAAAAATGCAGCCCGTTCGTCCATCTCCAGGCGGCGCTTGGAGAGCTTGCGGGTACTGCGGCTCTTAGGGCGGGCTTCCAGGGACTCCTGCCCTTGGAAAAACATGGCTTCCAGCCGCTGTTCCGCCGGAAGGGGCTTCCTGGTGGTGCGGCAGATCCGCTGGAACCAGGTCCTGTAATCCGCCAGCGCGCGGTTGGACGCTGCGTAGGATAATCCGAATGTACTGTGAATCTGGTCCGCCGTCTTGCAGCCGCTCTTGTGGATTGCAATTCTCGGGGCCAGTATATGGCTGGAAAAAATGTCCGCCAGCTCCTCAGAGGGGGAGCCTAAGAACACGTGGCCCAGCTCATGCATCATGGAAAAACGGGTCCTCTCAGGGATATTGCGGTCCTCATAGTAAAGGGTGTCTTCCACAATACAGGAATCCGGGCTGAGCCGCATACAGGCAGCCCGTTTTTTATCGATTAATTCCGAATATTTCCGGATGTGGTATCCGCAGCTTCGTACCACTGCGAAACAGTCAATGGGAAATTCAGTCACTTCACAGTCATTGTAAATCTTCAGGATAATCTCATACAGCCTCTCAAAATCCATGGGTTACTCCTCGTCATCAGATAATATGATACGAGCAAGTCTCATTTTCTCCTCCTGGGACAGATTCTTTTTGCTGCGGGTATATACGGTCAGCACCCGGTCATAGGCCGGCTCAGCGGCCCGGGGCGCTTCCGTTTCCCCGGCCTCAGCAGTGTGGCCCAGCAGATAATTCATATCCACGCAGAAAAATCCCGCAATCTTCTCTAAGGTCTCAAAATCCGGCTCCCTGTTGCCATTCTCATACATGCTGATTGAACTTTTTGATATGCTTAACAATCTGGCCAGTTCATCCTGAGTCAGTTTCGACGCCTGACGCAGCGACCGGAAGATATTGGGGAAGTCACCCATACTGCCACCTCTTCATTATTTAATGCATCCATTATACACGTTTCGTGTCTGGAAGTAAAGAGGAGTTTACAAAACGTGCTTGACAAAAGTACACGAAACGTGTATATTTAGGATGTACACAAAATGTAAACTTCAAATGGCATGTGAGATGAAAAACGTATGATAGTTAAGCATATAATTTCGAAATGCAGAGGGCATTGAATATGAATAGTACACGATATGTAAAATAAAAAGGAGAAAAAGAACATTTGTTCGATATAATAAGTATATCACCGGAGTACATAGATGTCAATGAATATTTGGTGAGGGGTGATATGAAAAAGGGGTTTTTATAATAATTCAGGAGGTGAAGGAAATGAATGATTTCATGACAATCGCCATCTGGCAGCGGGAGGAGCTGCAGCGGATGACAAAAGAAATTGCGGAGAACAGGAAGGAGATCCGCGCTCTGCAGAACGCGGCCGGAGCCATGGGGATGGCTCTGGTGATCGTGGCCGCGGCGCTGATCCATTTTCTGTGAGGGGGATGGTCAGCAGGAGGGAGGCAGCTGGTCAGCTGCCTTCCTCTACAATTTCTTCAAGGACTTTGATCAGATCCTGCAATGTGTTTAACTGTACATTGCGCTCCAGGATGCTGTTCTTAAGGTCCACGGACAGGGTTTCAAATTTGTCCTGGATTTTTGGGGAAACATAAGATGCCATAATATCACCTCCATGGTGTTAGTATGGGAAGGAAAATGAAAATTATGATAAAAAAAGCCATTTGTGAAATACCTCACTAAGTAAGGATGACATGTATCGCACGTAAGCGGTCAAAAGACGCCCGCTAAGTGCTCGTAACAAGGAGGAGATAATTTGAAGAAAATGACTAGAAAAAGGCTGGAAACATATAAAAAACTGAAATGGGATATTGTGTGCCTGGAACAGGAACTGACGGAAATGATTGATACGGACAAGGGGTTGGACAGCAGTGTGATCCTGGATTACCGCAGGGGATATCCGCGGCCTCAGAGTGTAGTGGGCTTTGACTGGGACGGATACGAACAAAAAAATGATATGCTGGAGCGCAAGAAGCAGGAGGCGGCTGAGATCAAGTCGTGGATTGACGGCATTGAGGACGGCCAGACCAGATGGGTCTTTAAAATGTGGTACATGGACGGCCTTCCATGGCGGCTGATCGCCAAGAAGATGGGAATTCCCCACAATGAGGACTATCCCCGTAAATGCATCCGGGACTCATTTTTAAAGAAATCCGGCGTTGCATAATATTTTCCGTTTTTTCCGCTCATTCCGTTTTATACTAAAATCAGGCAAAAAGGAAAATGCTTGAAAACAAAGGAGAGGCAATGAATCGGAGGAATTCAGAGAAACAGGCCGACCGCGGTCCGCCCGGCCGGCCACGCTCAGATGAGCCGGGCGGAAGGCCAACCACATTACGCTCAGAGGAATTGATAAGGAGGCAGACCAATGTATAACAATATTCTGGATGGGGCGGCAGCCCGGCTGGGGGAACATTTCCCAGGCATCACAATCTATACGGATACACCGGAGCAGGGCCTTATACGGCCTTGCTTTTTTATCCGGATCAGCGGGGGCAGCCAAAAACCAATGATCGGGCGGCGGGTGCTCTGCCGGACAACGGTCAATGTGCAGTATCACCCGGAAAAGACGGCAGAGACGGCCCGGGAATTAAACCGCGCGGCCGACAGCCTGGTCCAGGTGATGGAGTACATAACCCTTGAGGATGGAAGCGTGCTGCACGGCACGGATATGAAGCAGGACTTTACAGAAGGCCAGCTGGACTTTTCTGCCGGCTACAACAGGTTTGTCATCAGGCCCGGTGCGGAGGAGGAAGCCATGGACGCTTTGGAGACGCAGCCGGAATTAAGAAGGGAGTGATCGAGTGAAAACAGAATCAGGGACACAGGAAAATGCAGCAGGCAGAGGCAGTACAACAGCAGGCAGAGGCAGTACGGCAGCGGGCAGAGACAGTACGGCAGCGGGCAGAGACAGTACGGCAGCAGGCAGCCCGGACCAGCCTTTTTACAGGAAAGAAGAATTGCTGGCGGCCAGACATTTCTCAGGTCAGGAGGACCTGGTGAGCGCTTTGCTGGAGGATCAGGAAACATACACAATAGCTATGGCGGATGAACGCATCGGCCGGTTTTTGAAAGGAAAGGTGAATTAAATGTTAGGTGGCGGAAATTTTACAAGTTATGACAAGGTGCTTCCCGGCGCGTATATCAATTTTGTGAACGCAGCGGCAGCCGGGCCTGTGCTGTCGGAGCGGGGAACCGCGGCAGTGCCTCTGGTGCTGGACTGGGGCGCAGAGCAGGAGGTGATGGAGGTCACGGCCCAGGAGTTCAGGAACCACTGCTTTGATCTGTTCGGATACAGCTTAAGTGATCCGCAGATGAAGCCTCTGAGGGAGCTGTTTCAGAATCTGACCAAGGGAGTGTTTTACCGCATGAACACCGGCGCCAAGGCGTCCAATGACTATGCCGAAGCCCGCTACAGCGGCAAACGCGGCAATGATATGGTCACGGTGGTCTCAAAAGACGTCAACGACCCTGATAAATATGTGGTCAGGACACTCCTTGGGGGAAATGAGGTGGACCGCCAGACCGTGGCTGCGGCCGGGGAACTGGCAGACAACGGCTTTGCAGTATTTAAAAAGGATGCGGAGCTGGCTGAGACAGCGGGGGCGCCCCTTACCGGAGGCACTGACGGCGAGGGCGTGACCGGCGCGGACTACGGGAAATTCCTGGCCAAAATGGAGTCCTGCTCCTTCAATACCCTTTGCTGTCCCTCGGACAGCCAGGAGGTGAAGGCGCTGTTTGCAGCTTACACCAGAAGACTGCGGGATGAGGCGGGCGTCAAATTCCAGACAGTGGTGTACCGCTATACGGAGGCGGACCATGAGGGAATCATTTCCGTGGAAAATAAGGCCAAGGAGCTGGAAACAGGCCTTGTATACTGGGTAACAGGTGCTGCCGCGGCCTGCCCCATCAATCGGTCCAACACCAATCGTAAATACGATGGAGAGTACACCGTGGACACGGATTACACCCAGATCCAGCTGGCGGACGGCATCGGCCAGGGCAAGCTGCTGCTGCACCGGGTGGGCAGCGATGTGCGGATTCTGGAGGACATCAACACCCTGGTCACATACAGTGAGGAGAAGGGCAGCAGCTTCGCGGACAATCAGACCGTACGTGTCCTGGATCAGATGGGAAATGACATCGCCTCCCTGTTTAATACCAGATATCTGGGCACAGTGCCCAATGATGAGGCGGGAAGGATTTCACTGTGGAATGACGTGGTATCTTACCAGAAGGAACTGGTGCGGCTGCGCGCAGTGGAGGAATTTGACGCCAAGGAGATCACTGTGGGAGCCGGAAACGGGAAGAAATCCGTGGTAGTCAACTGCCCGGTGACACCCATTAACTGTATGAGCCAGCTGTACATGACAGTGGTTGTAGATTAAGGAAGGAGCGTGTATCTATGCAGTCTATGAACGCAAAGGACGCCATCAGCGCGTCAATGGCCGAGTGCTATGTAACAATTGAGGGGAACCGCTATAATTTTATGCAGGCCATCAACCTGGAAGCCAGTGTTGAAAAAACCAAATCCGAGATCCCCATTCTCGGCAGGACAGGCAAGGGGAACAAGACCACCGGCTGGAAGGGCACAGGCTCCGCCACCTTCCATTACAATACCAGCATTTTCAGAAACCTGCTGTACCGCTACAAGGAGACGGGGGAGGACGTGTATTTTGACATCCAGATCACCAACGAGGATCCCACTTCCAGCGTAGGCCGCCAGACCGTGATCCTGAAAGACTGCAATCTGGACGGAGGCATCCTGGCCAAGTTTGACGCGGATGCAGAGTATTTGGACGAGGATGCGGATTTCACCTTTGAAGATTTTGAGATACCGGAAATGTTTGGCGGGCTTCAGGGGATGCAGTGATAAGGAGGATATGATGGGAGAGTTAAACAGATTTCTGAAAAAGAATAAGCGGGTCAAGGAAAATTTAAAAATAGCAGCCACCGTCTCTTTGGTAGATGAGAATGGGAAGGCGCTGGAGTGGGAGGTCCGGCCGCTGACCACCAAGGAGGACAATGCGCTGCGCGATGACTGCACCGTGGATGTGCAGGTCACCGGGAAGCCTGGAATCTTCCGGCCTAAATTCAACGCCAACCGCTATCTGGCAAAAATGGCGGCGGCCTGTGTGGTATATCCCAACTTAAACGACAAGGAGCTTCAGGATTCCTACGGCGCCATGGGAGCAGAACAGCTGATTCAGGAAATGCTGGATGATCCGGGCGAATACAACGAGTTTATGAGCCGCATCCAGTCTTTCCATGGGTTTGACCAGTCCTTCCGGGAAAAGGTGGATGAAGCAAAAAACTGATCGACGGAGGTGATATGGAGGCCAACATAGCCTACTATTGCCTCCACAAGCTTCACAGATGGCCCCACGAGTTCCTGGATCTGGATGTCCAGGAACGGGCCTATGTGGCTGCTGCGGTGGAAATGAAACTGGAGCGGGATAAAAAGGAAGCGAAAAAGGTTAAGAAGCCGCACAGAAGGTAAGAGAAAGGAGAACAATGCATGTCTGATATAAATGCCGTGCACGCAATAGAAGACAATATGCTGCCCGCTCTGGGGGCCGTCACAGCCGCCATGGAGACAATGACAGCCAGTGTCCGCACGGTGGGCGATGCGATCCGGACTGCATTTGACACCGCCCCGGTGGCGGCAATGGAGCGGGCGGTGATGAACGCTGCCTCCGCGGTCACACGGTACAGGCAGGAACTGGAAAATGTACGCGGTGCCCGGGCGGAAGCCCCGCAGCCCCATTACCAGGCGGCTCAGGATGCTGTATATCAGGAGCCGTACAGGGCGCAGAACGTGCAGGAGGGCGCGTACAGGGAGGTGATTGTGGAGCCTGGGGCGGAGCTGATGGAGTATGCGGAGCCGCTGAGGCTTCCCGCGGTTATTGATATGGAGTCCACAGAGCCGCTGATGCTTCCGGCCGTCATAGATACGGAGACCACGGGGCCTCTGATGCTTCCCGCAGTCATAGATACGGAGTCCACGGGACCGCTTCAGCTTCCCGCAGTCATAGATACGGAGTCCACAGGAAAGCTTCAGCTTCCCGCAGTCATTGATATGGAAGCAGCAGCGAAGCAGCTTCCGGCTGTAATTGAAGTGGAGGCGCGGATGCTCCCCGCTGTACAGGAGCAGGCATATCCCGCAGTCCGGCAGACAGAGCCAATGCTGCCGCAGACAACCGACTGGACTATGGAGATTCATGCAGAGCAGGCCAGCCTGGAGATGGAACGGCTGCGGGGCCAGTTTGAGCAGGCGGTGCTGATCCAGGACAAACTAAACATGTCGGCGTTTCAGATGGATATCACCAATGCCGGCATATCGGTTCGGAAAATGGATATGGAGATGTCCCACACCGAACTGGAGATCAACAGCAACACCGAGGCCCAGGAGGCCTTCAACCAGAAGGTGGAAAAGGGAAAATCAGCAGCGGGCAGGCTGAAAGAGGCCTTCAGTAAGATTGTAAATAGTGACAACATTTCAAAGGTCATGGAGATGACCGATGAGGCGTCCAGGAACAGGGCCAGAGTGAACCTGGCGGACCAGAATCTGGGAGGAACTGGAAACCTGCAGGAAAACATCAACTCTGCGGCTCTGAATTCAGGCGCGGACTATCAGGCCACGGGGGCCGCGATGACTGGGCTGGGCCTCCAGGCGCCCCAGGCATTTTCCTCAGCCGATGAGCTGGGTACATTTGTGGAGCAGATCAATAAAAACCTGGCAATCGCAGGAACCAGCGGCGAGGGAGCCAGCTCAGTTATGCAGCAGATTACCCAGGCCATGGCCTCAGGTACAATCCAGGAAGGCGATTTCAGCGCACTTCTGGAAAATGCCCAGCCGATTGCCCAGAACATGGCGGATTACATGAATATGCCCATTGAACAGGTGAAACAGCTGGCGGCAGAGGGGCAGATCACTGCGGAGGTATTTAAGAATTCCATGCTGAGCGCAGCGGAGACTACCAACGCTAAATTCAATGAGCTGCCCGCCACCTTTGGTCAGGTGAAAAATGTTCTGCAGACCCAGGGGATGGTGGCACTTCAGCCGATTTTGGAGCAATTGGCAAAGATCACACAGTCGGAGGGATTCGCGGCCCTGGTGGAGGGGCTGTCAGGTACTATGCAGATGCTCTCCGGCGCGGCGGTGACGGCCATCGACATGATCGGCCAGGCGGCGGCATGGGCCCAGGAGAACTGGTCCTGGCTTGGACCGGTAATCTATGCGGTGGGAGCGGCAGTGCTGGCGTACAATGCGGCCATGTTTGTGATGACAGGCATCAGCGCGGTGGTAACTGCGCTTAAGACAGGGGAGACAGCGGGTTACCTGATGGCTGCCGCCGCGGTATTCGTTCAAAAGATAGCGACTGAAGGGCTGACAACTGCGCTGCTGTCCTGCCCGCTTGTATGGGTAGCCTTGGCGATTGCGGCGGTGATCGCAGGAATTGTGGCGTGGATCAGTTATATCGGCGGCCTGAAGGTAGCCTGGCTGGTCTGCGTCAATGCGGTGATGACTGTGGCAGATACCCTGCAGATGGCATTTGCCGTGGCCTGGCTGAATATAAAGGTGGGAATTGCCAGCATGGTATATGCGTTCACCGCTTTTAAAGTGGGCGTTCTCAATGCGCTGGGCAACCTGAAGGTGGCAGGGCTGACGATTCTGCAGTCCTTCATCAATGGGGCCATCGAGCGAATCAATGCGCTGATCAGCCTGACAAACGATATCGCCGGAACCAGCATTGCTCTGATTGTACCCGTGGAGTTTGCCGCCAACGCAGCAGTGGAGGAGGAAGCGGCCCAGGCCCAGCGGGCGGCGGAACTGGCTGCCCTGAAGGAAGAAAACACGGCGATGGAAACGGAAGGCCGGAAGGCCATCGCAGAACAGGAACGGCAGAACGACCGGGAGAGAATGAAGGGGGCCGCTGAGATTGAAGCTGCTAAGGCAGAGAGCGACAGAAAGAAGTCTGCCAAGGAGGAGGCGGAGGAAACACAGCCATATCCGGGAGGTACTGTTGCAAACGATGTGGCGGGGAACACTGCCCTGACGGCGGGGAATACCGCAGCAATGGCCGGCAACACCGCCTCCATGACCGATTCCATGGACATGATGGACGAGGAGCTGAAATACATGCGGGACGCCGCGGAGCAGGAGATCATCAACCGCTTTACCCTGGCGGAGCTGAAGGTGGATGTGAAGAATAACAATACCCTCAACAGCCAGATGGATCTGGATGATGTATCCAGGCAGCTGGGGGCGGTAACAGGTGAGATTCTGGCCTCTGCTGCGGAAGGAGGGCATTTCTGATGGCATATAAAGTATACATAGATGACATGCTCCTCCCCATTCCGCCTGAGAAGATTCCCATCAAATACCCAGGGCAGAACAAGATAGCCAACCTGATCAATGGGGAGGAGATCAACATCGTGAAACCGTCCGGGCTGGCCCAGATCAGCCTGGACGCTGTGATCCCGCAGATGGATTATCCGTCTGCGGTGTGGGACGGGAGCATCGGGGACGCGGAAGAATTTCTCGACCGGCTTCAGGAATTGAAGGAGAGCGGTGATTCCTTTGAGTTTATTGTAATCAGGAAGGGGCCGGGCCGGAAGCATTTCCACGACACCAATATGGATGTGACGCTGGAAGAATATAAGGTGTCCGACGACGCCAAGGAGGGCGTGGACCTGGCGGTATCCCTGACCATGAAGGAATACCGCAGCTACGGCACCAAAATCATGGATTTCTTGATTAAAGAACAGGCGGAGCCTCAGGTGGAGGAACAGGAGCCGGAGCGCCAGGGGGAACCGCCGGCTGTCCAGACGTATACCGTGGCAAAGGGGGACTGCCTCTGGTCCATTGCCAAGAAACTGCTGGGGGACGGCAACCGGTGGAAGGAGATCTATGAGCTGAACCGGGACAAGGTCAGCGATCCCAACCGGATCTATCCGGGCCAGGTTCTCACAATACCATAAAGGCAGGTGGAGCAGATGGATGTACATTTATATATTCAAAACGGCCAGACCGTCTATGAACCGGTGGTGGCCGGAAGCATTTCCTGGGAGACCAAGCGCAGCGGACAGCCTGGGAAATGCTCCTTCACCCTGATCCCTGACGGGCGCCTTCAGATCCAGGAGGGCAATGCGGTCCGCCTGGATGTGGGCGGCACGCCGGTGTTCTTCGGCTTTATCTTTGAGCGGAGCTGGGGGAGTGACGGGGAGGTGAAGGTGACAGCGTATGACCAGCTGCGCTATCTGAAAAATAAGGACAGCTACAACTACACGGACAAGACGGCCGGCGAGGTGATCCAGATGATCGCCGCTGATTTCAACCTGATGACAGGCGAGCTGGAGGACACGGGGCACAAGATTCCTTTCCGGAATGAGAAAGATAAAACCCTGTTTGACATCATTCTCACCGCTTTGGACCTGACCATGATGGCCACGGGCAAAATCTTCGTCCTGTATGATGACGCGGGGAAAATGACGCTGAAAAATGTGGAAAATATGAAACTGAAGGTAACCATTAATGACAGCACTGCCCAGGACTACAGCTATAAAATCAGTATTGACGGCGACACCTACAACCAGATCAAGCTGTACTGCGATGACAGTCAGTTCGGAAAACGGGAGGTCTACCTCACAAAGCACACCGAAAATATCAATAAATGGGGTGTTCTCCAGCTGTCCGAGTCAGTGGATCAGGGTGCAGATGGGCAGAGGATTGCCGAGACTTACCTGACCCAGTACAACCAGCCTGTGAAGAGCCTGGCGGTGAAGGATGCATTTGGGGATATCAGGGTCCGGGCGGGCTGCCTGATCCCGGTGATTTTAGACGTCCGGGATATGAAACTGGAGAATTATCTGCTGATCGAGTCTGTGACCCATCGCATCGACGAGGGCGTGCACACCATGGACCTGAATCTGAAAGGGGTGAATATCTTTGGCTGATGCCATGTGGGTAGAAAATATCAAGAAGATTGTGCTTCAGGCAGAGGCGGCAGGTTCGCCCTGCGACGTGATTCCCGGCGTTGTGGCCGGGACCGCGCCCATTGCGGTGCGGATTGACCAAAAGACCACTGTGGCAGGCCCCCAGGTGCTGGTTCCCAGGCATTTGACAGATTACGCGGCCCAGATGGACATACCTGGCCTGGGAACCGTGACGGTTACCGTAAAAAATGCACTGAAGCCCGGAGAACAGGTGCTGATGATACAGAAGCGCGGCGGCCAGCAGTATCTGGTGGTTGACCGATGGTAGGAAGGAGGAAGTAATGCTTCCCGAAACAGGAAATATATTGAGGCAGGATTTTAAAATCCGGCAAAAGCCCTCCAAGACATACCGCCTGGACTTAAAGAACGGCCGAATCACCGGGAAAATAGACGGATTGGAGGCAGTGAGGCAGAGTGTATATTGTATACTCAACACAGAGCGGTTTGACTGGCTGATCTACAGCTGGAATTACGGCTGCCAGTGGAAGGATCTGCTGGGCCAGCCCATGGATCTGGTCCAGGCGAAACTGAAGAAGCGGATCAGGGAGGCTCTGGCCCAGGACCAGCGAATCCGCAGCGTGGAGGCATTTTCCTTTACACAGAACGGAAAGGGGCTGACAGCGGCATTTACGGTGAAAACAGGCAGCGGGGACTTTAACGCGGAGAAGGAGGTGGAGATCTGATGTATGAAAATGTGACATACCAGGACATTTTAAAACGCATGCTGGGGCGGGTTCCGGAGGACCTGGATAAACGGGAGGGTTCCATCATTTTCGATGCCCTGGCGCCTGCTGCCGCGGAGCTGCAGATGATGTACATAGAGCTGGATACAGTGCTGCGGGAGCTTTTTGCGGATACTGCGGACAGGGAATATCTGGTGAAACGGGCGGCAGAACGAGGCATTTCCCCGAAGGGGGCCACGTATGCGGTGCTGAAGGGGGAATTTGACCGGGATATACCCATTGGCAGCCGTTTCTCACTGGAGGCCCTGAATTATACGGCGGTGGAGCGGATCAGCCTGGGGGTGTACCAGATGAGATGTGAGACTGTGGGAACCATAGGAAATACACAGTTTGGGACGCTGATTCCCATTGAGTATATCCGTGGGCTGGCCAGGGCAGAGCTGACGGAGCTGCTGATTCCCGGCGAGGATGAGGAGGAGACGGAGCATTTCCGGAACCGGTATTTTGAGAGCCTGAACTCCCAGGCATTTGGCGGAAATATGGCCGATTACAGGGAGAAGGCGCTGTCCATTGCCGGTGTAGGCGGCGTCAAGGTGTACCCAGCCTGGAACGGCGGAGGGACGGTGAAGCTGGTGATTATCAACTCAGACTACCAGCCCCCGTCACCGGAAATGATCCGGACCGTGAAGGAGGCGTTTGACCCGGAGGGGTCCAGCGGAGATGGATATGGACTGGCGCCAATCGGACACCGGGTCACTGTGGAGGGCGCGGGCCGGGGGACGGTAGATATCCGGACGGAGATTACCTATCAGGCGGGGTATGATTTCGCCCGCTGTGAGGAGGAAATTCTGGCAGCGGTGGATTCCTATCTGGATCAGCTGAACCGTGCCTGGCCGGCGGCAGAGCAGATTGTGGTAAGAATATCCAGGCTGGAGAGCAGGCTGCTGGAGATCGAAGGAATTCTGGATATTGGAGATACTGAGATAAACGGCAGTCCAGGCAACTGTGTGCTTGCGGCGGACGCACTGGCAGAGAGGGGTGAGGTGATTGACCGGTAACCAGTGGGAACGGGTCATTGACCTGTCCAGATACTACCCTGAATTCCTGAGGGAGATCAGGGAATTTGGCCAGCTGGCCAAGGCAGAGGATGGGGAGATCGGGCGTTTCTATGAGAACAGCGATAAGCTGTGGCAGGATGGCTTTATACAGACTGCCACGGTGCAGGGTATCAAGCGGTGGGAGAGCCTTCTGGGAATCAAGCCGTACCCGGCGGACAGCCTCCCGGAGCGGCGGGCGGCTGTCCTGATGAAATGGAACCAGCAGCTGCCCTATACGCTGCCCAGGCTGGAACAACGGCTGGAAACGGCTGTGGGGTCCGGCGCATATGAACTGTCCGTGAAATACGGACAGTATGAGCTGGAGCTGCAGCTGATCGATCAGAGCAGCCGGGTCATGCAGGAGATGCGGGAAATGACCAGGCAGATGATACCGGCCAATCTGCGGTATATCTTCGCCGGGAAATTCCCTGTAGAAGTGAAGGCGGAGGTTGAGACAGAGGCGGGATTGGAGGCTGTGGCAGAGTATTATGCCAGGAATAACCGGGAGTTTCTGTGGCTGGATGAATCGTGGATTCTGGATGGAAAGCAGAGGCTGAACGGATATAAGGTAGCTGATGAAATGGATCTGTATCCGGCGCGGATGAGTGTTTGCGGTGGTTATGAGGTACAGGCGGGAATTGTGGCCGGTACTGGGATTGCGGCACAGAGCCGGGTGTGTCTGGAAGTGGAGAATGGCTGGCGGGCAGTTGGGGAGGCGAGAGCGGAAAGCGGCAGTGGGAGTCTGTTGGGAGCTGTTTCAGATGTGGAAATGGCGCTGGACGGGGGAAGCCGGCTGACTGTGGAGAAAGATTTATGGTATTTGGATGGAAGCGAGATGCTGAGCGGCGCAAGGATATTGGATGCGTTGGTTTTAGAATATGAGTTATAGAAAGGGAGATTAATATGGCACAGGGAATCATTACAGTAACAGGAAGAAAGAAATTATGTAAAGCCCACGCAGGGGACCAGGCCCTTCCGGTGATTGCGAAGATGGCCTTTGGCAGCGGCGGCTTGGACGAGGAAGGGAATGTGATGGAGACCGTTGGAAATGAGACGGGGCTGAGGCGCGAGCTGTTGAAAAAGGATGTGGACGGGCATGTGTATCCCGGGGAACAGGAGACTACCTGCCGGTATACGGTGCGGCTGTCCAAGACAGAGCTGGCCAATGAGAACATTTCCGAGCAGGGGCTGTTCGATGCGGACGGCGACTTGATCGCGTACAAGACATTTCTTCCCAAGGGGAAGGATGATGATATGGAATTCGTATTCGATATGGATGAGATCTTTTGAGAAAGGATGTGGACTGAATGGCAAATTTTCCGATGGATGACAGCCGGTACGAGGAAGATGTTAGGAAACTGGAGACCAGTGATAAGGCGCACGCCGGCGTATTTAATGATGTTTTCCAAAAACTGGTAAATAACGGAGCGTTTCTGAAGCGTGATAAGGTGAGTGGGGAAGGCGGGGATGTTTCGGGGACTGTGGTTGAGGCGATGGAAGCCGCCTCTGGAGAATTCCTGGTGCCTGTGGAAGGGGATACTTCCGGTAGGCTGTGGGGGAAGATGAAGAAGTTCTGCGAGGATTTTAATAATATGAAGGCAGGACTGCTGACGGTTGGAAAGATCGTCAATGACGCAAAGACAAATAATCCGGAACTGCCGGTGTCGGCGGCGGTGGCTTATGAGTTGGGGAAGGAGGTGGAGAGGGTTAGTGGGGAGGTTAGTGTGCTCAATAGTGATTTAGGCGATTGCTATAAGCTGTCTGGAGGAATTAAAATTCCATCTGGGGCAAACTTGCATTCAGACGAATATAAAATTCCAGGTAATTACTATTGTACAAGTAATGATAATGCCAAAACGCTTACTAACTGCCCGATAACCAAGGCTTTTACGCTAAAAATTGAGTTATCTACTGGTAATGCTAACCCCTGTCAAACAATACGTGAATACGATAGCGGCAAAAATTATTATTGTATATTCAGTAGCGACAGCAAGACCTGGTCCGCTTGGCGTTCTACAATCCATAACTCGGATCTACCAGTCTTGAATAAAAATTGGGGTATTCAGAAAGTAACCCATATTTCTCTTAATAGCGACTCTAACGGAGATTTCATACAATTTTTCATAGATGGTGCTTCTGATCGGATTGGATATATACGGTTATCAAAATGATCATTTTATAGCTAACCACTTTAAACCAAATCGTACATCGACTGGCTTACCATCAGGGCGATAAACAACTAACGTCATGCCTTTAGTTGTTAGATCCCCATATTTCACCGTTGCACAGTACGATGCTTTATCACTTAAAATCGTAACACCTGCATAAGACGGTGTACTAGCGAATGCAATAGGAAATACAACCTTAACTTCAGACTTGTCTGAGACGGATGTGGGTGAGTCTATGTTTCCGGTTTGAAAATCCGAGTTTGAAATAAAGCTTATCCAATTAGACCATACTCCACTTGCTTTTGAAGAACGGAGAATAGAGCTTCCACTTGCAGATGATAAACAATATATTTCCCTCGAATTTCCACGAGAATATATTATTGCGACTCCATCACTTTGACGCGGAGCGTCAGCATTGTTATACCGGTATCTAACTATCAATGTTTTTTCATCAGGAAGGCCATCCGCTATACTTTTAAGTGGGATGGCAGTAAACCCTGCTAAATCACTATTGTGCACAGTAAAGAAATTTGCAGAAAATGATCCCCCTGGTTTATGATTAAAGCACCATAAATCATAAAGGGGGAATTGTTTTGGATGAAGTAAGACTGAAAGATGAGCTGATGGCCAAGTTGTCCAATGATTTGGATCGTCCAGCACTCCAAGTAATCGATGGAGCCTTATCAGCGGTATTGCGAAACTATGAGGTGGCCAAGAAGGAGACAGGATTGAGCACCAATGTGATTAGCTTCCCGGAGCTTGACATTTTCATCGGGAAATTGCGTTTTGAGAATTATTCGGCTAGCACAGTCAATCAATATCAGCGTTTCCTGACAGATCTGTTGGTGTATGTAGGTAAGCCTGTACAAGAGATAACCGGAGAAGATGTGGTGGAATGCTTGAATTATTATGAAAAGGTACGGCAGATAAGCACCAGCACCAAGGATCACAAGCGGCGTATTGCTAGCTCTTTCTTTGCATTTCTTCATGACAGGGGTTATATACGGAAAAATCCTATGGCAACTGTAGACCCAATAAAGTATGTCGCGGAGATCAGGGAAGCACTTACCAGTCGTGAGGTTGAGAAATTGAGGATAGCCTGTGGAGCAAATGTTAGGGATAATGCAGTGCTTGAGTTGTTTTTAGCCACGGGCTGCCGAGTAAGTGAAGTGGTTGGAATGATGGTAGAGGACATTGACCTTCAGTCTAGCTGTGTTAAGGTGTTGGGTAAAGGGCAGAAAGAGCGAATAGTTTTTTTCGGAGATAGAGCTATGGAGTATTTGGAAAGATATCTCGGAGGCCGCAGAATGGGATCGGTGATAATTTCCAGTCGAGCTCCACATCAAGGGTTGAAAAAGAATGCTCTTGAGAATATTATCCGTAGAATTGCAAAGCAAGCAGGACTGGGAAAACGAGTGTTTCCTCATCTGTTGAGACATACATTTGCCACCCGAGCTCTTAACAAGGGAATGCCATTACCAACACTGTGTGATCTTATGGGGCATGCCAGCGTGGAGACTACCAGGATTTATGCCAAAAATGGCACTGGAAAGATCAAATATGAATATGATATGTATGCCGTAGGATAAAGATTTAAACAGCTAGAATTTTTCAAGCCTGCCTGCAGGGAGGCTTATTTGTTATATATAAAAACAATGGTTGAGCACAGTATCAATTATTTTGAATTGTTATGCAGGTGCATTTTGGGTTTCTTAGGGCGTTATAGTGATTTAGTCGATGCAAATAAAATAATTTCTCAAATGTTAAATTCATATACATACGATCAGTGCGCAAATTTAGACAATGCACCTTTCGGTGTTATGGTGCGTTTTAACCCGGGAACTGTATCTTCGCCAGAAACGAATAGTTATGGCAACAGTTTGAAATTTGGTCATTATCTAAATGACACATACGGATACAACTGGATTTGGCAGGTGACTTTTTCTACTTCCGCTGGGGAAAACAACGTGTATTTACGTAAAAAAATAAACACACAAAGCTGGTCAACGTGGTCGCTATTATAAGCATTTTACATATGCGGAGATTTATCAAATTCGTACATGTAAAAGCTCATTGAACAGTAACTCGAGGTAATTAGTACGGCTAGATTCAGTTTTACAGATGTTTTGGAGGGGTAAGAAGCACCTTCTAATGTACACCATGAGCTATATTTGGGTACTACTATCGTATTGGCAGTATCAAATAGATCAACATTAACTGTTATTTCCGTTTGTTTTCCAGCTACTCCAGTAAACATTCCAGTTGATAACGTCCTAACTTTTTTGATATTTTTGTATCCCCCTAAATCTGAGTTTGAGACAGTAGAATTCTTGTACTTCCAAGTTGCAGCGTTGATATCATAGTTATATATCTCTATGTTACCATCATAGGTAGCATAGCATTGCAGGTATATTATATTTTCATGGCAACGTTGCGCAAAAAATGAATAGGAGTAGCCCACCTTTTGGGGGGTAAAATCTGTTGTATTTTGAAATCTACCAGAGCAGGTTTTTCCCAGGCTGCTGAGTATTGGTAAAATTGTAGCGCTCAAACTTTTGCCATTGATATTTATCGCTAAATCACTATTGCACACAATTATAAAAATACAGAAAAATAAGTTTTGCCTGAATTTTTATACTAATGTGTGCAATAGTGATTTAGCGATGAAAATAACATCTGGTAGCCTTAAGGATCAGATTGGATCATTGCCACGCGGGAAGTATGCTGGTTACTATTCCGCAGGTGCTACAGATACCCCATCCAGTTGGGGAACGTTTGAAGCAAATGTTATAGACGCTACATCTGCAACAATTATTGTAAAAACATCTGTAGACAAAAATTCTTACGCCACCCAAAAAAATAGCAACGGATGGTCAGATTGGGAGCGATTTATCTCAAACTCAGATTTAATACGCTATGATAAAGTTATAGTCAAGCGGTTCGTTGATGATTTTATTGCTCGTTGGTCAACATTACCTGCTAGCCAATTAATAAGTACACAGTATGCACATGCATCAACTGGACAGACTTATTCTGTGTTTGGCGATAAATTATCAGCAGATAATGGGTCGGTTATGATAAGCTCATATGCGCTTGCAAGTGGCAGTGCTATACGCCTTGTTCGAAGCGCTGGTAAATGGTATGTTTTCGAGCTTTTTGGAGTTTCAGCTTCTTATCAGGTTCCTTAAATGATCATTTTGATACCCAAGCATTCCAAGTGCCCATATATCTGCGCCTATTGTATGTAACCCCATCGTGAGTTGTATAACGTTGATATATCCACGAATCGCCAAACGGCCTAACTTCAAGTAATCCGGCTTTTGTGGTGGGATAATTTCGATCAATTGTTGCTTCAGCAACAACAGGCTGGATGTAATCTCCAAAATTAACTATGTTATTAAGAGTTTCGGGTCTAAGAGATTTCCCAAAATCCGAGTCTATGATAAATCTACTCCACGTCCCCCAAACAGAATTTTGGCGATGTCGATAATAGATTGGAACGCTACTGCTTGTTGATACTGGAAATGCCAGTTGTGTAATAGAACTGACGTTTTGAGCTATATTTTGAATTTTATACCAATATACTGTGTCCGGGCGATGCAAAGTGTTGCCATTAGCAAGTGCTGTTATTACAGGGCTAACAAAAGTATCACAATCAGATATAATGTGCTGATCTCCATAATCTAAATCACTATAATTCCCACTATCAGTAAAAAATCCCACCCCAAAACTCACAATAAAACACATAAATATACAAAAATCCCCCATCAGAAAGGAATCCCACCCCATGAAAAAATCCCCAATATTTGCAATCCAAGGAATCCTAACCGCATTCACCGCCTTCTGGAGTACAAAATTAGGCATACTCTTCCCCATACTCTGCCTGCTGGCGGGAGCGATGGCGGCTGACTATTTCAGCGGCATGCTGGCCAGTAAAAAAGAGGCGATTGACCATCCCGGTGATCCGGCGTATGGTTGGAGCAGTCAAAAAGGAGCGAAAGGAATCATTAAAAAAGTAAGTTATCTCTGTGTAATTGCAGTCGCTCTGATCGTTGACTATGTGGTATCTACAGTATCCGGCTATCTCAACATTAGTATGCCGGCCACAACCTTTTTTGGGCTCATGGCAGCGATATGGTATCTTTTAAACGAGTTATTGTCGATTATTGAAAATGCCGGCCGTATGGGCGGGCCTGTGCCAGAATGGCTGAGCAGGTAC